>Ga0265780_10000950_pt1 | contig 42755 bp, 40 predicted proteins | sample P1T30metagenome_FD_192432 | JGI IMG/M metagenome (GOLD analysis project Ga0265780, IMG submission 192432) | Plant litter microbial communities from East Loma Ridge, Irvine, California - P1 T30 | ecosystem: Environmental > Terrestrial > Plant litter > Unclassified | place: USA: California...
CGACTGCGCATGCGACTTGGGCCCCTGCCTTCGCAGGGGCGACGGGCATCTCTGCTCTGACGGGCATCTCTGCTCTGACGGGCATCTCTGCTCGCGGTGCTGAAACACCGGCGCACGAAAACCACGTCGCCCCTGCGCAGGCAGGGGTCCAAGTTCTGCAAGCATTACGACTGCGCGTGCGACTTGGGCCCCTGCCTTCGCAGGGGCGACGGCATTCCCTGTCTTCTCAGGCGACGTCCTTTCCGGCGTCCTCCTGGAAAGGTACGCGCCTGCCCTGCCCTCAGATCGGATCCGTCGCCAGCCGCGAGCGCCGCACCGGCGCGCTCACCCCATACCTTTTCGCCGACTGGCGCACCAGTTGCTCGAACCAGGGCGGCGCATCCGGGGCGATCACAATGCTGCGCAGCAGCCGGCTGGCGTCCACCGGGACCCGGATGCCGGGACATTCCGGGTCCGGCCGGGCGTCATGGCGGAAGCGGTCGATGATCACCCGGACTTCCTTCTCGTATTCATAGGCCTTGGTCTTGTAGGCGAACACGCGGGTGTAGTCGGGCGAGACGTCGAGCTTGGGATCGCTCCAGTGCTTCACGTACTCCACGCGCACGATCGACAGCGCGTGGTCGTCGACCTCGGCCAGGACGTCGGCCAGCTGGCCGACGGTGGTGGTCAGGGCCACCGCGCAATCGGACTTGCCGTACAGCGCCCACATCGCCGCGCTGTCGTCCTGGTTGCGGTGCCAGCAATTGATGAACACCGACTCGCGCATGCGGCGCTTGAACTGTTCGTAGTCGTAATCGATGTCGCCGCGCGCGCCGGCATCGCAGATCTGCTGGCGCAGCGAGGGCGTGAAAGCGCCTTCGAACTTGTCGGTGAAATGGTCGGCGCGGCAAAAGAACAGCGTGGAATGCTCGAAGAAATCGAACAGCTTGGCGGCGTCGAGGTAGCGCCACAGCACGGTGTCGCGGCGCAGCCGTCCGTCAAGCAGCGTTTCCTTGCCGGCCGGGGCGGCAAGATGCCAGTCCTTTTCTCGCACAGCGCTATCCATGGGGCATACGTTTTAATGACGTTTGCACGATTGTAGTGCGTGAGGACGCTTGCCGGCCTCCGCCCGCCAACCCGTGCGCATGTAGGAATATGCCGGACGTCAGTCCATGCCGGCCGCCCGACGCAGCAAGGGGTAGGGATTGATCGCCCCGCCCGCCGTATAGATACCGTAGTGCAGGTGCGGCGGCGTGCCGGCCGCATTGCCGGTCGTGCCGACATAGCCGAGCACGCTGCCGGGCCAGACCCGCCGGCCGGCATGGACATCGCCGTAGCGCTCCAGGTGGGCATAGTAATGACGCTGGCCGCCGGGCCCCAGCACCCACACCACCTGGCCGCCGAGGCGGTTGCTGCCGACCCGCAGCACCACGCCCTCGGTGCTCGACAGCACCGGGGTACCGCGCCGGGCGAAGATGTCGATGCCCTCGTGGCGCCGCCGTTCGCTGCGCGCCCCGCCCCAGGTGTCGACCAGCTTCGCCGCGGCGACGCCGGCGACCGGCACCGGCAGCGAGTCCGGCGGCGCCGTCGCACCCAGCCGGATCATGGTGGCCACGCCCTCGAACCAGGGGCGCAGCAGTCCCTCGGCCGCGATCAGGGCCAGGGCAATGGCGAGGCTTCGCAGGAAGATGCGCATGCGTTCCAGATGGGGGCGCCTGCCAGAATTCAAGCACGCTTGCGTGGACAGGAAGCGGGCCGGACATACGCCAGCGACATACCTGTGCTGCGCGGCGGTGATGAGGCGCGCGGGAAAGTTATGCGAAAAACTGATTACCGAAATCGGAAAATGAAATTGGATTTATGACTCGCCCCACGGTAAGTTGTCATCATCCATCGATATCGCACAGAGACCGCCATGAACACCACCATCACCGCTACCCCGTCCACCCGCATGGCGCCGCGCGCCGCCACCCCCGGCCTGCTGCAGATCCTCGCCGCCTGGCTGCGCCGCGCCTTCGAGCTGGCTGGCGCCCCCTATGCCGACGGTCGTATCACCCCGATGTAAGCCCGCAGCCATCCGCCGGCGCGCCGCAGCCGGCTGAAGGCTGCCGACCTCGTACGCGCTACCGGCTGACCCTGGCTGCAGTTGCAATAAACTGATCAAAATCAACCGGTTTCCGTATATGCGTCTCGAATCCCGCGGCAAGTGCGCGGTTGACATCGCTGGGGCGCGTAAAGCCGCTCAGCGCAATGGCCGGCGTGCTTGCCGTGGGTTCCAATCCACGCAGTGCGGCCAGCAAGGCATGGCCGTCCATCTCCGGCATGCCGATGTCTGAAATAATCAGGTTGAACGCCTCGGCGGCATGGCCGACAAGTTCCAGTGCCTGCGCCGCGCCGGACGCCGATGCCACCCGCGCGTCTTCGTTTGCCAGCAGTGCCGCAAGCGCCTCCACGGTCTCGATGGAATCGTCCACCAGCAGGATGCGCTTGCCGGCCAGGCTCTTCGTCTTCGCGGATTCGGGAGAGCGTGCCGAAATCTGCGGGTTTACAACCGGAAAGTAGACGCGGAACTTGGCGCCAAGCCCCTCGCCCCTGGATTCGGCCTCGACCCGGCCCCCATGGCTATGGACGAGCTCCTTGACGAGCGCCAGTCCGATACCCATGCCGCCATACTGCCGTGTCGTGCTGTTGCTCCCTTGACGGAACATGTCGAAGACATAAGGCAGGACGTCGGGGGCGATGCCGCTGCCGGTATCGGCAACCTCGATGCAGGCCATCTGGTCGGACGCTTTCCGCACCTGCACATGCACCGTTCCGCCTTGCGGGGTGAACTTCAGTGCATTGCTCAGCAGATTCCAGACGATCTGCTCGATCCTGACGACGTCGCCCTGGATCAGCAGCGCGTCGGCGCAGACATCGATGTCGAGCATCAGTTTCTTTTGCTGCGCCTCGGTCTCCATCAGCTTGACGACCTGGCTGACCCTTTCCGCAAGATCGAGCTGGGAATACGTCAGTGTCAGTTTGCCGGTGTGCAAGCGCGACAGGTCCATCAGGTCGTCGATGATGCGGGCCTGTCCCTGCACCATGCGCTTGATCGTGCCCATTCCGCGCCCGACGGCGGGAAGCGCGGCGGCTTCGGGCATTCGGCTCAGCATTTCGGCCGTCAGCTGGATCAGGTTGAGCGGTTGCTTGAGCTCGTGGGAGAGCACGGCGAAGAATTCGTCGCGTACCCGCGCCGCTTCTTCCGCCCGTATCCTGTCCTGCCGTTCCGATTCCAGCCTGGCGTCCTGCTGGTCGTGGCGCCACTTGGAATCGGTCAGGTCGCGCGCTATCTTGACGTAGCCGCCCGTGTCTTCATCGACCAGGGGCGAGGTAATGCCGCTGCAGAAGACCCGCGCGCCATTGCGGCGCACATGCCAGCGGTCGTCCTCGGCGCGTCCGTCCACCTGTGCCCGATGCAGTTCTTCCTGGAAGACGCCCGCGGCCCGGTCTTCCGGCGTAAACAGGATGTCGCCGCTCTGGCCGAGCATCTCGGATTCCGTATAGCCGAACAGCCGTTCGGCGCCGCTGTTCCAGCTGGTGACCGCGCCCGCATTGTCCATCGTGGCGATCGCATAGTCCCGGGTGCTGGCCGCAATGCGGCGCATCTGCTGCTCGCTGCCGCGCAGCTTTTCTTCGGCCAGCTTGCGGCGGGAGATATCGATGAACGACAGCACGATGCCCTCGATCCGGTCCTCCGCCGTGCGGTAAGGCAGGAGCCGGGCGATGTACCAGACGCCGTCGTTGGTGCCGCGCACTTCGCGTTCGAGCGGCTGCAGCGTATCGAACACCTGTTCGATGTCCTGGTTCAGCGCCGGGTAGTCGAGCCGATAGGTGATATCGAGGATCGAACGGCCGATATCGGCGCTGATCAGGTTGAACAGCCGCATGCACGGCTTCGAATAGCGCTTGATCCGCAGGTTGCGGTCGATGAACAGCATCGCGATTTCGGTCGCCGAGAGAAAATTCTGCAGGTCGTCGTTGGCCTTCGCCGTTTCGTCGACCTTGATCTTCAGCTCGCTGTTGACGGTGATGAGCTCCTCGTTGATCGACTGGAGTTCTTCCTTGCTGGTTTCGAGTTCCTCGGCGGTCGAACGCAATTCCTCATTGCTCGCCTGTAGCTCTTCGTTGGATCCCTTCAGGTCCTCCAGGGTCGTCTCGTATTGCTCGATGACGGACCGCAGCTGCTCCTTCGTCTGCTTCAACTCCTGCTCAAAGTGCATTGCCACCAGGTTGTCGTCCGCCTGCACATTGGCCGCAGCGGCGTCGATCGACACGTCGCCTTCCTCGAAGACGAGCAGCGTCACGCCGGTAGCGGCATCATGGTCCCGGGCCGGATGGACCTTGATGCGGACCGCGCTTGCAGCCCCCGCATCGTGTATCGCCACGAAGCGGGTTTGCACATCCATGTGATTCTGCTCGGCCTGGAACAGGGCGGCGCGGAATTCCAGCTGCAGGTCGGGATGCAGGGTCGCCATGATGTCGTGCGAAGGCTCGCCGCCCGACTGCCGGAGGAAGCGCCAGGCTTCTTTCGTCGCATAGACGATCTGGCGGTTGCGGTCGATGAGTATGCCGGGCGGACCGGACGCCTCCACGAGCTTGCGGTACAGGTCTTGCGGCAATACGCGCCGCTGTTCCACGCGTTCCGGCATCGCCTTGACCGGGAAGCGTTCGAATCTGCCGACCATGGGCGGGACATGGAACAGCGCCTGCGAGCGCACGCTGGCTGCCTGGTAAATACGGTTTTTCTTGTCGACCGGCTTGAAGTAACGGGCGACGGCATCGGCCGACTCGGCGGTTCCCAGGAACAGGTAGCCGTTGGGATGGAGAGCATAGTGCAGGATTTCCAGCACCTTCGCCTGGACATCCCGATCGAGATAGATCAGCAGGTTGCGGCAGGAAACCAGGTGTAGCTGTGAAAATGGCGGATCCTGCATGATATTGTGGATCGCAAACAGCACCTTTTCCCGGATTTCCCGCTTCACGCAGAAATGCTCATCCTGGCGGTCGAAGTATTGCCGCAGGCGGGTGGGCGCCACGTCGGTCAGGATCGAGCCGGGATACCTGCCGGTGCGCGCCGCGGCGATGGCGCGCTCGTCGATGTCGGAAGCAAATACCTGTATCGACCGTGGCTTGCCCAGTAGATCGTTCTGGTCCGCGAGGAGCATGGCGATCGAATAGGCTTCCTCGCCGGTGGCGCATCCCACCGACCAGGCGCGGACTTGCTCATTCTCCTTCGCCTCCTGGAAGATCTGCGGAACGACATCGCGCTCCAGGGCTTCGAACGCGGCACGGTCGCGGAAGAAGTTGGTGACGCTGATGAGCATGTCCTGGAGCAGCGCCTGTGCTTCCTCGCCGTGCTGCTCGAGATAATTCCTGTATGCCATGACATCGGGCAGTCCGCGGACTTGCAGCCGCCTTTCGATCCTGCGTAATACCGTTGCCCGCTTATAGTGCCTGAAATCGTGCCCGGTCCGCTGCTGCAGTATCAGCAGGATGTCGCGCAGTGCGGATTCGGCTTCCTGGGCCTGCGCTTCGTGGATGTCGACGTGGATGCCGCGCTCCAGCTGTCCTGCCGCGGGCAAGCGCAACACCCGCGCGTTACGGGACAATTCGAGCAGCTTTTGCGGCATCTCGGCGACCGGCAATACCACGTCGACCGTTCCCCTTTCCAGCGCGCTGCGCGGCATGCTGTCGTGCTCGGCATCGTCGAGCGACTGCACGAAGGTCAAGCCGCCCTTTTCCTTGATCCGGGCGATGCCGACCGCGCCGTCGGAGCCGGCACCGGACAGGATGATGCCGATCGCGCGCTCCCGGTGCACTTCGGCCAGCGTGCGAAAGAACATGTCGATGGCGACATGACGGCCGCGCGGACGTGCGGCCGAGACCACTTGCAGCGAACCATCGTTCATCAACAGGTCGAGCGCCGGCGAAATGAGATAGACATGGCCGGGCTCGATGGCCGTGGTTGACGTGACCTGGGTGACCGGCATCCTGGTTTTTGCCTGAAGGATCTGGTCGAGACTGCTTTCGTGCTTAGGCGACAGGTGGACGATGACGACAAAGGCCATGCCGTTCTCCGCCGGCATTGCCTCGAGAAAGCGGCTCAGCGCCTCGATGCCCCCCGCGGAAGCGCCGATGCCGACAACGCAAAACGGCAGCGTGCTCGGCACGAACTCGGGGTCCGGCGGAGGAAACTCGAGCACTTTACGTTCGTTGTCGTCCATAGGAAGACTTCCCCGCTGTATTGATCACGAATCCAGCATAACGTGTTTATGCCGGCAGGAGCAGCTCACACATCGATTAATGGCGGCTGCCGGCCAGTTTCTCGTGCAATTGCACGCCAGGAACGCTGCGGGCCGTGGCCGGGAAGACCGGCTAGTGCAGGCAGCGGCGCTTGTGCAGGTACATCGCGCGGTCGGCCAGGTGCACATAGTCGAGCAGGGTCGCATCGCAGCCCGGATCGCAGCGCACGGCGCCGATGCTGATCGACAGCCGGTAAGGCCGCTCCTGCATCAGGTTGAAGGCGCCCAGGTTGTCCCTGAGCCTGCCGAGGATCGCGCGCGGATGTGCGTCATCCAGCGCAAAAGCAACGAATTCGTCGCCCCCGAAGCGGGCAAGCACGTCGGTATTGCGCAAGGATTCCCGGAGTATGGCGGCGGCATCGCGGATCAGGTGGTCGCCGGCATCATGGCCGAGCTGGTCGTTCACCAGCTTCAGGTCGTCGACGTCGGCGTAGATCACCGCGCTGCCGGTGTGCTTGCGCTGGGCCAGCCTGAATATATGCTCGGCCTGCACGAAGAAGCCACGCCGGTTGTTCAAGCCGGTCAGCACGTCGGTCAAGGAGAGCGCCCGTATTTCGCCCTCCACCTCGTCGCGCCGGGCCAGCTCGCTGGCATGTTCCCGGGCCGTGCTCGCCATCTGCGCGTACTGGGTGAACACCAGGCCTTCGAGCGAACTGCGCATCGAGATCCTGCCGAGGGTCGCGACCGACAGTTCGAGGATCGTTTCGAGGATGCGGCGGCGCTCGCACCAGGCCTCGGAATCGGCGTCGTGCTCCCAGCCCACCACCAGCGCGGCCATGGCATGCGGCGTCGGAACGCCAACGACCATCGTCCGTGACGAGGGCATGGACACGCCGTCGGCCCCGCCTCCCAGCCGCGCCAGCGCCATGCGATGCCAGCCGTGCCCGCTGTCCGCCGCATGCGGCCTGCCCGAGCGGTCGAAGCCGATCGCCTCGCTCCACTCCCCGCCGACCAGCAGCAGCGCGCCGTCCGCCCCGACCAGTTCGATCATCGCGCGGCCGACCAGCGCCAGCGCCGCCGGCGCGTCATCCACCTGCATCAATTCGCGCGACATGGCCAGCAGGGCTTGCAGATGCTGGACTTCGTGTATTGGTCCGCTTGCTTGTGCCATCGACAGTGCTCCGCTCAGGGTTGCGCCGGCACCGGGCTCGCGCGAGAACGCGGTCGATGACGTATCCAGGCACGTCATGTACTGCATGTAGTTCCTCGCGGCTACACCACGCGCCGTGCGATCCATCATACGCGCGGCATCGGATGGGCACCAGCCATTTCGGCCATGCTCGTGCGCATGCCGCAGGGCATGAAATGGACGGAACAGCGCGCCGGGTATCCGGCTGCCGCCGGCGGCGGGCGCGGCTGCGGCGCGAAAAAAAACCCCGGCGACGGCATTGCCGTCGCCGGGGCTTTCCCGTGCGGTGCGGCGCGGCTTACTTGCCGATCACCTTCACCAGGCCCGGCAGCGAACGCGCCACGCCCGCATCGCCGCCCTTGGCTTCGAGCTTGCCGCCGGCCTCGTTCCAGCGCAGCCTGGTCAGGCTCGACTTGCCCTTCTCGTAGTCGTAGGAGACGCCGTCGTCGTCGTACAGGTCGAACTGCGCATCCTTGCCGGGATACACCAGCACCTGCGCGATCGCCTGCTTCGATGCGGTCGACTGCACCTCGGCGCCCATCGGCACGATCGAACCGGCCTTGACGTAGACCGGAATACGGTCGATCGGCGCGGCGGTCTTGACCCACTGGCCGCCCGCATGCTTCTGGTTGGTCCAGAAGTCATACCAGTCGCTGCCGGCCGGCAGGTAGACGTCCTTCTCGACCTGGCCCTGCTCGGTGACCGGGGCCACCAGGAAGGCCGGGCCGAACATGTACTGGGTACCCAGGTTGGCGACGTTCGGATCGTTCGGGAAGTCCATCCACAGCGGACGCATGAAGGGCGCGCCGGTGTCGTGGGTGAACTTGGCCTGGCTGTAGATGTAGGGGATCAGCTGGTAGCGCAGGGTGTCGTAGCGCGCCATGACCGCCTCGGCCTGCTTGCCGAAGGACCACATTTCGGACTGCTTGCGCTGGCCGTGCAGGCGCAGGGTCGGCGTGAAGGTGCCGTACTGGAACCAGCGCGCCATCAGCTCCGGATAATCGTGGTACTGGCCGACCACCTCGCGCGCGTCGGACGGGTCGAGCAGCGGCGCCTTGGTGGCCAGCGTGGTCGCCGGCAGGCCCTGCCAGCCGCCGATGTCGCTGCTCCACAGGGCGATGCCGGAAGCGGTCATGTTCAAGCCGGTCGGAATCTGGCGCGCCAGCGCTTCCCAGGTCGAGCGCACGTCGGAGGACCAGAACAGCGCGCCGGTGCGCTGCGAGCCGAGGTAGGCGGCGCGCGCCAGGATCAGCACACGCTTGTTCGGCTTCCAGGCGCGCATATTGTCGGCGAAGCCTTCGACGTGCAGCAGCGGGAACAGGTTGAAGTAGCGGTCGCCCGAGCCGATGGAATAGAAGGAACCGCTCGGCACCAGGTCCGGTTCGGTCTCGTCCAGCCACGGGTAGTCGAAGCCGCGCGACAGGATGTTGTCGCGCGATTTTTCCCAGAACCACTGGCGCGCCTTCGGATTGGTGGCGTCGATCAGGCCGCCGGTACGGTCGGAGCGGAACGGCAGGCCGTCGACGGTCTTGCCTTCCTTGTCCTTGAGCAGATAGCCCTTGGTGTCGAGCTCGTTGAAATAGCGGCCCGAGGTTTCATAGCGCGGCCAGATCGAGATGATCGACTGCATGCCCATCTCGTGCAGCTTCTTGTTCATGCCTTCCGGGTCCGGGAACTCGGCCGGGTTGATGTCCATCTGGCCCATGCGGGTCCAGTAGAACCAGTCGACCACCATCACGTCCAGCGGATACTTCTTCTGGCGGTAGGTGCTGGCCACGCGCATCACTTCGTCCTGCGACTCGTAGCGCGCCTTCGACTGGATCAGGCCGAACGCGGCCTTGGGCGGGATCGGGGTCTTGCCGGTCAGGCGGGCGTAGCCGGAGTACAGCTCGTCCGGGGTCTTGCCGGTGATGACGAAGAAGCTGACCCGCTCGCCCACCTGCGACTGGAACACGGTGCGGTCGTGGATGGCGCCCTGGAAGCGCGTCGCCGACGGGTTGTCCCAGACGATGCCATAGCCCTTGGACGACACCATGAAGGGCACGCAGACGCTCTCCCCGCCCGGCGCGTCGTACCAGTGCCTGCAGTCGAGCACGCGGCCGCGCAGGTCGATGCCCGACATCGATTCCTGGTTCTGGCCCATGCCGTACAGGTGTTCGTCGCGCGCGGCGGCGAAGGTGGCGCCGACCTGGTAGGTCTTCTCGCCGTTGACAGTCTGCGGCGACATTTCCCAGCCGCCCATCTCGAGCACTTTCTCGCCCTTGGCGTTGAGCACCTGCAGGCCGACCGGGGCCAGCGCCGGCGCGAAGTACTTCTCGCCCTGGCTCGGCGTGCGCGGCGCCGGGGCCGGGTTCACGCGCAGGGTCATGCCGTTCGAGACGAAGGTGTCGCCGTCCGCGCCGCCGCTGTGGCGGAAGGCGCCGTTGTCGGCGTTCTTCGGCAGGATGCCGTAGCCCGGGCCCTTGAGCACCTCGGCCTTGTCGACCGCGATGGTCACGTGCACGATGTTCGGACCATACGCCTCGACCGTCACCCAGGCACCGTTGCGGTCCAGGGTGGCGAGCGGCGCGGCGAAGGCGGCGGGTGCGATGGCGAATGCAGATGTTAGCGCAATCAGGGAGCGCTTCAGGGTAGGTCTCATCCAGTCCTCTATGGCTAGCGAATCAGGGCGCACGCGGCTGCCTGCAGGATCGATCGGCCGTAGAGTGTGGGCGCGCAGCCGGGCGGCGCGCGCGTCGTTGCCGCACCGGTGGCGCGGCGGTCTCCCGGCGTAGCGCTTGCCCGTGGCGGCTACGTTCGCATTATTGTTGAGCCATCATTGTGCATGTTAGCGATCACATTTGCAATCGCCACAACACCCGCGCCCGCGATCCCGGCTCAAGCCGCGCGCGCCGGCGGCAGCGCCGCGTGCATGCGCGCCGAATCGAAACCGATGCGCACCGCGCCCCAGTGGCGGCCCGCGATCTCGACCGGCATCGAGAGGTCGTTGATGACCTCGCCGGTGTCGCGCATATAAGTCTGGAACAGGAAGGGATTGCGGTTGGCCGCCAGGCGCGCGCCGACCGGATCGTCGAAGATGCGCTTGTTGCGGCAATGGACCAGGTCGTGCTCGCGCTGGCCGGTCGGCGGATGCGAGAACTTGCCGTTGTGGGCCGGCGCATAGCCGCGGTTGTCGACGGCCAGCGCATAGGCGCAGCCCGGCAGCGCGGCCAGCACGCGATCGAACAGGGCTTGCAGGTCGCGCTCAACAAGGCCGTCCCAGGACGTGGTGAAGCGCGGCGGATCGGCGTCGGGGATCGGCCGGTAGGCCTGGTCGAACACGTCGGCGCCGCGGCGCGCGTGGTGCACCAGGCAGGCGGCGACGGCATCGCGCAGGCCGGTGGTGGCCTCGACCAATGCGTCGAAGCCGGTGCCGCCGGTGCGGAAGCCCGCCAGCGTCGACTGGATGTCCTCGGTGGTGGCACGCACCTCGTCGACCCGGCGCGAGGCGTCGGCCATGGCGCGCCCGGCCTCCGCCGCGTTCCTGGCGACTTCGCCGACCTTGTGGCCGATGTCCTGGCTGACGCCGTCCAGCGCCTGCGTCGCCGCCGCCATCTCGTGGACGGTGCCGGTCATGCGCTCGAAGTCGGCCACGAAGGCCTGGAAGCGCCCGGCCGCGCTGCCGGCTTCGCGGGTGGAGGCGTGCACGCCGCCGAGGATGGCGGCGGTGGCGCCGCTGGCGCTGTCGACCAGGCTGCGCATCTCGCCGTTGGCGCCTGCGATCTTGGCGGTTTCCTCGTTTACCAGCTGCGACAGGCGCCGCACTTCGGAGGCCACCACGGCGAAGCCGCGGCCGGCGCTGCCGGCGCGCGCCGCCTCGATCGCGGCATTGATGGCGAGCAGGCTGGTCTGGTTGGCGATGCGGTCGATGATGGCGCCGAACTCGCTGATCGAGCGCGAATGCGTGACCAACTGCTCGACGGTGCGCGCGAAGCCCTCGACCTCGGCCTCGATGGCGCGCATGCGCGCCTCCAGGCTGGCCAGTTCGCCCATCGAGACGCGCGCCGCCGCCAGGTTGCGGCCGGCGGTGCCGGCGATGTCGTCGGTGCCGGCCTTGACGCCGGCCGACAGCTGCGTCACCTGCGCCGCCGCCGCCGCCAGTTCCCTGGCCGCCTCGTGCTGGCGCCGCGCCTGGTCGAGCGAATGATCGACTTCCTTGCGCAGGCGCGCCGCGTTGATCGCGGTGCGGATGCTGCCGTCGCGCGCGTGGGTCACCAGGGCGCGCAGGCGAGCGCGCATGCCCACCGCGCCCGACAGGGCGGGCAGCAGGCCGTGTTTCAACCATTTCATTGTCGTCTCCTGGACAGTGCCGGCTCTATGGATGCGTGGCCAGCATATTTACCCTAGGAAATATATCCAGATTCGAGACGGCTGTCACCCTTTGCACATCGGGGCGTTAAAAAACCACAGCGGCTTATGCGGACTGTTCCAGGTTGGCGCGCACCCGCGCCAGCAGCGCCTGCAAGGCGGCCCGTTCCGGTCCGGCCAGGCCGGCCAGCGCCGCCTCGGCCAATTGGCCGTCGTCGCGGTGCAGTTCGGCGTGCATGGCCAGCCCGGCCGGAGTCAGGGACAGGCGCGCGCTGCGGCGGTCGGCAGCATCGGGCGCGGCGTCGAGCAGCCCGCGTTCGCGCAGGGTGCGGATCAGGCGCGCCACCTGGGCCTTGTCGCGCCCCGAGTGCGCCACCAGCTCACTCTGGGCGGCGCCCGGATGGCGGGCGAAATAGCCGAGCGCCTTGGCTTCCATGTGGGCCAGCTCGTGCGCGCCCTCGCGCAGGCTGCGTTGGCGCTGGGCCCGCACCAGGTGCATGATGGCGTGGAGGGTCTCTATGACCTCGCCGGCGGCGGGGTTTTGGTTGACACTATCAACTTTGTTTTGCATAATGGGGGACACTATCAACTAATATGGAGCAAGGATGACACAAGACACCACGTCCGCCACCCCGGCCCTGCCGGAAATCCGGCGCGTGCGCCACGAACTCAAGCTGCGCGAACTCAATGTCGCGCGCGTCGAGGCGCTCGGCCCGGGCTTCGCCGCCATCACCCTGCACGGCGAAGCGCTGGCCGATTTCACCTCATTATCGTTCGACGACCACGTCAAGCTGTTCTTCGGCGAAGGCGAGACACAGGCGAGGCGCGACTATACCCCACGGCGCTTCGACCGCGAAGCCCTCGAATTGACGATCGAGTTCGCCCTGCACGGCGACGGCGCCGCCTCGAACTGGGCGCGCACGGCCAAAGTGGGCCAGCGCCTGCTGGTGGGCGGCCCGCGCGGCTCGATGATCATCCCGCTAGAATGCGCCTGGCATTTGCTGGTGGGCGACGCCACCGCCCTGCCCGCGATTGCGCGGCGCCTGGAAGAACTGCCGGCCGGCGCACGCGCCTTCGTGCTGGTGCTGGCCGAGGATGCCGACCGGCGCGCGTTCACGAGCGCGGCCGAGGTGCATGCGGCCTGGTTCGATGCGCCCGAAGCCCTGCTGGAAGCGCTGCACGATTTGCCGCTGCCGGGCGCCCACGGCTTTGCCTGGGGCGGCGGCGAGGCGACGCTGATGGCGCGGGTACGCGCGCTGGTCGCCGCGAAAGGCGTGCCGCGTCAGCTCACGCGCATTTCGGCGTACTGGAAGGAAGGCGTGGCGGAGCACCACGAGAATCTGGAGTAAGGCCGCGGCGCCGGTGCGCGGCGCGGGCAGCGCTTTGATCAGGTGTAGGCGAATAAAGTTCGCCGCAAAACAACCAAGTCTGCCACGACAAGCACCGTCCACCGGCGTCTCGGCGGCTTGTCCAGGTAGCAACAAGGTCGTACACTGGGCCATATCGCTGTCCGCTGTCGGCACGACGCCGATCGAATGCCAGGATTACGCCTTCGAATATTTCCCCTGGAAATCCAGATGGGTAAAGAATCGAATCAATGCTTGCCGCATCTGGGGGCCCGACATCATGAACGAGTTCACATTTCGTACAGCGACCCGAGCGGATGGAGATGCAATGCTTTCCTTGCTTCGTTCAGTCACGATCGAGGGTGATACGCTCCCCTTCACGAGCGGAGTCGATAGTGACTTGATCGACACCCAGTGGCTCGGCGCATTCGGCTGTATCCTGGCATATCGCGGCGATCATCTGCTTGGCATGTACCGCTTTGGCGCCAATATGCCGGGCCGCGGTGCACATATTGCAACAGCTACTTTCCTGGTCGCTCAAGAGGCGCGGGGACAAGGACTTGGTCGCAAACTCGTGAAGCACTGCATTGAAAAGGCAAAGGCATCTGGATTTAGGGCAATGCAGTTTAACCAGGTTGTCGCCACTAATCTCGCCGCACTCTCGTTGTACCGTTCACTTGGTTTCAAGAGAGTGGGCAAAATTCCTGAAGCGTTCGCACACCCCCGACATGGCTATGTCTCGGCATATGTCATGTATCTCGACTTGGGCAGACTTGATTAACCGATTCGGGATAGATATGTACTGCGTAGGCAGACGGCGAATGTCAAATGTCTAGAACGGTAGAAAATTAACGCTGCAATATGCCCGCTATGGGCCAGCAGTGGTCATGCTTCTACCAAGCGGCAATAATTCTGGAGTAGCTGAATGTATCGCTGGCTCATCCGAATAGGAGTCTTTACTTTTGTCCTGGGTGCGCTCCTCTTTTCGCCGTTGGCCGACCTGATGCCGGTCAACTCTTCATCCTTCCTCAACCAATCATTGACTAGAGGTCATTTTAGGGTGGTACCGACAGGAGAGAACTTAGGATATCTCGGCGTTACACTAGTTGTGGTCGGTTTCTTGCTGTCTTGCGCAGGGCTAGCAGCTAGGCGTCAGGCTAGATAGCGGAGATATGGCGCCGAATCCAGCCCTTCGTGACAGTCGATAATTTTTCTTCCCTGACAAGTTGCTATGCTGATCCGCACGGTCGGAATCGGCAAATACCAGACACTCGAGCTGAAGCTACCACCGATATTAGACAGGCCTCGATATGAATGACAATACCGATCTCGCCATACCGATACTTCCTTGCCGTTCCGTCAGTGCGACAACGACATTCTATCGGCGGCTGGGCTTCGAAGGGGGCGCGCACGGGTTCGACCAGGACTATGCAATTTTCAAACGCGGCACCATCGAACTTCACTTCTTTGCCCACGCAGAGCTAGATCCAGACGTGTCTTGGGCTGGCTGCTACATTCGCGTGAACGACGTTCAAAGCTTGTACGAAGCGAGCTTGGCTAGCGGCTTGCCCACCTCCGGCAGACCGCGTATGCATCCCTTAGAAGACAAACCTTGGGGCCTCAAGGAATTTGCCGTTGTCGATCTGGACGGCAATCTTCTTCGTATCGGCGAGGTCATCCAGTAAAAACGGAACGCATGCTGGCGACCGACAACTTTGGGTCGTTTGCTTCCGTATATTGGAAGACCGCAACCGGCCAAAAGGAGACGTATATCGGCAGCCCAAGATAGAGGGACCTACAGAATTTTTAACAGGATTCCTGCCGTTGCCATCAATGTGACTACCACCCATGGCCTTGTCTTCCAGACGGTCAGCAGTAAGAAGCCGCTTAGCACGACTATAAAATCACGGGCATCATGCACAGCACTTGTCCAAACCGGGTCGTATAGCGCGGAACCAAGAATACCAACGACAGCGGCGTTTGCACCGCGCATCGCGTACTGGGCGGCCGAGCGGCTACGGAATTGATCCCAGAACGGCAGCATGCCATATACCAACAGCAGGCCAGGAAGAAACAGCGCGACCAGTGCGATAGCCGAACCGCTAACCGGATCGGTAGCCAAGCTGGCATCCGCGCCAAGATAAGCGGCAAAGGTAAACAGCGGACCAGGAACAACTTGTGCCAGCCCATAACCGGCAAGGAAGGAATCATTCGTAACCCAGCCAGGCGCCACCATTTCTGCCCGAAGTAGCGGAAGGACTACATGCCCTCCGCCAAAGACAAGCGAACCAGACCGATAAAAAGATGCGAAGAGAGAAAGTTGCCTGCTCCCCGTCAGCGTGACGAGCAATGGAATTCCGAGAAGCAGGAGAGTGAACAATACGAACGCAGCAATGGCAGCCCGACGAGGGATTGAGAAAGTCAGGCGTCCCCGAATGTCGGCGGTATGCTGTCCCCGACAGAGCCATACGCCAGCCAGGGCACCGACTGCAATTGCCGCCATTTGAGCAATGGAGCCGCCGAAGAAGACCACTATCATGATGGCGACCAGGGCGATTGCCGTGCGCTGCCTGTCAGGTGTCAGGCTACGAGCCATGCCCCAGATTGCCTGCGCAACGACGGCAACTGCGACGAGCTTGAGCCCGTGTAAAAGTCCCTCTGCCAACGAGCCGGTGAAAGATGCAGCGCCTAAAGCGAACGCAAACAAAATAGCGGCTGAAGGCAAAGTAAATCCCAGCCAGGCAGCGACGCCTCCACCAAGCCCATTGCCGCGCAATATCCCCAGTGAAAATCCAACTTGACTCGATGCCGGCCCCGGCATGAATTGGCATAGAGAAACCAGATCGCCATAGCTTTCCTCGCTCAGCCAGCGCCGCCGTACTACGAATTCATCCCGAAAATAGCCCAGGTGAGCGAGTGGACCGCCAAATGAAGTGAGGCCAAGTTTGAGGAAAACCCAGAAAATAGCAAAAAAGGATTCTGAAGATTTCCAGGCAGCCGTATTTTGAGTTGATTGCATAGAACACCGTAAAATGGAGTCGACATGGTAATCGACACCCGGTGAATTCTTCCGGCAAATACCGTTGCTGTACGACCGCAGCCACCATTCGGCAAACGGCTGCTTCGGGTCGGGTGCGGTCGCACCGTAGTGACTGCTTTTCGGCCTAGAGCGGCGTTAAAGGTCTTACACCTGTCATTGTTGTTGCAAGCTATCCTGTTACGAGTGACCGGGACAGCGCCGCACTCGGATCAGCGGCTGCTAAGACCGCGCATTCGGCGCCAGTCAGCCGGCGAAACGCCGACACTACCTTTGAAGCGCCGTGTGAGATGACTCTGGTCAGCGAATCCACACTCGACGGCTACCGATGCGAGAGGCATGCCGAGCGAGATCAGATTCTGCGCGTGGGCGATCCGGACTGCGTTCAAATACACGTGGGGCGGCACATTGAAAGTCGCCCCAAATACCCGTGTCAAGTGCGCTCGGGATAGTCCCGCCACTCCTGCCAATTCAGCGAGTGTCAGGTCACGTTGGAAATAGGTCCGAATGTAGTCTTTGACCCGCGTGAGGCGGGCCAATCCCGCGTCTGTTGGTTTGGCCCCTGGCGCTTGTCTGCGCTCTCCGTGACGCCGAAGCATCGTGCGGAGAAAAGCGTGTACCAACGACTCTGCTCTCAAGGCTTCACAAGGATGTGTTGACAGATCTTGCGTCAGCGCCCTGAAGGCCATGGCCATGTCCTGGTCCGTCAGGTGTGGAGCCGCAAAATATGCTTGTTTGCCCACGCCGGCGTCGAGATCCAGCGAGCTTTGGACAAAAGCGTCGGGTAGGTACCAGATCATGTAGCGGAATCCATCGGAGGTACCACAGCGGCCATCATGATCTTCGTCCGGGTTGAACAACACGAAATCACCAGGCTGGCTATCATATTGCCGGCCCCGGCAACGGAACCGCTGGACGCCGGAGGTGGTTACCCCGATCGAAAAACAATCGTGGCTGTGCCGCTCAAACGCATGATCGGTAAAGCTGGCGCGCATGAGAGTGACGTCATCCGTTAGCGATGAAATTCGCGCTTCATTACCATGCGGGTGCTCATCGGGTGCCATGCAATGATTGTACAAGACCATCGATTGGCGTTCACCGATCATTGGACTCTTTCACAAGGAGTTGCTGATGACCGATGCAGTCGATCTCGAAACCAAGCTTGCAGCCTTTACAGAAGCCTGGCAGCCGCGCACAGTCGCGCTGTTCAACGGCCACGACATCATGGTGGCGAAGCTGCGCGGCGAATACCATTGGCATGTCCACCCTGATACCGACGATTTCTTCCTGGTACTGAAGGGCGCGCTGCAGATCGATCTGGAGGACGGCTCTACGGTATCCCTGCATCCTGGTCAGGTCTACATCGTTCCACGTGGGGTTCGGCATCGTCCGCGCGCTGAACCGGAAGCACACATCATGCTGATTGAGCCATCGGGTACACCCAACAGCGGTGACCCACTGACAGCCGCACCCCGTCGGTTCATCTAGGCACCATTGCGGTACGTCCATGATTTTTTGCTACGTCAGCGCGTTTGCCATCGTGGCGGCTGCAAACGGCGCGAAGTTTCTTGACTGGGCGTTCCACCATGGTAGACTGCAAGGATGGCAAGACCCAAGGAATTCGACAAGGAAGAAGCACTGGAAGCGGCGATCGGCGTGTTCCGCGAGCACGGCTACGCCGCGACCTCGGCGACCATGCTGACCGCGGCCATGGGCATCGGCCGCCAGAGCCTGTACGACACCTTCGGCGACAAGTGGCAGCTCTACTGCGCCGCGGTCGAACGCTACTCGGCCGGCGAGGCGCAGGCCCATGCCGCCCTGCTGCGTTCCGGCCCCAAAGCCATCGACGGCATCCGCCGCATGATCGAACGGGTCGCGGCCGAGGCGCACATGCCCTGCCTCGGGGTGAACTCGGTGAGCGAATTCGGCGTCGGCCCGGCCGACCTGGTCGCGATCCGCGGCGTCGCCGCCAAGCGCATCGACGGCGCCTTGATGGACGCCATCCGCACTGCCCAGGCCGACGGCGACATCGATGCGTCCCTCGAGCCGGCCCATGTCGCCGGCTTCATCCGCGGCCAGCTCACCGCGCTGCGCCTCGAAGGGCGTGCGGGTGCGGCGGCGGCCCAGCGGCGCTGTTTCGTCGAACTTGCCATGCGCGCACTGCGCTGATTTTTTTTGGCTTATTTTGGAACAATCATTCAATAAAGGAACCGACATGAAAAGTATCATCATCAGGCGCGGCGGCGGTCCCGAGGTGCTGGAAGTGCTGGACGGGCCGGACCCGGTCGCCGGCCCCGGCCAGGTACTGGTGGAAGTGCTTGCCGCCGGCGTCAACTTCATGGACCTGGGCGTGCGCCAGGGCCGCTTCTGGACCGGCATGGATTACCCCAGGACCCTCGGCGTCGAGGGCGCGGGCCGGATCCTGGCGCTGGGCCAGGGCGTCGCCGGACTGGACGCCGGACAGCGCGTGGCCTGGGCCTATGCGCCGGGAAGTTATGCCGGCAAGGTCGCGATCGACGCCGGCGCCGTGGTGCCGGTGCCCGATGGCGTCAGCGAGCGCGCCGCGGCGGCGCTGATGCTGGCCGGGATTACCGCCAGCCATTTCGCCACCGAGTTCTATCCGGTGCAGCCGGGCGACGTGGCCCTGGTGCACGCGGCCGCCGGCGGCGTCGGCCAGTTGCTGACCCAGATCATCAAGCTGCGCGGCGGGACGGTCATCGGCCGGGTCTCGTCCGAGGCCAAGGCCAGGGTCGCGCGCGCGGCCGGCGCCGACCATGTGATCGTCGATACCGAAGGCAGCTTCGCGGAACAGGCGCGGGCGCTCACCGGCGGCGAGGGCGTACACGTGGTGTTCGACGGTTCCGGACCGGCCACCTTCCAGGGTTCGCTCGACGCCCTGCGCGTGGCCGGCACCTTCTGCTGGTACGGCCCGGTGCTGGGCGGCCCGGGTGCGCTGGACATCATGAGCCTGCCCCGCGCCATCAAGATCGGCTATGCCAATTTCTCGCACCACGTCGCCACGCCGGCGCTGCTGCGCGCCCGCGCCGGGCGCCTGTTCGACTGGCTGGTCGAGGGCAAGCTGAAGATCGACATCGGCCAGGTCTATCCGCTGGCCGAGGCGGCGCGCGCCCACGCCGACATGGAAAGCCGCGCCAGCAGCGGCAAGCTGCTGCTGATTCCCTGAGGCGGCGCCCTGCGGAGAGGCGCTAGGCCGTGGCGCGCAGGGTGCGCGCCGCGGCCACCATATTGGCCAGGGCCGGGAGCACCTCGGCCCACTGGCGCGTCTTCAGGCCGCAGTCCGGGTTCACCCACAGCTGCTGCGCCGGAATGCGCAGCGCGGCCTGGCGCATCAGGCCGACGATGTGCTCGCGGCTCGGGATGTTGGGCGAATGGATGTCGTAGACGCCCGGGCCGATCGCGTTGGGATAGGCGACGCGATCGAAGGCGTCGAGCAGTTCCATGTTCGAGCGCGAGGTCTCGATGGTGATCACGTCGGCATCCATGGCCGCGATGGCCTGGACGATGTCCTTGAACTCCGAATAACACATATGGGTGTGAACCTGGGTCTCGTCGGCCACGCCGTTGGCGGCGATGCGGAAGGCGTGCACCGCCCAGCCCAGATAGTCGTTCCACTGCGCGCGCCGCAGCGGCAAGCCTTCGCGCAGGGCCGCTTCGTCGATCTGGATGATGCGCACGCCGGCGGCCTCCAGGTCCAGCACTTCCTGGCGGATCGCCAGCGCCAGCTGGCGGCAGGTGTGCGAACGGGGCTGGTCGTCGCGCACGAAGGACCAGTTCAGGATCGTGACCGGGCCGGTCAGCATGCCCTTCATGGGTTTGTCGGTCAGCGACTGGGCGTAGGCGCTCCATGCCACCGTCATCGCGCGCGGGCGGCGGATGTCGCCGAACAGGATCGGCGGCTTGACGCAGCGCGAGCCATAGGACTGGACCCAGCCGGCCTCGCTGAAGGCATAGCCATCCAGTTGCTCGCCGAAGTATTCGACCATGTCGTTGCGCTCGGCCTCGCCGTGGACCAGCACGTCCAGGCCCAGCGCCTCCTGCTCGCGCACGCTGCGCGCGATTTCGGCGCGCATGGCGGCGCGGTAGGCATCGAGGCCGAGCCGGCCGGCCTTGTGGGCGCTGCGCGCCTGGCGGATCTCGGGTGTCTGCGGGAAGGAGCCGATGGTGGTGGTCGGATAGGCCGGCAGCGCCAGCAGCGCGGCCTGCTTCCCGGCGCGCACGGCATAGGGGCTGCGGCGCGCGCCCATGGTGGCGTCGATCGCCTCCACCGCCGCGCGCACGGCCGGGTCGCTCACGCGTGCAGAGGCGCGCCGTGCGGCCAGCGCCGCGGCGTTGGCCGCGAGCTGGCCGCGCACCGCATCGCGTCCATGGCGCAGCGCGCGCGCCAGCACATCCAGTTCTTCCAGCTTTTGCAGCGCGAAGGCGAGCCAGGATTTCACTTCCGGATCGAGCCTGCTTTCCGTCTCCAGGTCGACCGGCACGTGCAGCAGCGAGCACGAAGGCGCGATCCACAGGCGCTCGCCCAGTTGCGCGGCCAGCGGCTCCAGCCAGTCCAGCACCGCGTCGAGATCCGTCTTCCAGATATTGCGGCCGTCGATCACGCCCAGCGACAGCACCTTGTGCTGCGGCAGCAGGTTGATCAGCGGACGGATGTCCTCGAAGCCGTTCACCGCATCGATGTGCAGGCCGGCCACCGGCAGGTTGGCGGCCAGGTACTGGTTTTCCTGGAGCTGGCCGAAGTAGCTCGCCACCAGCAGCTTCACGCGGCAGGCTTTCAGCTGGTGGTAGGCGCTGTTGAAGGCGTGCCGCCAGTCGGCGTCGAGCTCCGTCGCCAGCAGCGGTTCGTCGACCTGCACCCAGTCGGCGCCGGCGTCGGCCAGGCGGTCCAGCAGCAGCTGGTAGGCCGCCAGCAGGGCCGGCAGCAGTGCAAGCTTGTCGGCGCCGTCGCGCGCCTTGCCCAGCGCCAGGTAGGTGACCGGGCCGACGATCACCGGCTTCGCCTTGACGCCCTGGGCGCGCGCTTCGGCAAGCTGGTCCAGCAGGCGCGAAGGGTCGAGCGCGAAGCTGGTGCCGGCGCAAAATTCCGGGACGATGTAGTGGTAGTTGGTGTCGAACCACTTGGTCATCTCGCCCGCCGCCACGCCGCCACAGCAGCCGGCGTGCTCATCGTCTCCTTGCGCCGAGCGGCCGCGCGCCACGCGGAACAGGTTGTCGAGGGCGTCGCCGTGGAAGCCGCGCACGCGCTCGGGCAGGTTGCCGAGCGTGAAGCTCATGTCGAGCACCTGGTCGTAGAAGGAAAAGTCGCCCACCGGCACGTAGTCGAGCGCGGCCTGGTTCGCCCAGTGGCGCCGACGCAGCGCCGCGCCGGTATCCTGCAGCGCTTCGCGCGTGCTCTCGCCTTTCCAGTAGGACTCCAGCGCGAACTTCAGTTCACGGCGGGCGCCAATGCGCGGAAAACCGAGGTTGTGGGTGGTGGCCATGCGATGCTCCTTCATCAATGAATCAATGACCTGCATGGTAGAGATGGCAACCCATGAAGTAAAATGGTCTTTTCTCACATATCGATGAATTATATTCATACATTATGCTCGAACGAATCCACCTGGAGATCCTGGTCGCCGTCGAGCGCCACGGTTCCTTGACCGCCGCCGCCGAGGTGCTGCACGTCACGCAGTCGGCGCTCAGCCACAGCATGAAAAAGCTCGAACTGGGCCTGGGCACCGCGATCTGGCTGCGCGAAGGCCGCGCGCTGCGCCTGACCCAGCCCGGCCAGTACCTGCACGCCGTGGCCCAGCGCCTGCTGCCGCAGCTGGCGCTGGCCGAAGACAAGCTGCGCCAGTTCGCCCAGGGAGAACGCGGGGCGCTGCGCATCGGCATGGAGTGCCACCCCTGCTACCAGTGGCTGCTGAAGATCGTGTCGCCCTACCTGGCGGCCTGGCCGCTGGTGGACGTGGACGTGAAGCAGAAATTCCAGTTCGGCGGCATCGGGGCGCTGTTCGGCTACGAGATCGACCTGCTGGTCACGCCGGATCCGCTGCTGCGTCCCGGCCTGCGCTTCGAGCCGGTGTTCGACTACGAGCAGGTCCTGGTCGTGCACAAGGACCACCCCTGGGCGGCCCAGGGCGTGGTGCGCCCCGAACAGCTGGCCGAGGAGACCCTGATCACCTACCCGGTGCCGCTCGAGCGCCTCGACATCTACACCATGTTCCTGCTGCCGGCCAACTGCGCGCCGCGCCGCCACAAGACCATCGAGACCACCGACATCATGCTGCAGATGGTGGCCAGCGGCCGCGGCGTGACGGCGCTGCCGAAGTGGCTGGTGACGGAGTACGCGCCGCGGCTGCAGCTCGCCACCCTCAAGCTGGGCCAGGCCGGGATCCAAAAGCACATCCACCTGGGCGCGCGCGAGGCCGACTGGGACATCGACTACCTGCAGGCCTTCGTCGCGCTGGCGCGCCAGGCCGACCGCTATCCGGCCTGAGTGGCCTGAGTGGCCTGTGGGGGCTGGGCATCCACCGGCGCCAGGCGGCCCTGGCGGTCGAGCGCATAGCGCTGCAGGTCGCGCGCCATGAACAGCGTGCCACCGTAGACCGAGCGCGCTTCCGCCTCGACGTCGGCGATGCCGGCCTGGCCCGGCGCCGGATGGTCCTGGTAGCGCGGGCTGAAGTGCGTGAGCACAAGGTGCGGAAGGCGCGCCTCCTGCGCCATCCGCCCCACCATCAGGGCCGAACTGTGCTGCGGGCCGGGGCCGATTTTCAGGCGCACCGCCTCGGTATAGGTGGCCTCGTGCACCAGCACGTCGGCGTCGCCCGCCTCATCAAGCAGCAGCTCGGGGCGGTCGTTGTCGCCGCCGACGACGATCTTGCGCTTTTTGCGCTGCGCCTGCAGCACTGCGGCCGAAGCGACCTGCCGGCCGTCGTCCAGCGTCACGTCCTGGCCGCGCTGCAGCCGGCCCCAGGCTTCGCCGCGCGGCACGTCCAGGGCGCGCAGCTTGTCCGGATCGAGCCGGCGTTCGACCTCGCGCTCGGTGAAGCTGAAGGCCCAGGACGGCAGCCGGTGCGAGAGCGCGGTGGCGCGCACGTCGAGGTCGGACAATACCTGGCGCCCTTCGAGTTCCTCGACCGGAATGAAATCGAGCGCGAACGGCAGTCCGAGTTCGCTGGTCTCCATCACGCATTGCAGCAGGCGCCACAGCGGCGGCGGGCCGACGATGGCCAGCGGCGCGCTGCGATTGAGCATGCCGGCGCTGGCCAGCAGGCCGGGCAGGCCGTAGCAATGGTCGCCATGCATGTGCGTGATGAACACGGCGCCGAGCGCATGCAGCGACAGGCCGGTGCGCAGGATGCGGTGCTGGGTGCCTTCGCCGCAATCGACCAGCGACCAGTGGCCGCCGGGCGAGCGCAGCGCCAGGCCGCTGACGTTGCGGCTGCGGCTGGGTGTGCCGGACGAGGTACCGAGGAGCTGGATTTCCATGCCGATGCAATCGAGTGGACGAGTGCCCTATTATCGGCCAGTACGGCGCCGGCCGGCGTTTCGGTCGCAACGCGGACCGTTTCGGGCATCCCAGGGCCGGCTCCGTCGCATCCGGCTTGCGCCGCTGTCCCGGCGCTTGACACAATGGCCGCATTCCATTGCAAAATAACAAGGCCATGACGACATTCACCCACTCCCCTTGCATGCCGGCGCATCCGCGCCTGCGCCGCTTCCTCGACGACCTCGGCATGACGGTCATCGTCAGCACCTGGGCCGGCGTACTGATCGCCCTGGTCGAAGGCCGGCCGGGACAGCTGTATGGCCAGGTGGTGTTTTCGCTGCTGATCGGCCTGGTCGCGCTATTGATCATCGATCCGCTACGCCTGCAGGTCTGGGACGATCCGGTGCTGCGGCGGCGCTGGGCGCCGGCGCTGTTGCTGCTGGTGCCGGCCACGGCGCCGGTGGCGCATTATTCCGGCATCGCGCTCGGCGGCATGCTGCTGGGCGTGGAGGCGCCGCCGCTGGCGGACTATCCGGACCGGCGCCAGTTCGCCATGATCCTGTTCACGCTGCTGGGCATCTGCACCATGGTGCTGCTGACCCTGGCGCGCGAACGGTTCGCACGCATCAAGGAAGAACGCCTTGATGCGCGCACCCGCGCCGAAGCGATCGAACGGCAAGCCCTGCAGGCCCAGCTGCGCCTGCTGCAGGCCCAGATCGAGCCGCACATGCTGTTCAATACCCTGGCCAACCTGCAGGGCCTGATCGCCATCGATCCGGCGCGCGCCGGCGCCATGCTCGACCACCTGATCCAGTACCTGCGCGCCACCCTGGCCGCCACCCGCCAGGATTCGACCACCCTGGCCCAGGAATTCGACGCCGTCGACGCTTACCTCGGCCTGATGGCGGTGCGCATGGGCAGCCGCCTGCGCCACCGCTGCATGCTGCCCGAGGCGCTGCGCGCGGCGCGCCTGCCGCCGATGCTGCTGCAGCCGCTGGTGGAAAACGCCATCGTGCACGGGCTGGAGCCGAAGGTCTCCGGCGGCGAGATCCTGGTGACGGCGGCACAGCGCGAGGGCGTGCTCGAGATCTGGGTGGCCGACACCGGCCTGGGCCTGCCGGATGGCGATGCCGCCCCGAGCGGCGGCGGCATCGGCCTGTCGACCACCCGCGAACGCCTGCGCGCGCTGTACGGAGAGCGCGCTTCCCTGACCCTGGCGCCGAACGTCCCGCAAGGTACGCTGGCGCGCCTCAGCCTGCCCCTGGAGAACGCATGAACACGCCCCCGACCGCCCTGATCGCCGAGGACGAACCGATCCTGGCCGCCGTGCTGGCGCGCACGCTGCGGGAGCTGTGGCCGGAACTCGTCCTGCTGCCGCACGCGCCGAACGGCATCGCCGCGGTCGAGGCGGCGCTGGCCGGCCGCCCCGACATCCTGTTCCTGGACATCAGGATGCCGGGCCAGAGCGGCCTGGAAGCGGCGCAGGAACTGGCCGAGCGCTGGGACGACGTCGAACCGTTTCCGCTGGTGGTGTTCGTCACCGCCTACGACGACTACGCCGTGCAGGCCTTCGAGCAGGCCGCGCTCGACTACGTGCTCAAGCCGGTGAGCGCGGCGCGGCTCGAACGCACCGTGCGGCGCCTGCGCGAGCGCCTGGGCGGCGCTCAGGGTAGTAGCGGCCAGGATGCCGGCCTGGCGGCCCTGGTCGAACAGATGCGCGCGCTGCTGCCGCCCGCCCCGGCGCCGGGGCCGCGCCTGACGGTGTTGCGCGCGGCGGTCGGCGCCATGGTGCGCCTGATCCCGGTGCAGGAAGTGCTGTACTTCCAGGCGCTGGACAAGTATGTGAATGTGGTGACGGCCGACGGCGAGGCGCTGATCCGCCTGCCGCTGAAGGACTTGCTGGCCCAGCTCGACCCGGAGCAGTTCGCGCAGGTGAGCCGGAGCTGCATCGTCAACCTGCGCCAGGTCGCCGCCGCCAGCCGCGACGATGCCGGCAAACTGAGCCTGCACCTGCGGGGCCGCACCGAACGCCTGCGCGTCAGCCCGCTGTGCGCCCACCTGTTCCGGCAGATGTAGCGCGCCGTGCCGGCCGCCGCGGCGCGGCGGGCGCCGGCTCCGGGTCGGCCGATGCCGCCAGCTCGGCCCAGGCGTCGAAGCCGACCTTCATGACGCGCAGCCGGTCATAGGCGCGCTGCAGGGCGGCGCGGCCCAGCACCAGGCGCAGCGGACCGCGTCCGGCCGCCACCGCGCGCAGGATCGCCTGCGCCGCGCGCGCCGTGTCGACCTGGGCGCCGGATGCGGCGCCGGCCTGGCGCCCGGCCAGGTCGGCGTAGTCGGCGATGGCCGCGGCGCGCGCCGGCTGCGGCGCCCAGGCGCCGTCTTCGCTGGCGCCCGGATCGACCAGGGTGACGCCGATGCCGAAGCGCTCCACTTCATGGAACATGGCCTCGGCCAGGGCTTCGAGCGCGGCGCGCGCGGCATGGCAGAAGCCTTCCCCGGCCGGCGCCGGCGGCGCGCTGCGCGCCAGCAGCAGCACGTGGCCGGCGCGGCGTGCGCGCATCGCCGGCAGCACGCGCCGCGCCAGCGCCACCGGGCCGAACACGTTTTCCTCGAACAGGCCGCGCAAGGCCGCCTCTTCGCCCTCCTCGACCGCGCCGAGGTAGCGCTGGAAGGCGCTGGCGGCCAGCACGTCGATGCGGCCGAAACGGCGCTCGGCGGCCTGCAGCGCGGCGTCGATGCTGGCGCCGTCGGTGACGTCGAGCGCGAGCAGCTCGACCCGTCCCGGATAGCGCGCCGCCAGCGCGCCCAGGTGCTCGGGCGCGGGCGCCGCCAGCACGGCGCGCTGGCCGGCGTCGAGCACGGCTTCGGCCAGCGCGGCGGCCAGGCCGGACGAGGCGTCGGCAATGAACCAGACAGGGTCGGAATAAAATGGCATGGGCAATCTCCAGCGGCAGGTGAACGACGTGCGGTATGCGCCGTTCATGGATTCTACGAAGGGCGGGCCATCTTCTCCATGGGCGATGCTCCGAGATCCTTGCCTAAAAGTCGCGCGCGGTCCGCGACGCCACGACGCAGGTATGAATAGCTATCCTTCCGTATGATTGCGGGCCGGGCCGCGGCGGCGTATCGTGCCTCTACCCGTTCACACCCCGGAGGCTCGCATGGATCAGGTGTTCCACCCGGCATGGCCCGCAAGCGCGGCCTGCGCGCACAGCCGCAAGGCCCTGCGCCCACGCCCGCCGCTGCGCCGCCGGCGCCTCGAACAGGCGCGCCTGCAACGCGCGCTGGCCTATATCGACGGCCACCTCGACGGCGATCTCGGCACCGCCATGCTGGCGCGCCACTGCGGCCTGTGCGCGCCGCACCTGGAACGCGCCTTCAGCGCGGCGGTGGGGGTCTCGCTGCACCGCTACGTCGCGCACAAGCGCCTGCAGCGGGTACGCCAGTGGCTGGAGGCCGGGGCGCTGGCGCCGTTCGCACCAGGCGCCGCACCCGCGGCCACCCCGTTCGCTTCTCAGGCAGAACTGGCCGCCGCCGCCGTGCGCGCCGCCAGCGCGGCCCTGGCCTCGTTCGACGAGGCCGGCGGCTGATACCGTTTGTCTCCCCACCGCCGTCCCGGGATCCCTGTCCGGACGGCGCTTATGCCTGGATCGCGTGACCGCATCCAGGTTTTTTTTGGCCGCGTTCGACGCAGCCTCAATCCGGCCCCTGCAACATCGCTGCGAGCGCACCCGCCGAGGGCAAGCCATCGATCTCGACCAGCGAACACCCCTCCCCCACCGGATCCGTGGTCCAGAACCGCACCCGCCCGCGCCGCGCCTCCTGCCAGCCGCCGGCCATGCCCGGGGCATCCAGCCCCGCCAGTTCCCGCCCGAGCCGGCGCGCACGCATGCGCTGGTTCAGGCACAACAGCGCCAGGTACTCGAGCTCGTCGAGCCAGCGCCCCGACGGCGCCGGCGCCGCCGTCCCGCTCCAGGCCAGCGTCAGCGGATACGGCTCGCCGGCGGCGTCTTCGCTCGGCATCATGACGCCGCTGGTCCAGCATGGCGCGCAGACGCCGGGGGCGATCGCAAAGCGCCACATGGGTGCCGTAAAGTAACGCTGCGGCCACGCGGGGCCGCCATGCACGCGCAGCCGCGACAGGCCGGCCGACAGCATCGCATCCCAGTGCCCCACGAAACCGGCGTCCAGCCCGGCGCCGATGACATCGGCATCGCCGGCCATCTTTCCGAAATAGCCGAAGGCCATTCTCAAGACACCTGCCGCGTCCTCGCCGCGACCTTGTGCATCATGCCCGCCATGGCGCCGGTCCGGGCCGGCGCCAATGCCTCCAGCAGCTGCTCGTAGTCGTCGCGGCACAGCAGGTCCTTGCTCATGGCGACGAATGCACCGGTGAGCCGGTCGTCGTCGTGCTCGTCGAGCAGGGAAACGATGCGCACGCGCTCGCCGATGTGGATGGCCGGAATCAGCCACTGCATCGCGTACTTGAGTTCAGTCGAATCGAACTCGCCCAGGATCGCCTTTTCGAGCCGGGCCAGCTCGCGGTCGCCGTGCGCGGCCCACAGGACGGCGAGGGCCTCGCTCTCGGTATGCGCCATCGCCTTCAAGGCATGGGCGGCGTAGGCGCGCACACCCTGCTGCAGCGACACCAGCGCTTGCCCGCGCATGCCGGCGTTCATCGACACGACCGCGCCGTGCGCTTCGCCCAGGCCGGCGATCGACCACAGCTGCTCGTCGCAATGCAGGGCGATGCGAACGGCGCGCTCCGGACATTGCGCTTCGGTCCAGGACACCACGTGGTAGCCGATGGCGCGCGTCAAACGCTCGCAATAACGCAGCATGTCGTAGACCTCGCCGAGCGCAAGGCGCACGCAGGCGGGCGCGCGCGGATCCGCGGCCGAGAGCCGCGCCAGGGTCTGGGACACGGCGAGGTGCTGGGTCTTGTGGAAACAGGAGAGCGGGTCGAAACGCTGCTCCAGCGAGGGGAAGGATGGTTCGGTCATGGTGGATTGCCTGTCTGGCGAGTTGGTTGATCGTCGTGCAGGAGTTACGTGCAAGGCGGCGGCTTGGACGCGCAATCGCGCCGCCCCGGGTATCCAAAGTTGCGATGCCCAGCCATCAGCGTAGGCAATCTGCCTGGCCGCAACCCGCGGCGCCTGGCTGGACGGCATGGCGGCGGCGGTCTACACTAGGGCATGGTTGCGATAACATAAATAGTTAGAACCGTGAATTCATAACATCGCGGACCCCCGGCTCTGCTGCCGAACGGCGCAGCGCGAGCGGGTCACGCGACCGCCCATCCTTGGAGGAGACATGCTGCAACTGCATCCAGCCCGGCCCGGTGCGCCGCGCCCCACGCGTTTACCCGGCACGCGCCTGCGCGCCCTCAGCCTCGCCGTTGCCGCCGCCCTGCTGGCCGGCGCCGCCGGCGTTCCCGTCCCGGCCCTGGCGGCCGAACCGCGCGTCGACAGCCGCCAGGACGCCGAGCGCCTGGCGCCGCGCGAGCGCGTGCGCCTCGACCAGGGCTGGCGCTTCCGCCTGGGCGATCCGGACGGCCAGTCCGCGCCCTACCTGTACGACGTCCGTCCGGAGGTCGAGAAATCGGCCGACGGCAAGGTCGCCGACGCCAGGCCCGAGGCAGCCGCGCAGGTCAAGAACGCCGGCGTCGCCGTGCTGAAACCCTGGATCCTCCCGAGCGGCAACGCCTTCATCGCCGATCCGGCCAGGCGCCATGCGCGGCCCGCCCGGGAACCGGCGCTGGACGCGCCCTTCGCCCGCATCGATTTCGACGACGACGCCTGGCGCACCGTGGGCCTGCCGCACGACTGGGCCGTCGAGGGGCCCTTCCTGGCCACCGGCCCCTATGGCGGCATGGGCCGCCTGAAGACCTGGGGCCCGGCCTGGTACCGCAAGAAGCTCGACATTCCGGCGGCCGACCGGGGCAAGCGCATCTTCCTCGACGTCGACGGCGCCATGGCCTATGCCAGCGTCTGGGTCAACGGCAAGCTGGCCGGCGGCTGGCCCTACGGCTACAACTCCTTCCGCATCGACCTCACCCCCTACCTGACGCCGGGCGGCGACAACCAGCTGGCGATCCGCCTCGACAACACCCCGGAATCGGCGCGCTGGTATCCGGGCGCGGGCCTGTACCGCGACGTTTGGCTGACCAAGACCGCGCCGCTGCACGTCGGCCAGTGGGGCATGCGCGTGAACACGCCGCAGGTGTCGAAGGAATCGGCGCAGGTAGCCTGGCAGGTGGCGCTCGAGAATGCCGGCGCCGCGCCTGCCGCGGCCGAGATCACCACCGAACTGTTCGTGCTCGACGCCAAGGGCAAGCCGCAAGGCGCCGCCGTCGCCACGGTGGTCTCGCCGCCCGCCACGATCGCGCCGGGCGGCGCCGCCACCGTGGCCGGCAGCGCGACCCTGGCCAGGCCGCGCCTGTGGGGCCCGCTGCCGACCCAGACGCCGAACCGCTACCTGGCCGTGGCCACGGTGCGCCAGGACGGCCGCGCGGTCGACCGCTACGAAACCGCCTTCGGCATCCGCTCGCTGCGCTTCGATGCGAATTCCGGCCTCACCGTCAACGGCGAGAAGATCGCGATCCGCGGCGTCAACAACCACCACGACCTGGGCGCGCTGGGCGGCGCCTTCAACGTGCGCGCGGCCGAGCGCCAGCTCGAGATGCTGCAGCAGATGGGCGCGAACGCCGTGCGCATGAGCCACAACCCGCCCGACCCGCAGCTGCTCGACCTGGCCGACCGCATGGGCATGCTGGTGATGGACGAGGTCTTCGATTCCTGGCAGCGCAAGAAGACCCCGCTCGACTTCCACCTGATCTTCGACGACTGGAGCGAGCAGGACCTGCGCGCCATGCTGCGGCGCGACCGCAACCACCCGTCGATCTTCATCTGGGGCATCGGCAACGAGGTCGGCGAGCAGTACACCGACAAGGAAGGCGCCGCCATCGCCAGGCGCTTGCACCGGATCGTGCGCGAGGAAGACGAGCGCCCGACCACCACGGCCATGAACTACGCCAAGCCGGACATGCCGCTGCCGGCCGAAGTCGACGTCGTCAGCCTGAACTACCAGGGCGAAGGCATCCGCCAGGATCCGGAGTTCGAAGGCACGGACCGCATCCGCACGCCGCCGCAATACCCGCTGTTCCACGCCAGATTCCCGGACAAGATGATCATGAGTACGGAAACCGCCTCGGCCTTCAGCAGCCGCGGCGTCTACCTGTTCCCGGTCCATCCGTCCAGCAGCTCGATCACGCGCGACAAGCGCGGCGGCGATTCGAAGGCCCAGCAGGTCAGCGCCTACGAGCTGTACGCCGTCGATTTCGGCTCCTCCGCCGACAAGGTGTTCGCCTCGCTCGACCGCCATCCGTATTCGGCCGGCGAATTCGTCTGGACCGGCTTCGACTACCTGGGCGAACCGACGCCCTACTACGGCGCGCGAAGCTCCTATACCGGCATCATCGACCTGGCCGGCTTCAAGAAGGACCGCTTCTGGCTGTACCAGTCGCGCTGGCGCCCGGACCTGCCGATGGCCCACATCCTGCCGCACTGGACCTGGCCGGACCGCCTCGGCCAGGTTACGCCGGTGCACGTGTTCACCTCGGGCGACGAGGCCGAGCTGTTCGTCAACGGCAAGTCGCAGGGCCGCCAGAAGAAGGCGCCCTATACCTACCGCCTGCGCTGGGACAAGGTGAAATACGCGCCGGGCGAGCTGCGCGTGGTGAGCTACAAGGACGGCAAGGAGTGGGCGCGCGCCAGCGTGCAGACGGCCGGCGAACCGGCCAGGCTGCAGATCGAGGCCGACCGCAAGACCATCGTCGCCGACGGCCGCGACCTGTCCTTCATCACCGTGAAACTGGTGGACAAGGACGGACGGCCGGCGCCGCGCGCCAGCCAGCGCGTGCGCTTCACGGTCGAGGGCCCGGCGCAGCTGGTCGCCACCGACAACGGCGATCCGACCAGCTTCGAATCCTTCCAGTCGCCCGAGCGCGCGGCCTTCAGCGGCATGGTGCTGGGCATCGTGCGGACCAGGGCCGGCGCTCCCGGGACCATCAAGGTGCGCGCCACTTCGGCCGGCATGCCGGCCGCCGAGCTGACCTTGACCAGCCGCCCCGGCGCCGACTGAGGGATCGGGCGATTCCGGCAAGCGCGCCGCGCCACCGGCGAAAGCGGGAGCAGTTTCTCCTTTCGCCGCGGGCGCGAAACGCTACTGCAGGGAAATCAAATAATGTACCAGCGTTAATCCAGGTCAAGCCCCTCCCATCATGGGGATGCCTCCCAAGCGGGGGCATGCCACACTCCAATCCTTCCACAGCGGGCTGGACTGCCGAACGAACAGGCTGCGCTGACACCATCCGAGGCAAAGGAGACCCCCATGAAAGAACTGACCACCGCCGCCGGCGCCCCCGTCGTCGACAACCAGAACACCATGACCGCCGGCCCGCGCGGCCCGGCGCTGCTGCAGGACGTCTGGTTCCTGGAAAAACTGGCCCATTTCGACCGCGAAGTCATTCCCGAGCGCCGCATGCACGCCAAGGGCGGCGGCGCCTACGGCACGTTTACGGTGACCCAGGACATCACGCGCTATACCCGCGCCAAGCTGTTCTCGGAAATCGGCAAGAAGACCGAGATGTTCATGCGCTTCTCCACCGTCGCCGGCGAACGCGGCGCGGCCGATGCCGAACGCGACATCCGCGGCTTCGCCATGAAGTTCTATACCGAGCAGGGCAACTGGGACCTGGTGGGCAATAACACCCCCGTGTTCTTCCTGCGCGACCCGCTCAAGTTCCCGGACCTGAACCACGCCATCAAGCGCGACCCGCGCAGCGGCCTGCGCAACGCGGACAGCAACTGGGACTTCTGGAGCAACTTGCCGGAGGCCCTGCACCAGGTCACCATCGTGATGAGCGAACGCGGCATCCCGAAGAGCTTCCGCCACATGCACGGCTTCGGCAGCCATACCTTCAGCTTCCTGAACGCGGACAACGAGCGTTTCTGGGTCAAGTTCACCCTCAAGACCCAGCAGGGCATCGCCAACCTGACGGATGCCGAGGCGACCGAGCTGATCGGCCGCGACCGCGAAAGCAACCTGCGCGACCTGTACGAGAGCATCGAGGGCGGCGACTTCCCGCGCTGGACCATGTACGTGCAGATCATGCCCGAGAAGGAAGCGGCCAGCTACCGCTTCAATCCCTTCGACCTGACCAAGGTCTGGCTGCACGCGGATTACCCGCTGATCGAAGTCGGCGTGGTGGAACTCAACCGCAATGCCGAGAACAATTTCGCCGAGGTGGAACAAGCCGCCTTCAACCCGGCCCACGTCGTGCCCGGCATCAGCTTCTCGCCGGACAAGATGCTGCAGGGCCGGCTGTTCTCGTATGGCGATGCGGCGCGCTACCGCCTCGGCGTGAACCACCACCAGATCCCGGTGAACACGCCGCGTTGCCCGGTACACAGCTACCACCGCGACGGCCCCATGCGCGTGGACGGCAACCGCGGCGGCACCACCTCGTACGAGCCGAACCGTCACGGCGAATGGCAGGAACAGCCCGACTTCCGCGAACCGCCGCTGTCGATCGAGGGCGCGGCCGACCACTGGAACCACCGGGTCGACGACGACTACTTCAGCCAGCCCCGCCTGCTGTTCCAGAAAATGTCGCCGCAGCAGCAGGAAGCCCTGTTCCAGAACACCGCGCGCGCCATCGCCGGCGCCTCGCAAGAGGTCAAGGCGCGCCACATCGGCAACTGCACCCAATGCGATCCGGCCTACGGCGCCGGGGTGGCGCGCGCCATCGCCCAGCTCGACGAACTCTGAACGGGCGCCGGCCGCCGTCGTGCGCATCGACCGCGTGAACGCGGCCCTGCCCCGGCACGTGCTGGCCGTGAACGGCCCGGGACTCCTGCGCCAGGAAGAGCCGATCTCGCTCGCGCGCGACGAAAACCCCGTGCCGCCCATGCGCGCATCGAAAAATATTTTTTAAAATCCTGTAACGCCGGCGTCCCGTCCAACGACTCAAGGACATCGACATCCATCAGGAGATTCACATGAAAGCGATGTTCGCCGCAGCGCCGGCCAGCATGGACGCCCGCCACGTGGCCGACCCGTGGCAGGCGCTGGCGCGCGAGCGCACTTTCCTCTTGCGGCTGGCGCAATTGCAGCTCGGCTCCCTGGCCGATGCCGAAGACATCGTCCAGGAGACCATGATCGGCGCGGTGCGCGGCTGGAGCGGCTGGCAGGGACGCGCCAGCCTGCGCAGCTGGCTGACCGGCATCCTGCGCCACAAGATCGTCGACGCCATCCGCAGCCGGCGCCTGCGCCCGCACGCCGGCTGGGCCGGCAGCGAGGGCGCGCTGCAGGAATTCGACGCGCTGTTCGACGCCGACGACGCCTGGCACCCGGAGACCTTCGTCGACACCGTCTGCGGCGCCACCGCGGAGTCGCAGCGCCAGTTGCTCGAGATCGTCGAGCTGTGCATGCGCCGCCTGCCCGAGGAAACCGCGCGCCTGTTCCTGATGCGCGAATACCTCGGCATGGAGCTCAAGGAAATCGAGGAACACTGCGCGGTCAGCGGCTCCGGCCTGCGCGTGGTGCTGTACCGGGCGCGCATGCGCCTGCGCGAATGCGCGGTGCGCGGCTGGGGGGAACTGGAATGACAAGAGATGGCAAGAAACTGAGCTGCCGCGACACCACCTGGCTGGTCTGCGGCGCACGCGACACCCCGCTCGACGCCGAACAGGCGCGCCTGCTGGACGAGCATATCGCCACTTGCACGGCCTGCCAGGTGGCCGCGCGCCAGTTCGCCGCGCTGTTCGGCCAGCTCGACGACCTGTTCGGCCGTGCACGATAAAAATAATGATTAGGACTCTTGATTATTAATCTCGGCGTGCTATGATGTGTTCATGGAGATCAAACCGGAAACGCCCTGGGATGGCACCCCCGATATCTCCGCCCGCATCATCGTCGCGATCACCCGCGTGGCGAGCGTGCTGCGGGCGGGCATGTGGGAATTCGCCACGGCGCAAAACCTCAACCCCGCCCAGGCCGAGATACTGCACCTGCTGCGCGGCCGCACGCACGGCGTCAGGCTGTCGTGGCTGGCGAACCAGCTGTCGGTATCGGCGGCCAGCGCCAGCGACTCGGTCGCGGCGCTGGTGGCCAAGGGCCTGGTGCGGAAAGACCGGGCAGAGGACGACCGCCGCGCCAGCGCACTGTGGCTGAGCGAGGAAGGCCGGGCCCTGGCCGAACGCATGGCCGGCGCGCTGAGTTTCGCCGACGATGCCGCCGGGGCGCTGGACCGTGAACTCCAGGAAAAGCTGTTGATCGGGCTGTTCAAGCTGATCGCCGAATTGCAAAGGAACGAACGCTTCCCGGCCCTGCGCGCTTGCCTCTCATGCCGTTATTTCGAGGCCAACGTCTTCCCGGGAAGCCCGGCGCCGCATCATTGCGCCCTCGTCAAGGCGCCGCTGCCGATCGCGTTCCTGCGCATCGACTGCGCCGAACACGAGCCGGCGGACCCGCTGACGGAGCAGCGCAACTGGGCTGCGTTCGCCTGAATTTTTTTTGTCCTAAATAGTTAGGACTCCTAATGAAGTGGACCCGGCCTGCCCGCTTCATTCCCGAATGGCCACGACACGAAAGGAAGCATCATGACCCGCATCGCTCTCCAGAACCGCGACACCGCCAGCGAAGCCTCGCGCCAGCTGCTCGAACAGATCCACGGCGCCTTCGGCGCGACCCCGAACATGTTCCGCGCCGTGGCCAATTCGCCGGCCGCGCTGGCCAGCATGTGGGGTTCCTTCGGCGCCCTGGGCGGCGGCACGCTGGGCGCCCGGCTGGGCGAACAGATCGCCGTGGCCATCGCCGATATCAACGACTGCGAATACTGCCTGGCCGCGCACACCGCCCTGGGCCGCAAGGCCGGCGCCAGCAGCGCGGAAATGGCCGCCGCCCAGGCCGGCCAGTCGGACGATCCGAAGACCGCCGCCGCCCTGCACTTCGCCACCAGCGTGGTGCGCCGCCGCGCCAAGGTCGACGCTTCCGACGTCGAGGCGCTGCGCCAGGCCGGCTACGGCGATGGCGAAATCGTCGAGATCATGGCCCACATCGCCCTGAACCTGTTCACCAACTACGTGAATGTCGCCTTCGCCGTGCCGGTCGACTTCCCGCAAGTGAAGCTGCGCGCAAAATGAGCGCCCGGACCCTGGACGCCCGATCCCCCGCCCCTGAACTCGAGGTGGCGGAATGGCGCAACGCCCGCGGTCCGCTCAGCCTTGCCGCCCTGCGCGGCAAGGTGGTGGCGGTGTACGCCTTCCAGATGCTGTGCCCGGGCTGCGTCTCGCACGGGATCCCGCAGGCGAAGAAGATCGCCAGCGTGTTCCCGCGCGAGGAGGTCGAGGTGCTGGGCCTGCACACGGTGTTCGAGCACCATGCCGTGATGGGCCGCGAGGCGCTGGACGCCTTCATCCATGAGTACCGGATCGATTTCCCGGTCGGCATCGACCGGCCCTCGGACAGCGGCCCGGTGCCGGCGACGATGGCGCGCTACCAGATGCGCGGCACCCCGACCCTGCTGCTGTTCGACCGCAGCGGCGCGCTGCGCCAGCAGATCTTCGGCATGGCCGACGACATGCAGGTGGGCGCCCTGGTGGCGCAACTGGTGAGCGAAGGAGCGAACCAGGCGCAGGCCGCGCCGCGCTGCGACGACGGCGCCTGCCGCATCTAGCCGAATACCCGCAAACGAAAGGATTCGCCATGAAATGCATCGCCCTTTACCACGTGCGCTTCGAGGACCTCGGCAGCTTCGCCGCACCCATTGAACGCGCCGGCTATGCCGTCGAGTACCGCCATGCCGGCGCCGCGCCGCTGTCGGCGGAAGATTGGCGCGACACCGGTCTGGTGGTCGTGCTCGGCGGCCCGATCGGCGTGAACGACACGGCCGGCTATCCCTGGCTGGCCGGCACGATCGACGGGCTGCGGCTGCGCCTGGCCAGCCGGCGCCCGACCCTGGGCATCTGCCTGGGTGCGCAGCTGATGGCGGCGGCCATCGGCGGGCGCATCGAGCGCAGGGGCGCCGCGAGCGGCATGCCGGCCATGGAACTCGGCTGGTCGCCACTGGCGCTGGCGCTGGCGGACGGCGGCGGCGTCCTCGACGCGCTGCGCGGCATCCCGGTACTGCACTGGCATGGCGACAACATCGTGCCGCCTCCTGGCGTCGCCGCGCTGGCCGCCACGCCGGGCACGCCCTGCCAGGCCTTCGCACTCGAGCGCCACGCCCTGGCGCTGCAGTTCCACCCCGAGTTCCAGGCCGCCGCCCTGGAAGAGTGGCTCACCGGGCATGCGGTCGAACTGGCGCGTGCCGCCGTCGACCTGCATGCCCTGCGCGCCGATACCCGGCTCCACGGCGCCGCGCTGGCGCGCGCCGGAGCCCGCATGCTGGACGGCTGGCTGTCCGGCATCCACTGAAGGAGACATCATGAACCAACAAAGCCCTCCCGGCGCCCCATGGCCGCACGCCGCCGCCCGGGCACCCGTGCTGTACCACGACGGCTGCGCGCTCTGCCTCGACATCGCAAGCATCCTGCGCGCGACCATTGCCGGCCTGCGCGTGGTCGATCTCGGCCTGAATCCCGACGCGGCCTTCGAGGCGATCGGGCTGGGCGTGCGCGAGCTGCCCTGCCTGATCGTCGGCGGCAAGCTGATGCCGATCGCGCCGCACTCGGACATCGCCGATGTCGGCGTCCACGCCTGAAGCACGAGGAATCGCCATGCACGCCCCTGTCCCGATCGCGACCCTGTTCACCGGCCCGGCACGGCCGCTGGCGCGCGCCGGCCATGCGCCGGTCCCGAGCGGCATCGCCAAGGCGCCGCAAGCGCAGCCCGTCTTCCTGTCCGCCTGCGGTTTCGAGGGCGACGAACAGGGCGACCGGGTCTACCACGGCGGTCCCGAGAAAGCCGTGCACCACTACGCCGCCGAGCATTACGGCTTGTGGCGCGCGCGCTGGCCGGACAGCCTGGTGGCGCCGGCGCCGGGCGCCTTCGGCGAGAACGTCTCCACGCTCGGCATGGGCGAGGACAATGTGCACATCGGCGATATCTACCGGGTCGGCGCGGCCCTGCTGCAGGTCTCGCAGGGCCGCCAGCCCTGCTGGCGCCTGAACCGCCGCATCGGGCGCGCCGACGCCGCGCTGCAGATGCAGCAATCCGGCGCCACCGGCTGGTACTACCGCGTGCTGGAGCCTGGCCTGGTGGCGCGCGGCGACCGCTTCGAACTGCTCGAACGGCCCTGCCCCGACTGGCCGCTGGCGCGGCTGATCCAGGCGCTGTTCCCGGCCGATGCGGCGGCGCCCGGCCTGGCGAATGAATGGCGGCTGGCGGCGGCGCTCGGTCCCCTCAGCGCCAACTGGCGAGGCGCCTTCGCGCGGCGCCTGGCCAGCGGCGCCATCGAGGACTGGTCGCGCCGGCTGGCCGAACCCTGAAGTCTTTTCACTCAATAACAAGCACGGAGAGAACACCATGAAATGCATCAAGCCCCTGGTCGCAGCAACCCTCATCGCGGCGGCCTTCGCCGCCCAGGCCCACGACGGCAAGCATGCCGGCGGCATCCAGAGCGCCGCCGGCAAGACCGTCCAACCTGAGTACGACATCGTCCACACCAACATCACCACCGAGGGCAATATCGCCACCTTCCACGTGGCGGTGTCGGGCAAGGCCGGCAAGACCCATCCCGCCAGGACCGGCAAGCTGGCCGGCAGCACCATCTTTTCCTACGTCTGGCCGACCACCATCGACCCCTCCGTGGTCGGCTTCGACAAGGGCGCCGGCATCCTGGCATTCGCCGTGACCTCGCACCCGGACTTCGACGATACCCCGCTGTACGACGAGAACGGCGACGGCGACCTGAGGAACGACGGCGACCTGTGGCATTCGCACTGGGTGGTGCTGGCCAAGGACGAGGCCTGCGGCAAGGGTGCGCTGAAGATCGTCGACATTCCGGAAGGCGCCAAGCCCCGGCTGCCCAAGACCTGGCCCGGCCTGCCGATCCTGATCGACAGCCCGGCCTACAGCCCGGTCTTCAAGGGCGACTCGGTCGACGTGCGCGTGCCCTTCGACGATATCGGCGTGGTGAACGCCGCCGGCTTCGACGGCGTCACCTCGGCCCTGCGCGTCAACGAGAGCGTGCACAATCCGCTGGTGTGCGTGGTCGACGTGTTCAAGGTCGCGTCGGGCAAGCTGTCCTTGCCGGGCAAGGTGAACCGGTAGGGCGGCCGCCGCCGCCCCGGAATGCCGTCCTACAGGTCGGTGATCTCGCGGTGCGAGGGCACCAGCGCCTTCATCACGCACCAGGCCACGACATAGGCCAGCGCGCAGATCGAGAACATGATCATGTAGCCGGTCTGGATGTGGCCGAGGGCGCCGTAGTGGTCGAACAGCGCGCCGCCCAGCTTGGTCACCAGCACCCCGCCCAGGCCGCCCGCCATGCCGCCGATGCCGACCACCGAGCCGACGCTGTGCTTGGGGAACATGTCGGACACCGTGGTGAACAGATTCGCCGACCAGGCCTGGTGCGCCGAGGCGCCGATGCCGATCAGGATCACCGGCACCCAGTAGCCCATATAGCCCAGCGGCTCGGCCAGCAGCACCACCAGCGGGAACAGCGCGATGGTGAACATGGCGCGCATGCGGCCCTGGTAGGCGTCGTGGCCGCGCGCGATGAACCAGGCCGGCAGCCAGCCGCCGCCGATGCTGCCGACCATGGTCATGCTGTACAGGACGGCCAGCGGCAGCACCATGTCGGTGCTGGAGATCTGGTAGTGCGAGGTCATGTACTTCGGCAGCCAGAACAGGAAGAACCACCACACGCCGTCGGTGAGGAATTTGCCGGCCACGAAGGACCAGGTCTGGCGGTAGCGCAGCAGCTTGAACCAGGAGGTCTTGGGCGCGGCGGCCGCCGGCGCCGCCGCCGGCGTGTCGCTGTTGATGTAGGCCAGTTCGGCCTTGCCCAGGCGCGGCTGGCGTTCCGGCGTGTCGTACAGCCAGATCCAGGCGCCCATCCAGAGGAAGCCGATGGCACCGATGCTCATGAAGGCGGCCTGCCAGCCCCAGGTCTCGGCGATCAGGGGCACGCTCAGCGGCGCCAGGATCGCGCCGATGTTGGCGCCCGAATTGAAGATGCCGGTGGCGAAGGAACGCTCGCGGCGCGGGAAGTATTCGGCGGTCGCCTTGATCGCCGCAGGGAAGTTGCCGGCCTCGCCCAGCGCCAGCACCGCGCGCCCGACCATGAAGCCGGCGATCGACACCGGCACCGCCGCCAGTCCCAGGGCGGTGAACACGCTGTTGACGGCATTGCCCAGCGCCAGCGCATAGGCGTGGCCGATCGCGCCCAGCGACCAGATCACGATCGCCAGCACGTAGGCGCGCTTGGTGCCCATGCGGTCGATCACGCGTCCGGCCACCAGCATCGAGATCGCGTAGACGAACTGGAAGGTGGCGGCGATGTTGGCGTAGTCGGTGTTCGACCAGCCGAATTCGCGGCTCAGGACCGGCGCCAGCAGGCTCAGGACCTGGCGGTCGAGGTAGTTGATGGTGGTGGCGAAGAACAGCAGGGCGCAGATGGTCCAGCGATACCTGCCGACCACCGTTTCCTGCGGCGCGAGGCCAATGACTTGCTGATTCATGTGATCAGTTCTTCCCGGTTGGACAGCCGGTGTCTCCTCCGGCTGGTACGGCGTTCGGATCGTCCCGCCCCGCGCCCGCGTGCGCAGGCGCGGGCGCGCGTCCGGCTCAGCGCACGGCCTGCTTCTCGATCAGTTCCAGCAGCATCGCGTCTTCTTCCGCGGTCAGGTCGGTCAGGGGCGGACGCACCGGACCGGCGCCGTGGCCGACCAGGCGCGCGCCGGCCTTGATGATGCTGACCGCGTAGCCGGCCTTGCGGTTGCGGATCGTCAGGTAGGGCAGGAAGAATTCGTCCAGCAGGCGGTTGGTGGTGGCGGTGTCGCCGGCCGCGGTGGCGTGGTAGAAGTCCATCGCCAGTTGCGGCACGAAGTTGAACACGGCCGAGGAATACACCGGAGTGCCCAGGGCCTTGTAGGCGCCGGCATACACTTCCGCGGTCGGCAGGCCGCCCAGGTAGCTGAAGCGGTCGCCCATGCGGCGCCAGATCGCCACCATCAGCTCGATGTCGCCGATGCCGTCCTTGAAGCCGATCAGGTTCGGATTGCGTTCCGCCAGGCGCTCCAGCGATTCCGGGGTCAGGCGGCACTGGGCGCGGTTGTACACCACCACGCCGATGTCGACCGAGCGGCACACCGCCTCGACGTGGGCGACCAGTCCGTCCTGGCTGGCTTCGGTCAGGTAGTGCGGTAGCAGCAGCAGGCCCTGGGCGCCCTGGCGCTGGGCTTCCTGTGCGTGGGCGATGGCGGAACGGGTCGGACCGCCGGCGCCGGCCAGGATCGCCACCTTGCCGCGGCAGGTCTCGACCGCGGTGCCGACCACCTGGCCGTATTCATCGCCGCTCAGCGAGAAGTATTCGCCGGTGCCGCCGGCCGCGAACAGGGCCGTCGCGCCGTAGGGCGCCAGCCATTCGAGGCGCGCCGCATAGCCCGCGGGATCGAATTCTCCCTGCGCGTCGAAGTCGGTGATCGGGAAGGACAGCAGGCCGGACGACAGGGTCTGTTTCAATTCCAGGGGATGCATGTTCGGGCTCCAGTGTGTATAAACGGGGGTAAGTTGTATGTCATCGTACAAGTTAAGCTGAGAGCAAGCAAGCAAAAAAACGCATCCTTGTGGCGCGCCGGACGCAGCGGGCATGCATCCGGGTTTTCCCGCTATTGGTTGGTCCACCTTGCAGGATTGGCCAGACCAAATTAGAATCAGACAATGATTCACCTCGCCACGATAAGCGGCACGGAAGGCCAGCCGACATGAAAAAAACCACCGCACCTGGCGAAGCGGCCAGCGCCGAGCCGCGGCTCTACCGGGTCGTCGCGGCGCGCATCCAGGACCTGATCCGCGACGACAAGATCCAGGCCGGCACCCGCCTGCCGGCGGAACGCGAGCTCGCGGCCAAGCTCGAAGTAAGCCGCGCTTCGCTGCGCGAGGCGCTGATCGTGCTGGAACTGTCGGGCATCGTCGAGGTGCGCGGCGGTTCGGGCGTGTACGTGAGCGAACGCACCGCCGCCCCTTCCGACGTGCCCGAAGCCGGTCCCGGCCCCTTCGAGGTGCTGGCGGCGCGGCGCGTGATCGAGACCGAGATCGCCGCCATGGCCGCCAAGAACGCCACCGATTCGGCCATCGACGCGATTCTGAAGGCGGTCGAGGAGATGGAACGCCAGCACGACGACCGCGCCAGCAACGAGCTGGCCGACCGCAACTTCCACCTGGCGCTGGCGCGCGCCACCGGCAACACGGCCATGGTCGGCGTCATCGACTACCTGTGGAACCAGCGCGGCAGCCTGTGGCACAAGCTGAAGGAACACTTCCAGACCGAAGACCTGCGCAAGCAGACCCTGCTCGACCACCGCAACATCCTGGCCGCCATCGCCTCGCACGACGCCAGCGGCGCCCGCGCCGCCATGCGCGCCCACCTGGAACGCGTGACGCGCACCTTCTCGCGCGGCTGATACGGCAAAATGGCCTGACCGCTTGCTTAATTGGTCAGGCCAAAATAGAATCCGGCAAACCCTCTGGAGTTTGCCATGCCCGTCCGCCTGCGCCCTGCCTCCGTCCTCCTCTGCTTTCTCGCCGCCCCGGCCTGCGCCGCGCCGGTGAAACCCGTGCGCCTGGTCCTGGCCGGAGATTCGACCATGGCTTCCACTACCGGCCACGGCAACGCCCTGGTGCCAGTTGCCGGCGCCGCCGCCGAGCGCCAGCACGCGCCGCCGGACGGCTGGGCCGCGCAAGCGGGCGGCACCCGCGGCGGCGCGCTGGCGAGCCTCGCGCACGTCTACACGGTGCGCGACCGCGCTTCGCTGCTGGCCGCCCTGCAGGCCGCGGCCCCGGCACGCATCGTGCGGGTGGCGACGTCCATCGACATGAGCGAGGGCCGGCCCTACCTCGATGCGGCCGA
>Ga0265780_10000951_pt1 | contig 42712 bp, 20 predicted proteins | sample P1T30metagenome_FD_192432 | JGI IMG/M metagenome (GOLD analysis project Ga0265780, IMG submission 192432) | Plant litter microbial communities from East Loma Ridge, Irvine, California - P1 T30 | ecosystem: Environmental > Terrestrial > Plant litter > Unclassified | place: USA: California...
ATGTCAGATTGCATGCTGGGCGGCGTTGGTTCGGACAGCAGAGGTGTTGTCCAGGGGCGCCTTGTTCCTCATCCTTTCGGCGCTGTGCGTGTCGCAGGTAATGCCGGTCCCTGGATCGCGGGGACGTGATTACGTAAGCCGCCCTTCTTGCTTCAGAGTGATGCCGGAGTTGTGCCGTCACAACGTCATTCCTTCACCAGTGCGATTCCGAGGTCTTCTTGCATCTGTAGCGACAGATGTATCGCCATCTCCACTCTAGTTTCGTTTGGACTCTTGCTATCCACTCATCCATTGGAATTATGGCTGCCCGGGTGCACCAGACAAATGTGTCAGACGTCACGTGATGGCACAGGATCACGTAAGCACTTGACGTGTGGTGAAGCCTCAATGGGATGGCACAAGGCTAGATTCTGGTCTAGGATATCTCGTGGCCTCACCATTTGAGAGGCTTTTCTTCATCCTTTACAAAGCTTCAATCGAAAAACTTGCCTTTAGAACACCACTTGGCCCTTCTCAGCGTTCATGACGACCCCAAAACGTACCTTTACCATGTACAATCTTACTAAGGTTTCGCCATCACCCCTAGCCCAACCGTGTCAGTTGAGAACTTCTTGGCTCTTGAGATTTGAGCGACATCTTTACCAACCTTGGATTTCATCTCGTCGCCATAGTCGTGCGCTTTGTTGCTGTTGCACTGGCTGATGGCTGCATACTCATTCTCGAGAAGTTGATATTGCACACATCTGGGAATGTCACGGAATATGATCTTTTCAACACCGCGGTGCTACCACAAGGTGTCATGACAGCATGCAGAGTCTCGGTGAATGACAATTTGGCCTGCTTTCCCCATGTAGTACGTGGCAACACGGGCGCCCAACTGTTTACTCAAGGCCTCCATGTCTGCCTTGAGCTCGGTTGCGTTGTCACAGCGATCATATACATCTTGTCACAACCCAAAACGTACACCAAAACCTTGATCACGACGTTTCACAGCACGCCACATTAGATCAATCCCATACCACACATCACACTCTACTACTATATACCATGGCCTTGCCACGAGAACTCCGCGACATGATCTATAGCCAGCTGATAGACTCTCTCCCCAAAGTCATCGACGTCAGCGCTGACCGGATCATGACTGAGTCCATCCCCCCGCCCGCCCAATCCATCATCGGCGGCTCCACCACCCAGGGCCTCGTCACCTTCCTCCCCAGCCTAGCCTACACGACCACTTCCATCTACCACGAGTTCGTCCCAGCCTACCTGCGGCGCATCTACCTCAACATTGGCACGACGCCTGATTTCCTCTACCTCGAAAACTTCTTCGAGACGCTGCGCGCCGGCGATGGCTGGGACAAGATTTCCAACATGACGATGCTCAACTTTGCCAGTGTGGCGCGCACGCCCGGTCGCGCGACTGAGGTCATGGACACCATCCTCCAGGCATCCAAGCTCAAGGTCCTGGTGCTGAGTTTTGCGCTGAGCGACTTTTACCTCCCGCCGGATTGGCCGCAGCCCCCGACTTCGCGCGAAGAGGCGCGGGAATTACAGAGGAATCCGCCCAAGACGGTGGATGCCAGATACATCATACGCGAGTACCAGTTTGATAGACTTTTTGGGATAAGTGGGCTGGAGAGGCTGGTGGTCAAGGTTGAGCATGGCTTCTTTGAACACACGCCGCGGTTGATTGGGGTTTTGGGCGATTTGAGGGTGGCGCTGGTGAGGGGCTTGAGAGAGAGCAAGGGGGTGACGGAGGTGCAGGTTGTGGAGGTGGATGTCAGGGGTCCGGGGATTAGTGCTTTTATCCTGAGGGTGAGAAGGGGGTGAGTGATGTGGGAAAGGAAGAGGGAGTGAGGAACGTTGGAGAGTGGTAAACGCGTCACATATTGTTAATCATATTGTTCAGCACAACTACGCGGGATGGAGCGATCCTGGTGAGATTATGAATAGAATTCCAGACTAATGGCACCTGCGCGATATCTACACACTTTTTCTGCAGAGCTTGATCGATATCCGTCAGTCGTATTCGCTTCTTCCCTTCTCGCCAGGTGGGTGCAGATCCTCATCTGACTATCAAGACATGGACATCAATCTCTATGGGGCATGGGCTAAGCAAGATCGCGGTGGAAAGAAGCCGAGTGGTCTTTTACATGAGCGGCATGCAAAGAAAGTCACTGATATGAGGAAAATTACTGGGCGATTGCAATAAACATTGCAGGCTTAGATGATTAGACATTTCATGCTCGAGCAGATGGATCGCACGTGCCGTTCTGCGCATGATTATTGTACATCACATCGCCCAGACATCGACTCACTGAGCATGACTTGCGAATCGTGACTTGGACCATTAGTACATGACTATATAAACTCACCAAGTGTATAATTCTAATTGAGATTACTTCCAAGCCGCCTGCCATTGCATGTGATGTTGTGTCTTCGACCGCCGGTGCCCTGCCGCTCCTGCCGTTTGCATACCCAAAGACCCCACGACAACAGCCGCTCCCAGATATCTGCTCACCTCAGGATATGAGTGATTTTGGGAGTTTTTAGTCCGTGTATGGCTGCGTTTGTTGGCATTGTCCGCCTGGATAGCCCCCTGACTGCGCCTGCCCGCTCTTTCACCTCGCGGTCAGTCTCTGCACGGCAGACTTTTCAACGCAAACGCTCTTCACCACGACTTTTCGCGCAGCTCACTGCGAGAGCGCGTTTGTCACAACAAGCCCGTGCCTAGCCAACTATATAAAATTTTCAACCGCCTCCAAACCTTCTTACTCCACGACTTCAACGCTTTTCCACCGCGACAGCCACGAAACCTCTCTTGTGCTTTCCACATACGCAAGACCTTGCCAGAATCACACAGAACAGCAGCCTTTGACGTACGTATACAAGATAGAGCGCTTGAGCAGTGGCCGTCACACTGTGTTTGCATTTTTCGGGGCGTTTCAGCAAAGTCTCTTAAAGACCTTGCAGGAGGACACTTGAGCTGGCGCATTCCTTTATTCTCACAACAGCCACTCTTTCCAAATCACCGCAAACATGAGCGGCATCCAGAACAACCAGGAGCATGTCCGCAATAGCCGCAACCGCAACCGTGGTAGAGGCCGTCAGAGCAACAACCACCCCGGCGCCATGAGCGTGTACTCCACCGGCAACAATGCTGGCAACAACAGCAGCTTGGTTCCCACTGCCGACCGCCCAGGCTATGGCAACGCCGGCCTCAACTACAACGGCACCCAAGGCATACAGACCTACAGCAATGATGCCCTCATCCATGGCGGTTACAGCATGGTTGGCAACATCATGCACAGCAGCGGCAATGTCCCCGCCACCCTCAACTATGCCGGAGGATATGGCACACGTGCCCACGGCAGCAACATGCCCGTCAACAGCGGCCCCAACACCGTTCCGACCAACATGAACACCAGCGGCCATGCATATGGCGGTCCCAACAGCACTACCATGGGTACTGCTGGCTACAACATTGCAGCCAACGCTGCTGTCACCGGCACTCGTGCTTCTGTCAGCGGCGCCGTTGGAACTGGCAGCTCCTCGCCTGCAATCACGGTAAGATGTTCTCCAAATGATTCACCATGGTCTGTTACTAACCAAGTTGAGAACTTGCAGCGCCGGCAATCTCTTCGTGACGAATCCGTCCGAGATGTCGGTCCCGCTCGCGCCCAGTACGGTCCTGTTGGTGGACCTCTATCTGCACCATTCCGAGCAGGTCCTGTCAGCATGGCCACTGCCGCTTCAAACGCTGCAGCGCGAGCCATTATCGCTGCAGGTCGGACCACGGTCTCCATCACCGCGGAGCGTGAGCGCCCGGGTGCCAAAGTCGCCTCTCCGGCATTCCTCCACGGTTTCGTTGTCTCCGCCTCCAACTACAACCTGTGGAACAACGTGGTGCTGCCGCACCTCACCCTCTACACCTTTGAAGTGAGCAGCACCTCGGACCTGCACTTTTTGGCCAACATGCTGTCATGTAGGCAGCTCCCGCTCATCTTCCAAGCCATCACGCACGTGACCTTTCCCGGCTTCTACTGGTTCTCGGGCGTGGCCCACAACCGCCGCGAGAACCCATACTTTGTCTTGACAAAGGCTGTTCCTGGCCTGCAGACGATCTCGCTCCGATTCCACACCGCCGGCATCACCGTGTCCTGCTTCGGAGAGCGCGAGATGCTGGAGATTGAGCAGACGGACCAGGAGCGCGCCAAGGAGCGCAAGCTCATGTCGCTCGACAATGTCGTGGACAAGTACGACCTGGGCGGCATTTTCGCTTGCCCCCAGCTTCGCCGCATCTGCGTCGAGTTCATCGACTGCTCGCACACGCGCTACTTCACCAAGGTCGGTGATGCTGTGGATCTCCTTTGTGAGATTCAGGTGTTCTTGGTCAACGGGTGCGCCCAGGCGGGGCTGAGTGTCCTCGTGGAGCTAATGCAGGTGCAGTGAGGAGGGATGGGGAGGAGAGTTGTAAGATAAGACGAATACAGACAGCATCTGCTGTGGTCATGGGGTGAGAGCGAAATGTCACGTGCCTTGATTATTCACCGTCTTCTTACATGATTATGTGATGTGACCTTTATAATGTATGCGCCCCGCTATACCAACTCGATGCAATTTTGATACCCCCAATGCTCCAACGGTATGTACTTTTGTCCATTAAAGGATGAATGTCAAAGGAAATGCCTCACTATTCAATCTGCGTGATTTCGTCTTCCCCCTCACCTCCACTGCTGGTGACATCCTCATACAAGCTCTTGAACCAGCTACCCTGCTGCTCTAGCAGACGATGTGGTTTGCCATACTCGACAAGTGAACCTTGATTCATGACGACAACCTTGTCGTAATCGAGGATGGTATCAAGTCTGTGCGCCACTGCGATGATGGTATGGCTAGCAAACTTTTGGCGAAGCAGACGTTGTACGATGGAGTCGGACGCGGCGTCAAGACTAGTGAGAGGTTAGTAAAGAAGCAATGGCAATCAGGGATGTACTTACTTTGACGTGGCCTCGTCGAGCACGAGAATGTTACTCGTAGACCTTGTTAAAAGTGCTCTGGCAATGCAGAATAGCTGTCTCTGTCCGTGACTCAAATGCAACTCTTCGACCAATACGTCAAGCGGATGAGCATACTTGTCGGCATCGCCTTTGGCCACGATGACTTGTTCCCACAATGTCACGTCCTTGAGCGCCTGGATGATTGCCTTGTCGTTGCTTTGGTTTAGCGGATCGGCATTCAATCTGACGGAGCCAGGCAACAGGTACGCGTCTTGCGGCAAGCCAATGAGCCGAGACCTGATTGTTTGACGCGGCAGCCGATGTATCGGAAGGGCGTCGATGGTGATGGTGCCATGGGACAGCTCCACCATGCGGAACAAGGATAGCACAAGGGATGATTTGCCACTGCGCGTATTGTCAGTATATTGATGTTTCAGTGTAACGAGAAGCTATACCTTCCTGTGCGACCCACAATCGCCACCTTTTCCCCTTGCTTGATCGTGAGCGAAAAGTCCTGTACGACTGGTTCGCCGGGACTGAGGAAATATTAGCGAAAAACCTGCGTCTGTCTAGGAAGACCTACCGATGGAATGCTGTAATGTCGTTGAACTCGATTTTGCCATGGCTGGGCCAGGTGGCTGGCGGGATGTGATCCTCGGTGTCCTTGTCTTCGGCTGTGGGGTCGGTAGTGAAGTTTTTGATCCTTGCAACACTACCAATGTGTGTCTCGAGCTGCGTCCAAAAGGTGATGAGAAGCTTGATACTTTGCGAAAAGAGCACAACGTTGAGGAGTGCGACCCCAACGTACCCAGCACTCAGCTTACCGCGCAACACCACGACGAGGACGATGAGAATAGTCGCAATGCCTGCGACTACAAAGTCCAAAACCAGCGTCAGCCATCGCTGTACCGCAAAGAGGAGGTAGAATGGGCGCTGGCTGCGGTTGAGCAGATCCTTGGCCTTGTCCTCCACAAACCCTTGCCAGCCAAACGCTCGAATGGTCGCCAAACCCTCTAGGATTTCGTTGAATTGAGTGTACAGGGGCGACTTTGCTTCTAGGTCGAGAAATCGCAGTTGACGCGACGTGCGTAGGTAGAATCTCTGGACCAAGTAGACAATGACGCTTACAATGGGGAAAGAAATGGCTGCAAACGGAGCTGCCACTGCGATGAGCACCATTTGCGCAATACAGAGCATGAAAGCTGGCGGGTGGTTAGTACAGTGGCTGTATGCGAGATTTTGCCGTCGACTTACTTGCAAAAGTGTTGAGCGCTGTAATGGGCAGCTCCATGTCGATTAGCATAAGATCTTGGCTGAAGCGATTCAGCGTGACTCCGGTATCGACAGTCGAGAAAAACGACATTGGTGATCTTCCTCCATTAGCACAGTGTGACTAGGTATATTGCAGCGACCTACCCAAGAACCGTGTTGAGGAGCTTCTTGTGGAAGGTGATGCCCGACCGAGGCACCATGGTGATGATTAGTTGCCTGTTGTCGTGTCAGCCTGATACTTTATCGCGCAGCAGGATGACTTGCCAGCAACTGACACCCAAAAACCCAAAGGACAGAGCACCGAGCATTGAGTAGATGCCGAGATAGAATCCAAGTCGCTTATTAGGGTGATTCTCGTTGTACTCGGCCCACATTTTGACCCAGATGGCTGTTGTGGTCAGTAAACACGAGCCCGAAAAAACAAAGTGCGGGCAGACTTACATGGAAATGAAATACCAAAGATGAAAATGGAGCAAGAAACAATGAAGACGAGGGTGGGTATCCAGCCTACTGAGCCCACGTAGTATCTATATATGGCAATGTCACCGGTGCGACGATTTGCCTCTGCTTGAATCTCTTCTTCGGTGACATGTTTGCCTACCTGCTGCTCAGTGTATCTTGGTGGTGCCTCGTACTCGTGCTTCTCCGGGGTAAAGTCCCAGTCTGGCAGCGCAAGATCGAAGCCCGACACGTAGCCGCCGGACAGGTTGAGTTTCTCAAAAGCGCCTTGTTCGGCAATCTTGCCGTCTTTGTTGAGAGCAACGATGTGGTCGCAGTAGGGAACACGTTTGGCTACAATGGCCAGTCAGCCTCAGCCTTGCGATGCGCCGACTCGAGGAGGGGTAAGAGTGACTTACTTGACGAAGACGCAATGAGTACAGTAGTTCTACATCGCTTCAAGAGACCATCGCGACCGAAAAGACCATGCCATATCTTGTTCTCGGTCTGACCGTCAAGACCGCTGAGACAGTCATCAAGAATGACAATGTCCTTTTGCGCATATACAGCTCTCGCAAGTGCCTACATGGCATGTGATTTAGCGCAGCAAAATTGTGGTGGGGTAACGGGAAGGCTCACTATGCGCTGGCTTTGACCACCGCTCAATGCAATACCCTTGCTTCCAATCTGCGTCTGATCTCCTTGGGGCAATTGGCGAAGATCTTCATCTAATGCGCAGCTGCGAACTACAGATGAGTACCACCGTAGATCATATGCACTCGAACCGGTGATGCTTTGCTGCACCGTGCCGTTCACGTGCCACGCAGTCTGGTCGCACAAGGCGATCCGCAGGGATGACAGCTGTAATGTACCGCCCATCACCGGCAGCTCCCCAAGTACAGCTTTGAGCAGGGTTGACTTGCCACACCCTACAGGACCCACGACCATGGTAATCTTCCCGCGCGGGACGATCATGTTGATGTCCTGCAGGGTAGCCGATCCTTTGCTTTTGTCCCACCCAAAGAGTCCGTGCTCTATAACAATGGCATGGGACCCCAAAGAATGCATGCCAAAGAGTTGCTCGGCAAAATCGTCCTTTTGCGACAACTCCGACCCCTTTTCAGACTTTGTGTCGATACTGACACTGGATGCGACACTACCATGAAGCGAGGGAAACTTGCGCCTTTCAGCACGAGCTTCCATGGAAATGAATTCCTGGATCCGCTTGAACGAGCCGACACCACCCATGAGCGACATCAACGCCATTATCAGCGAGCTGAGCGGCTCTGCTAAAAGTGTGAAGAGGGACAAGGAAGTGAAGACTGTCGCTGTATCGAGTGTGCTTGTCCCGCCACTCTTCTCGGCAAGGAGAGAGAATACCGTGAAAGCAAGAATGGGCGACACTATCGGCGAGACATAGGCTACATCACATTAGCAGAATTTTCTGACCTTTTCAAGGCACACACTTGCATATCATCATCGTCCAAATGAGGAGCTTTCTAAACTTCTTCGAGATTTCGAGCTCGTCAATCCGGAGTCGCTGCAAATCGTCCCGCAATACATCTGTGAGTCCGCACATCTTGACACCTTTCATTGAGTCCAGCATGGAGCCAGTTGCGGCAATGCGACGCTCAATAGCCTCGAGCCAGAGCGCTTGGCGTTGCATGACAAGACTGGTCGCGCCCAAAGATGCGAGAAAAGATACTGTCATACACGTCAATAAACCATGTCTGATACCAGTTTATTAAACATACCTATGGCGACTCCGATGGGAATAGCGCAAGCCACACCAAGCTCTCGCTGGAGCAGGTACATGGCCAAACCAATCTCGAGTGTGTTGGACCATATCTAAATAACACCCAAGGATTAGGAATGACCGACGACATGGTGGATGCAAAAAAAAGGTTGTCATTCCATCGCAACTGAGACACTAGCGAATAGCGGTACTCAAGAGTCAACACAAAGGAAATGGATGACATACCTCATGACCAGTCTCCATGCCAGTAACAATGCGCTCAATGTCCGCGCTCATCAAGGTCAGCGATGAGGCCGTGTCAACATCTGTCAGAGCAACATTTGTGGCTTTGCTGTAGAGCATCGAGATTAGCCCTCCGCGCATCATGGTGATGAACCTAAACGTCTTGTGCTGATATTGGCCCGTAGACACCTGCGAGCATTGTCAGCACAAGATCCAAGCAGATTAATGCATTTGATTGCACACGGATACGTACAGCAATTCCCACGAAGACTAAAACATATGCGCCAATCAGGCCATAGCCAATGTTGGTCGTCTGTGGTGTGACAGCCTGCTGAGAAAAGGTTACAGCTCGGTTAATCAGGAACGGTTGGCAAAAGTTGAAGCCAATAAGACAGAGACGCGGAGGTACCACAGCCAGCACTGGCCACTTGAGCTTTCTCAGAGTGGCCACAAAGAGCGCGTGTGGACCTGGGCGCGTTACTAAACAAGGCGTCGCAGTCAGCAGTTGCGCACAGCATAGGACAGCAGGCGTGGGAAAACTTACACCGGTCCCACGAAGATTCGAGAAGATGGTGTAGGCGGTCCGACTGAAGGTGCTTGTCGAGTTGGAAAAGATCGTCCACCGTCAACGACTCGGTGTATCCCTTTTTCAACAGGGCATTGAGCCACCAAAATAATGCGCGCTTGTAAGGGCCGCTAGTGGTCTCGGGTGTACTGTCCACATACTGAGAAAGCAGAAGACGTTTCTTCGACCGCGCCTCAGTAATTGCCAGTATCAACTTTATGGCCACGCGCGAAGTGAAGACGGTAGCGACGGCGTCGAGATCGGGACTGAGAGAGTAGGTACGCGATCGCGCGATGTCGAGGATAACAGTGAGTAAAAGGTATACGTTGAGAAGCCATGATGGCCGTACGGTTCGCATATGCTCAAAGTCTGAGAGTGCGAGGAGGACAATGGAGCCAATGAGGCTGATTGCAGCTGCAGGAAGAGCAGCACTATTTGGAATTCCTCGATGCTTGACCCATAGAGCCAGATGGGCCATGTCGAACATGATGAGGATGGTCCATAATAGCTAAGGTCATGGTGAGCCTCGGACGGGGAAATCGTGCAGCACAGCAACACTTACCAGCTTTGTGAATCGCAACTTGGACGTCCTGAGCTTTTTCGAACGCTTCCACAAGTAAACGAAACGGGCCGGAGTAATGCATAGAAGAAGTGCAAGGGGTAGTATTGAAAAAAAAGACTCCTCGAAGAGTAATGTAAAGTCAAATCCACTTCGACAATCCGCTCCAGCCCAGGGACCGAATGTATTGTCGACTTGAGAGCAGTTCGGGGCAGAACTTGACGCCATTGTGGTTATTTTGTTACAGCACTCGATCTTTGGATTATTCAACAGGGACTCGAGGACCCTGGGTAGTCATAATTTTCCACTGACTCGTTGCAACGATGATCTTGGAGCTTTTGCGCTCAAAGGGTCCGTCAGCCGGTGGCATACTACTGGTACCTTCCTGTCCCATCTCAGCAGCGCCCTAGTCCTTTGGAAGTGTCCTTGCAAGGCTCGGGCACAGTACATTATGTCGGGGCTGAGAATGGATCATGCGATGCCACCTGGTGAATACCCTGGTCATAAGCAGACGCTACTCAGGCAGGGCTTCCTGCAGTGACACTACGTGAATCCTTTGTTGGATTTGACCCGCCGTCATGATTTGCCCTTTTTGACGGAATCACGAGAATACAAGGCAAGATGTGGCTGGCTGCGTCGACCGACCCCTGTACCAAAGCCCCTGCAGATCGGGGAACGCGCGCGTATGGTCTCGGGCTGTTCTTGTAAGAGATACGTAGATTGCTGCGCCGTGAATCAGTGGCGATCGAGCTGCTTGGAATCTACAGTTTGTGTGAGGATGCGACGACATGGGTAGTACATACGAAGTCGTATTTGGTTTAGCCGTATGAGGAGCAAGGATCGGCGCCACTCCCATCAGCCTGCATGCGCGCGTTGCCGCATTGCGGCCGAGTGCGAGGGCACGATTTCACAAACCCTATTGTGCAAACCCAGGCTGCTTGGACCCGTCTTCTCCAATTAAGTTGACTGGGGTTGGCGGCGACGATCGCGCCGGCGCCGTTCCGCCCTCTGTGACAAGAACACGATGGTGCGAGGAGGTTTATTGCTACCACAAGCCCTCTCAACAGGATATTCGATTCCTATTTGGCACGTCTGTTGCTAGCATGGAGACGTGACTGACGAATGTCTGTATATTGAAATAAAATTTGTCGGCGGGGATCATTTGGTAGCTGGAAAGAAGCCGGACCAAAACGTCGACGAACGTGGCCGTATGAAATGAAGCCACTAACAGTCAACGCCCCTTGTTGGTGGACGTGGATGTGAATCAATGAAAAAACTTGATTCGAGATTTGTAAACCATGGCGTGTTCCGTGCATGGGTCATCAAACTGAGGGCAAATTCGCAAGCAGCTTACAAAATACTTTCCGAGGTGGTCAGAGGGTGTTGTGACTTGCTATCATCTGACGATGCAGACATGCAGCTACCACTGGAAATGATGAGCTGATCAAGCTTCTAGTGTCGTCGTCGTGCCACGGAACTTGTGCTGAAATTAGCTCAAACCGTTGGAAAAGTGCCGACTTGGTGTAACACTTGCTTGGACACACTACGTGGTGTCCCAGGTAGCGTCGCTGTAATTACACACCGTGTTCTCGACATCGACAGCATGTACATTAGCGACGCATGTCGGCATTCCACCGGACTCGAGCACAAATTACCGAAGCTGAGGTTGGCCTAGTGAAGGTGCATGCTTTGACGCCCTTGTTGGAATTAACATGATGCATCGTAAAGTATGACGTGTGGATTCGCGCAGTGCTGGCACTGAATTACTGCAAAACAAAGAATCCATGTACGTATGATGGAACGTGAGCGATCTCGGAGGGCTGCCGCTTCTCCATCATCCAGTTGCTCGCAGATTAGTTGCAGATGCTACTTTGTGCCCGAGGAAACAACGGGCAAGGCAGTTGATTGAAACAGAACGCTCGGGTGCTCATCATGCGGGTAATCAGGAATCCTTGATGCCTGCCTCCACGGCGTGTGTTCCTGAAGGAGACGAGTTTCTCCACACTGTGACCTGGGCTGCGCACATGAGAAGCCTCTGGAGTCTGCATCGTGCAGATTCGTCCTCAACGGGCCGAATTTGTACCTGGGGAAGCGAAGGGAAACTGAAAACGCTGAAAACGGGTAGCGTTCCAACAAGTGCCAAGGCGTCAGTCGGTGGCTGCCGCTGGACCCTGTAGCTCCATACGGTCTCGACGGGGGGCTTGTGGGACTATGGGTCCGGGCTCCATACGATCTCGTGGGTCCGGGACTGCCACGCATCATTCCCGCGGACGTTGGAGCTGGATGTGCCAAGAGCAGGGATGACGATGGTGTACAGTATAAATGCCAGAATGCCGGAAATACGAGCGGCAGCGGCCGGGTAAACCGCTGTGATTTGCACGGACGTATCACAGGATTCAGGCGCTTGGTAACAGGCACACGCAGACATGGCTACAGGATCGAGGCAAGAATCGGTGAATCTGCCTCCCACTAGAGATGAGATTTTCTAGCGTGGCCCCAGAACAGGCACTCGGGGGGAGGACGTCGGCGCTGCCGCATAAACAGAGTGGACTGCGTATACCAATCGTGATGGCATTGCGATTGAGGCGTTCACTGCACTGCGTTGAGCAACGTTCGACTGGCCCGGACAGACGGCGAAGAAAGACAATGCGGGACTAAGAAGGGATTGGTAGGCAACGCGTCTTTCTGCGCGATGAGCGCTTCTTTCCTCAGTGTTGTTCCGAGTGGGCCACGACGCGACGCAGGACAGCGAAGACCCACGACGAAATCTCTTGACGCTGGGCTGCAGAGGCAAATTGCGATTATTGCGGGGTTCCAAGTGCAGTCGCTGATGACTGCAGGGATGGCAGTGCGATGGATGGATGAAATATTTTGAGTTGATATGATCGTCGATTATAGGTAGAAACGACCGGAGAGTCCGCATCCGTCCGCTTTGATGGGGCAGCTGAAGACAGGTCAGACAAATGTAGACGACGCGACGGAAATGACGGAACTGGCAGCTCGTCTAACCATGGACACTTGGGCACGCTAAAATTTGGCACACGCTAGCCGCTTTTGGAGGCCAGCAACGACGTTGAATATCTCGAGCTGAAGGATCGGTCCTTTATTATTAACCTCCGTCACAAGTCAACCTTGATCCCGGCATAGTTCAACGTTGCCGTTGAACTAGTTGTGTCTCCAAAAAAACTAACTCTAACTCTAAAAAGACGCAGAGTGTCCATTTTTACGTATTTCATTTGGCTTGCAAAAGGATACAGACTTGGAATCATCAACGTTGATTCAATGTACAAGAAACCATGGAAGCTTGCGTGACGGGACAGACAGGGGCTGGATCACATGACACGCTTTTCGCTTGACTTGACGCCCGGCCCGTGCGCCCACCGGTCGGCTTCGCGTTGCATTCCTTTTCATCAACATCCCCACATCTCGTGTCTGCACCCAAGCCCGGACATCGCAAGCCACATCACTATGGCTTTACTTTACAGCTACAGCCGCTGGTCATGCATATCCATTTTGTGGGCTCCATGTCGGATGAATCTGTGTGGGTCCCGGTGGCGCAGCTACCGAACCTTTATCGTACAGCTCGACCAATGGTCCGCGTTCACTTGATGCCGGTACCTATTCATGACTGCGAAGATCCGGCGCTGCTGTGTCACCTCTTTCAGAACAGTCGTCGGACTGGACGTGGCGCCTCGTTCCCCTAGATCACCATGGCCATACGACAACGTCTCGGCTAGGTGGCTTGCTTGGAGAGGAGATGCAGACCTGACAATGACTTCATGGGCGTCAACCCTGGTATGTTGGGGTCAAGGCTTTGGTGCGAGGTCATGTCTGTGGAACCTGGACGCACAAAGACGGGCTGGCTGGGCAGTGCCCCTTTCTTGATGCTTAATGTGACCATGGTGCTTCATTGTTTACAATCATCTGGCTCCGTTCATTCAACTACGCGAAAACAAAACATTGATAAGTACGACCCAACTTTTGAACACTAATTGCAGCTTTGAGACTGTTGTCACGGAATCAATTGGCTACGGTCAGACACACACGGTACGATCTTGCAGCTCCACCGAGGATCCTGAACCAGTCTGATATTACTGCTCAGTAGCGAGTACATGCAACGACTGACACCACCGTCCAGGAATACCACACACCTATCCACCAGCCCCCATGGAAGCACGGCTCCAGTCAATATGGGCGCACGTCTTGAACTTGCCTCATGTTGCGCTCGATCAGCCATTCCTCGCTGTTGGCGGAGACTCCATCTCTGCGATGCAGGTTGTCGGCCAATGCCGGAAAGATGGTATTGGTCTTGGCGTGCAAGAAGTGCTACGCAGCCGCTCCATTATCCAATTGGCCCAAGTTGTGCAGGAAATCGAGCACATTTCGTACGACAACGTCGAGTACTTTGACGACGAGTTTGACTTGACTCCGATCCAATCACTTTATTTCCAGCGACCGAACGAGGGACGCGGTCACTTCAACCAGTCCTTTTATCTGCAAGTGAGGCAGAGGACGACAGAGGGCAAGTTTCGCGCCGCAGTGCAACAGTTGGTAGCTCGCCATTCCATGCTACGCGCACGCTTCTCGCATTCCGACGACTTGGGTTGGCAGCAACGTCTCACCAGTAAGCATGCCCCTGGTCATAACTTGCACCCCTGTCACAACTGCAATGCTAACGCACGTCAGACGATGTCACTGGCAGTTTCCGCTTTCGGCATGGAAATGTCGCATCAAAGCAGGAGATTGATGCCATGATCGAGGACTCGCAGCACTGCCTGGATCATGAGCACGGCCCCTTGTTCGCAGCCGACTTTTTCGACTTGGGCAATGACCAATTCGCGTTTTTAACAGCACATCACCTTGTCATTGACCTGGTCAGTTGGCGAGTACTTTTGGAAGAACTCGAAGAAATACTACGAGGTGGAGAACTCTTGCCTCTAGGACTTCCCTTTCAAAAGTGGGCAGAACTTCAAGCAGAGCATGCTACAACACTCGAGTCTAGACACATTCTCCCACCCGTAAATGTTCCTGCGTTGGATTTTGACTACTGGGGTATCAATCGAGAAGACAACACGTACGGCAACGCTAGCCACGCGCTGTTCGAATTAGACTTGGATGTCAGCTCTGTGTTCTTGACAAGTTGTCATGCTGCGTTCAAAACTGAGCCAGTGGAGCTACTCCTTGCCGCCCTCGTGCATTCCTGGTCACAGGTCTTTGTGGACAGGCCGATTCCCGCAATTTTCAACGAAGGGCACGGTAGAGAGCCCTGGAGTTCCGACATTGACACATCCCGCACAATTGGATGGTTTACAGCTTTATCGCCCATACTCGTGACTCCGTCATCTGATGCCACCGAGACTGTGCGAAAAGTCAAAGACTTGAGGCGCATGATTCCCGGAAATGGTCGGCCCTACTTTGCTCGAAGATGTCTCACCGAACAAGGACGCTTAGAGTATCAGACTCATTGGCCAATGGAAATTCTGTTCAACTACCTAGGCCAGTACCAACAGTTGGAAAGAGCAGATGCACTGCTCCAACCGCTCGACACAATGGCTGGCGAGTATCGCGCGGCTGGCGGCACCTCTGACTTTGGGCATATTACGCCTCGATGGGGTCTATTTGAAATATCTGCCATTGTCTTCAAGGGCCATGTCAAGTTTGCCTTTACCTTTAATCGTCACATGCGACATCAGGACCTGATTCACCAATGGGTAGAGCAATGCCGTGAAACTTTGACGAGCATGATATACGAGCTCGTCGATCTTGAGCCTTGCCCTACACTCGCCGATTTTCCATTGTTGTCACTGAATGAGGACCGCTTCCAGTCCATGCTGGCCACCTTGGTTGATCAGGGTATCATGCCTTTTGAGATTGAGGATGCTTATCCTTGTTCCAACATGCAGGAAGGGCTCTTATTGTCGCAAAACAAGGACACGGGATTTTATGCAGCGGCCACATTACACGAGCTCAGACGGCATGGTGGACATGTCGAAGCGAAGACGCTGGATCACGCCTGGCGACAAATTGTTCTTCGCCACCCAGCACTGCGGACTATTTTCCTAGAAAATTTTGGCACACAACAAGGTCTCTACAGTCAAGTCGTGCTCAAGTCGGTCGAGCCAAATATTGTGCACCTCTTATGCGCAACAGAATTGGACTGCATGGATGCGATCAAGAACCAACGATTAGTGAGCTACAGCAATGGCAAATGTCCAAATCATCGCTTCACCATTTGCACTATAGAGGATGGCAGGATATTCTGCTCCTTGGACATTAGCCATGCCATTATGGACGGGCACTCGATGAGTCTACTTGCAAGCGAACTTGAGGAAGCTTGTCAAGGGCACTTGGATGGAGAGGGCGCGCCCTACCGCGATTACATCTCCTGGCTATCGGCACAGCCGCAAGAAAGCAGCCTCGAATTCTGGAAGTCGTACCTCAATGGCAGCGATATTTGCTCTTTTCCTGCTCTCGATGATGGAGAGACAATGGACAAGCATCTGGTATCCATTCGCATGGACATGAGCAGTTTGAGCATGCCAGATCTTCAACACTTTTGCAACGCCAACGGCATCACGCTTTCCAATATATTTCATACGGCATGGGCTCTTACTCTCAGCTGCTATGTTGGAAGCAAGGACGTAAACTTTGGCTACCTCACGTCCGCCCGTGACGCAGAAGGTATTCATCGGGTTGGCGACATTGTTGGCCCCATGATCAACACGCTCGTTTGCCGCGTCAACTTGTCTGATGGCTCTCAAACACTGCTTGACGTTGTTCAAAACGTTCAAAGAGATTACATGGAAGCGCTACCCCACAGGCACATTGCATTGGCTGACGTTCAGCATGCTTTGAATCTTGCAGGCGCAAACCTGTTTAACACAGCTCTCTCGTATCGTCGTCTACCTCCAAATGTCGCTGTAGAGGCTACAGGTGTAGAGATGATTGAGATTGAGCCAATCTACGACCCTACCGAGTATCCAGTCAGCATCAACATTGAGATGAGCGACACCAGTGCAGCTGTTGATTTGGATTATTGGTCCGACTTTTTGTCCGCTGGACAAGCAGCCAATGTCACGAGCACTTTTGTGCGCGCACTTGAGAATATTGTCTACAATGCCAGGCGCCGTATTTCTACTCTATGTTTTCTCAGTAATCAGCAATGGCGCCAAATCCAGTCGTGGAATACCATGCCGCCGACATTGAACGACTGTGTGCACAACAAAATTGCGCTCTGGGTTGCATCGCAACCTGACGCGCCCGCCATTCGCGCTTTTGATGGCGACTACACCTACGCTGAACTCGACGCCGTGACCAATCGTCTGGCACATTGCCTTGTGAACCTCGGCGTCGGGCCAGAGACGTTTGTCCCGACATGTTTTGACAAGAGCAAATTTGCCGTCGTAGCTATGCTCTCTGTCCTCAAAGCAGGAGGCGCAGCCGTGCCGCTGGATGCCAAGCATCCCAGACCAGCGCTCCAGACACGGTTGGAGGACGCGTCTGCTACAGTGGTACTCACCACGGCCTCTTGCGCAGAAAAACTGAAAGGGCTGGCACCCAACGTCGTGGTGATTGATGATGCTTTCTTGGATCCGCTTCCCGTGTCCACTGGTCCAGCTTGCACAAACGTGCAACCACACAACCCCTGCTTTGTCATATTCACCAGCGGGAGCACTGGGCGCCCAAAAGGAGTGGTGCTTGAGCATGCTGCCATGGTGACTAGCGCAGAAGCTCACGGCTCGCGGCTGGGCCTTGGACCGGGCTCGCGAGTATTACAATTTGCCAGCTACACGTTTGACAATTCGTTGGAAGAGATGTTTACGTCACTTCAACGAGGAGCTTGCGTCTGTGTTCCGTCGGAAGAGCAGCGTTTCAACGACATTCCGGGCGCCATTGCTGAATTGGGTGCTAATTTCATGGACCTTACGCCTACTGTAGCAGCGCTACTGGATCCCAAAGACGTGCCGACAATCAAAGACTTGGCACTCGGAGCTGAGCCTCTTACCAAGGCCCTCATTGAGACGTGGCGGGCGCATGTTCGAGTCTATGGGCAATATGGCCCCAGTGAAGCTTCAATCAACTCTGCCTTTCGGGACTTTTCGAATGGTGGCGAAGCGACTAATATTGGTCGAGCTGTTGGAAGCGTCTCTTGGGTCACTGATCCGGAGAACTACGACCGCCTCATGCCAATCGGTTGCAAAGGAGAATTGCTCATCGAAGGTCCTATTCTCAGCCGAGGATATCTCAATGACCCGAAAAAGACTGCTTTGGCGTTTATCCAAGACCCCGAGTGGGCTCGTGCCACGGGTACAACGGGTCGGCGATTTTACTGCACGGGCGATCTTGTCCAGTACACGTCTGCAGGCGAGATGATCTACATGGGCAGAAAGGACAGCCAAGTGAAGCTCAACGGACAGCGTATTGAGCTCGGTGAGATTGAGCACCACCTCAAGCTTAATCTTCCAGCGGGTGCCAAGTCGGCTGTCGAACTTGTAAAGTTTGCCCAAAGCAAATCCCTGGTTGGGTTCATTTGTCTGGATGCAGAGTCGTTGGCAACTCCCGCCATTGCAGAGATGACGGAATCTGTGCGCATCATTGCTAAGCAAGTCGAGGTCGCTCTTGGCGAAGCACTCCCATCATACTACGTTCCCGCCATGTTCATGCCTGTGGCAAGTATGCCGATGACGACATCTGGGAAGCTTGACCGCAAGGTGTTGAGACAATTGGCTGCACAAGTCCCTGATTCACAAATGGCCGCCTTTCGCCTCGCTGGTAACAGTGGTCGGGAGCCTCTTGGACACGTCGAAGTAACGCTAGCTCACCTATGGGCAGAGGTTCTCAAGCTGAGTGCAGGCACTGTGGGAGCAGAAGATTCCTTCTTTCGACTTGGTGGCGATTCCATCAGCGCCATGCGTCTCGTCTCTGCAAGTAGGCGAGAAGGTGTCGTGCTCAATGTCGCAAATGTTTTTGCGTACCCGAAGCTGGCAGAGATGGCTGCAACAGTCTCTGTCCTCTCTTCCGAAGAACGTACGAGCCAGGCCAACGTGACTGTCGTTCCGTTCGAGCTCATTTCTCAGAGTAACCAGCGCCGCATCATGGACTTTGCTGCTGCTGAATGTGGCGTCTCTCTTGGCGCTATCGAGGATGTATACCCTTGCAGTCGCTTGCAAGAGGGACTCGTCTCCTTGTCCACTCGTGATCCAGGGTCGTATGTAGCGCAGCCAACATACCGACTGCCATCAACAATTGACGTATCCCGTTTCAAAGCGGCTTGGAATAAAGTCATTGCCAACGAAGCCATTCTTCGCACACGCATCATCCACAATGATGAGTTTGGCTTTTTACAAGTCGTGGTCAAGGATCAACCACAATGGCAATCGTTGACATGTCTACAAGACGTCAAAGAAGCGCACCGCCAATTACCAGCTACCCCAGGCGGTCCTCTGATTAGCTACACCATTGTGGGTGAAGCCACAGACTCTTTATACTTTATTTGGACTGCGCATCATGCCGTCTACGATGGCTGGAGTTGGTCAACCCTTTTCAATCAAGTCGAATCTTGCTACAGAGACTTGAGGTCAGACCTGCCGCCATCCGTGCCATTTTCACGCTTCATCAAGTACCTCGTGACACTTGAACAGCAAGACTCGGACGCATTTTGGCTGGCACACTTGGAGGGAATAACGGCCCCACAGTTTCCCCAGCTTCCTACCCCGGACTACAAGGTGCAGGCAACAAGCCAACTTGTTTACGATATACACCTGCCACATCGCTCGAACACGGAGGTTACTGTGCCATCAGTCATACGCGCAGCATGGGGCCTCTTGCTCGCCACCTACTCTGGGTCAGACGATGTACTATGGGGTGAAACCAATAGCGGTCGAGAAGCCTCTGTGGTTGATGTTGAAAACATTATTGGTCCTACTCTGACTACAGCACCCGTGCGTCTAAGACTGAATCGCGCACTGACCGTCCGCGACTACCTTTTAGAGACTCAACGCCAGGCCTCTGCGACCCTGCCTTGGCAATTCGCCGGATTGCAGCACATTCGTAAACTGAGTTCCGAGACTGCTGTAGCTTGCGACTTTCAAAGCTTCCTGGGCATCGTTGCTGGCGACAACTTGCAGGATGTCGAAAGCGATCTGTGGAGCATGCAGAGTACTGGAACGCCTGGAACAAACTTTTTCAGTTATGCCCTCGTCTTCAACTGCACTGTTGAGGGCGACGGCATCAACGTGGAAGTTTTGTACGACGGCAAAATTACGGAGACTTGGTTTGTCGAATGCCTGACCAAGCAGTTTGATTACTTTATACAATGTCTCAGCTCTGCCCACTTTCTGAATCAAAAGTTGGACGACATGATACTTGTAAACCCAACAGATGTGCAGACGATTAGAAGCTGGAACAGTACGCCAGTACCCACCCTTGGCCGCTGCATCCATGATGTTATTTCGGAACATTCTGCAACGCCGCACTCGACTGCCATTGCCATGGATGCGTGGGATACAGGCGCAATGTCCTATGGCGAACTCGAACACAGGGCTAATCGGCTAGCCTCTCGCTTGATATCACTTGGGGTTGAGCCCGGATCTTTTGTGCCACTTTGTTTCGACAAGTCGGGCTGGACAATCGTGGCAATTCTTGCCGTGTTGAAAGCTGGAGCCGCGTTCGTTCCCCTTGACTTTGAAGCGCCCATTTTGCGACTGCGCGAGCTTGTCAAAAATGTCAATGCACAGTGGATACTATGCGCGCCCAGCTTTGAGCAAATGTGCACAGCCATGGGCTGCAATGCGCTTGCCATTGATCGCGAGGCAACGGAACTGGGTCAGCAACAACCCGAGCTTCTGCCGCAAGTACAAAGCGACAGTGCGGCGTATGTCTTTTTCACGTCTGGCACGACTGGGAAACCCAAAGGCGCTGTTGTCAATCACTCCAACTGGGTATCCAGCTCCACGGCGTTTGCGCCCATGTGGGGCATCTCTCAATCCTCGCGCGTCTTGCAATTCGCATCATATGTGTTTGACGCTTGCTTGATTGAAATATTCAGTACGCTGATGCGGGGCGGCACCATTTGTATACCAGATCAAGATTCGCGGACCAATGACCTTGTCGGCGTCATCAACAAGTTCAGGGTCAATTGGGCAGCCCTGACGCCATCGGTTGTACGCACCATTGAGCCATCCCAGGTACCCAACCTAGAGACGCTCGTGCTTGTGGGCGAGGCAATGTCTCTGCAAGATTTGCTTACTTGGGTTGACCGCGTTACATTGGGTAATGGGTATGGTCCTACAGAGTGCAGTTGTGTTTCCACATTCAACAACATGACACTTGGAACAAAGCCGAACAACTTGGGTAAAGCAGTCACATCCCGGAGCTGGGTTGTGCTACCCAAAAATCATCACGCGCTCTCACCCGTGGGCGCTATTGGCGAATTGCTACTTGAGGGTCCGGCGGTTGGTGCAGGATACCTCAACGATCCAGCCAAGAGCGCAGAAGCATTTGTGGAAAATGTCAAATGGGCGGCAGACAGTTTGGAGATGACGACTGCCAGGTTCTACAAGACTGGTGACTTGGTAAAGTATAACGAGGACGGAACTATGCTCTACCTTGGACGCAAGGACTCTCAGACTAAAGTGCGCGGACAGCGGCTTGAACTCTCAGAAGTCGAACATGTGCTCATGGAAGACGGCGCAGTTCAAAATGCACTTGCTGCCGTTCCAACTTTTGGGCCGTGTGCAAAGCGGCTTGTTGGCGTGGTTTCCATCAGAGACCCGTCTCTTTTGGGTGCGCCAGCCGGATTACTCGAATTACTTGCGACAGAAATTGCCTCGTTGAACGTCGGCACCATTCGAGATTTTTTGTGTGAGAGGCTACCTTCTTACATGATTCCTTCGCTGTGGGTAGTCATTTCTCAATTTCCCTTGACTCCAGGAGGGAAGATGGACCGCCGTCGAGTGGTGCAGTGGCTGGAGGAGATGAATGCCGACACGTACCGCACCATCTCGTCGTTGGGCCTAGAAGAGACGAATGATGATGCCAACAGTACTGAACGTTTGCTCCAAGCCATATTTGCAAAGGTGTTGAACCTGGCTGTCGAAGATGTTCGCCTCAATCAGTCTTTTCTGCATCTTGGTGGCGATTCGATCGCTGCTATGCAGGTTTCATCGCAGTGTCGCTCCCAAGGTCTTGCCGTGTCTGTGCAGGATCTCATCCGCGCAAAGTCAATTACCGTACTTGCTGCGTCGGTCGCGCCAGTGGAAAAGAATGATTTGAATACTAGCACGACGCAGGATTATAGTCTTTCCTTTGAGCTCTCGCCCATTCAGGAATTGTTTTTCCGTACTGTTGGCGACGAGTACAACCATTTCAACCAAGCTGAGCTCTTCCGACTGTCGCGAAACTTTGACATGGCAGAAATACGAGCAGCATGCGATGCTTTGATTGCAACTCACCCAATGTTACGAGCGCGATTCGTACGTAACGAACAAGGCATTTGGAGTCAGAGAATATCGACAAACAAGGACTCGACAAGGATACGCCAGCATCGCGTTGCAACCTTGGACAATAGTATCTTGCAACCAATCATCAACGACGGTCAAGAAACACTGGACATTTCAAATGGACCGGTATTTGCAATCGACGTCTTTGACATTGATGATACATTTTCCCAGGCCATTGCAATGATATCGCATCATTTGGTCATTGATGTCGTCTCGTGGGGCATCATCCTCGAAGACTTGCAGGGACTACTCAATGGCATCAGACCACCACCGCAGAGCCTCCCGTTCCATTCCTGGTTGCAACAACAGGCGACTCAAGCAAAGCAGACTTTGCCCAGTAAAGTTTTTCCACTAAAGACCATGCCGCCCGCCAATCTTGGCTACTGGGGCATGGAGGATCGGGACAATTTGAGCGGAGACGTGATTGAACAAGACATTGCTCTCAGCACTCGAGACACCATGCTCCTCCTTGGCGCGCAAGATGCGCTAGGCACTGATATATTGGATATACTTGTTGCTGCACTTTTGGAATCATTCCGAAAGACGTTTGTCGACCGGCCGACTGTCACAATCCACAATGAGGGCCACGGAAGAGAGCCGTTTGATTCCAAGCAAGACCTCACTCGCACGGTTGGTTGGTTTTCCACAATTACGCCCATACCTCTGCCCGTATCTTTAAAAGACTCGACGGATTTCATCAGCACGATTCGCTGGGTCAAGGACGTGAGGGAAAAAACTCTGGACAAAGGTCGACCCTATTTTGCATATAGCCAACTCACGGAGACGGGGCACACTGTGTTTGATAGCCATTGGCCGGCCGAGGTGCTTTTCAACTATCATGGACGAATGCAGCACTTGGATCGCAATGACGCCCTGCTTCAACCTCTAGAGGGTATTGATACCAAAGAGGTCGGCGATTGTGTTCCCCGCATGGCACTATTCGACATATCTGCAGCCATATCACAAGGCGCAATCAAAATGTCCTTTGGCTTCAATCGCCACATGAAACGCCAGAATGAGATTCGAGCTTGGATTGCAGAGTGTCGTCAAACCCTCGTTGATGCTGTTGATCAGCTCTTGCAAGTGCGACCAGAGCGCAGTCTTGGCGACTTTGGGCTTCTTCCACTTGTCTACAATGGCATGTCACGATTGTCATTGGCGCTGCCGGCTGGCACCACGATGTCCGACATTGAAGACATTTACCCGGCCTCTCCAATGCAGCAAGGCTTACTGCTCACGCAAATGCGCGACCCCGAGTTGTATCTATATCACGCCATTCTTGAGGTGCAATGTGCCAACACCCAAGAAGCCATTGACCCCCGCAGAATCGCAGAGGCGTGGCAGGTGGTGGTGCATCGACATGCAATATTGCGCACGATTTTCATCGACAGTCTCGCCAAGGATGGGTCCAAGAACCAGATTGTCATGAAGACCAAGGCCGGGAGAGTCGAGTTCATTACAGACTGCTCGGACGATGACGTTGCCAAAACCTTGAGAAAAGTACCAGGCATTGATTGTCGCGAGTCTCTGCCACCTCACCGCATGACCATTTGCAAAACGAAGACGGGAAGAGTCTGGTTTAGGCTTGAACTGAGCCATGCCATCAACGACGGCACGTCCATGTCGATTATTCTCGGCGATTTGTCGCAGGCTTACGAGAGGAAACTGACTCGTGCTGATGTTGGTCCTTTGTACCGCGACTTTATTGCACACATTTTGTCATCGAGCCAGGAAGCTGATGTTGCGTACTGGAAGAACTACCTCTCTGGCATTGAGCCTTGCTTCTTTCCAAGTCTAAACGATGGAAGGACTGGTGCACACCATCACAGCTCTGTGGAGGTCAACGTCACCGACGTGACTGCTGTCTACAACTTTTGCAAGAAGAATGGCGTCACATTGTCAAACGTCCTCCAAGTTGTCTGGGCATTGGTATTGCACTGCTACGTCGGCGCATCTGACGTCTCGTTTGGCGTAGTAGCGTCGGGACGCAATGTTCCCGTGAAGAACATTGAGGAAGCTGTGGGCGTTTTTGTCAATATGCTCATTGCACGCCTCGTCTTTTCAGACGAGACGACTATTGGCCAGCTCCTCGAGACTATCCAGACCGACTCTGTCAACGCCCTAGCCCATCAAGCATGCTCTCTTGCCGACGTGCAGAATGAATTGCAGCTTCCTGCGCTCTTCAACTCTGCCTTTACTTTTCAGAGACGCTCGCTTTCACGCGATCCAGAACAGACTGCACTCGTGTACGACAACATGGAGTCTGAGGACAACGGTGAATATGCCATTACCATTAATGCCGATGCATCCGACGAGGAGATTTCTCTGGATTTTGGCTATTGGAACGACAAAGTCTGCGCAACTCAGGCCCAGAATATGGCGGACACATTTGAAAAGATACTTTTTGTCCTCGTTTCAAGCAATGTCAGTGTACTCACGGTTGGTAAACTTGACGTCTTCACATCCAGCAGCATGCGACAAGTCATGGAATGGAACATTAATCCACACCCACCCATTGCCAAATGTGTTCATCAAGTCGTACATGAGCAAGCCTTGACTCGACCACGGACAACAAAGGCCGTCGACGGCCATGACGGCAGCTTCACTTACCAAGAGTTTGACAAGGTCACGGATCAGCTCGCCCATCATCTCCAGATCATCGGGGTGACGACTGAGACTTTTGTTCCGATATTATTCGAAAAGTCATCCTGGGCCATTGTCAGCATGATTGCCATTATGAAGGCGGGTGGTGCCTACGTCCCTCTTGACCCAAAGCATCCCGAGACACGGCTGCAGGAACTCATCAGCGACGTGGGCGCAAAGGTGGTGCTTTGCTCGCGCACACAATACGATGTGGCAATAGGGGTTGCAGAAAAGCCTGTAATGGTTGACGCGCAAGCGTTTAGAAAATTACGCATACCGTCAACAGCAAAGCCAAAGTCGAATGCTACACCAGACAATGCCGCATACTGCCTCTTTACTTCTGGAACTACTGGGAAGCCAAAGGGTACCATTATCCCTCATGGAGCCTTTTGCACAAGTGCAGCTGCCTTTACACGTCGCATGAATATCAACGCAACATCTCGAACTTTTCAATTCGCTAGCTACACATTCGATGCCAGCTGCATTGAGATTTTGTCCGCGCTCACAGTTGGTGCTACTGTCTGTGTGCCAAGCGAAGAAGAGCGCATGAACAATCCTGCCGGTGCTATTCGCAGGCTCAAGGCGACATGGTCCCTTCTCACACCATCTGTGCTCGGAACCATTGAACCTGATCGCGTCCCTTGCCTCAAAACTCTGGTTGCGGGCGGAGAAGCTTTACCGGGTCCAATCATCAAGAAATGGGGGACGAGTACTTGCTTCATCAATGCCTATGGACCCACCGAGTGTGCAGTCGTCGCTGCAACCTGCTACAAATCGACGCTCGATTACAAACTCCTCGAAACAGAACCTGGCACAATCGGAACCGGATCTGGGGCTCGATTGTGGATTGTGCATCCTCGCAATCATGATGTACTCGTTCCCGTCGGAAGTGTGGGTGAGCTCGTGATTGAAGGACCGACAGTTGCCAGAGGCTATCTCAATGACCAAGTCAAGACGGCAAAGGCTTTTATTGAGAACCCTGCATGGACGTCTGTCATTGCTGCGGAGCACCCTGGCTTCACCGCTTCACGCATGTACAAGTCTGGCGATCTCGTGCGCTACAACTCGGACGGATCAGTCAGCTACATTGGACGCAAAGATACACAGATTAAGCTCAATGGCCAGCGAATCGAGCTTGGCGAAATCGAGTTTCATGTCGGCAAGAGTTTTCCCGAGCATGTCCAATCTGCTGTGGAACTGGTCGCGCCCTCTGGTCGATTGGCAAAAGCATTGGCGGTCTTTTTTGCCCCCGCTCATGATGAGATTGATGAATCTGATGAGCTGCTGTTGCCCATGAGCGACGAGTTGCGCGACATGTGCAAAACTACAGAGAACGGACTCGGTAGTGCTCTGCCATTATACATGATACCGGCCATCTTTGTCCCAATCAAAAAGATGCCGTGGACTTCTGCGGGTAAGCTCGACCGTAATCGCCTCAAGACTCTGGTGCACAATCTCAGTAGAGAGGCTATGACGCCGTACCGACTTTCCAGTATGATGAACAAGAAACAACCAAGCACTACAGTTGAAAAGAAGCTGCACAGGATTGTTTGCTCGGTGCTGAGCTTGCCACCCTCTGCGGTTGGCATCGACGATAACTTCATTCGTCTTGGCGGCAACTCGATTCTGGCAATGCGCCTTGTTGCAGCTGCACAATCCGAACACTTGGACCTCTCCGTCGTCGACATATTCATGCAACCGAAGCTATCCGAACTCGCTGCGAAATGCGGCTCTGTCGACGCAGCCATGACTCTAGAGAGGGCGGTCGAGCCGTTTCAGTTACTTCAGTCTTCCACGCCTCGAGCACAGATTATTGAACAAGTCTCTCTACAATCTCGTGTACCTGCAGCGCATGTACAAGATGTTTTGCCGACGAGTCCTTTGCAAGAAGCGCTGCTCACGCTTTCAATCAAACAGCAAGGTGCATATGTGGCGCAGCACGTTTTGGAGCTTGCAAATTCAATCGACGTTGGCAAGCTCAAGGAAGCCTGGCAAAAGGCAGTACAAGAAGTGGCAATTCTTCGAACGCGTATTGTCCAGCTGCAGTCTGGACAATTCTTACAGGCCGTTTTGGCCGATGCCCCCATCTCATGGCGCGAGAGCACCTCGCTTGAACATGTTGAACAAGACGCGAAGCGAGTCCCCGAGCACATGGGCGCACAATTGACTGCATACACTATTGTGAGCACTCGAGACAGGAAATACCTCGTATGGACCATTCACCACTCGCTCTACGACGGCTGGAGCATTGCGTTGATGCTTCAGCGTGTCCAGCAAATTTACCAGACTGGCCGATCAAATGTCCCGCACACATCTTACTCAAATTTCATCAAATACCTCTTGGATGTTGATGTTGAAGCCTCGAAATTATTCTGGGCGCGCAACTTGGCTGGTGTCGCATCGTACCAGTATCCACAACAGAATCATTCTGCACTTGATGAATCGCCAACGGGCAACACCTTGCAACACACCATGAAGCTTGCGCCGCCAAAGCACAGCGACGTCACCCCGTCGAATGCAATTCGGGCAGCATGGGCTTTGCTACTCGCAGCCTACACTGGTAGTGACGACGTGGTTTTCGGAGAGACACTTACTGGCAGAGATGTCGCAGTCACTGGCATCACCCAAGTCTGCGGCCCGACTTTGACGACTGTCCCCACCAGAGTGCAGATTCATCGCTCTTCAAGCATCTCGGATTTGCTAAAGGCCATTTCGTCTCATGTCGCTGGGCGCATCCCTCATCAACATTTGGGGCTCTCTGAAATCAAAAAGCTTGGCGATGACATGGCGGCTGCATGCAACTTTCACAACCTACTCGTTGTGCAGACCGAGGGCGAAAATGTCGCCGAGTCGATGTGGTCTGTCCATGATGGCGGCTCTCAGGGCAACTTTTTCACCTATCCGCTGGTGATTGAGTGTACCATGGGTGCTTCGAGCGTCGAATTCCTGGCGCACTACCACGAAAACGTCGTCTCGACATTCGAGGTTCAGCGGTTGCTATACGGCTTTGAATCTGTCCTCGCTCAACTTGGCTCGGTCAGCAAGGTAGAGGATATTCGTATGCTGAGCGACCAAGACCTACAATTGCTGCGCACCTGGAACGCCAATGAACCAGTCACCATTGATGACACCATACCATGTCTGTTTTACAAACAAGTCGAGAAACAGCCCGATACCATTGCCGTCTCTGCTTTTGATGGCGAATTCACATATGCTGAACTCTACGACCTCGCTTCTCGCCTTGCGCAAGAACTCATTAGTCTTGGAGCTGCACCGGAACAACTCGTTCCAACGTGTCTCGACAAGTCGCGATGGGCAGTGGTCGGAATCATGGCCATTCTCATTTCCGGAGCTGGATATGTGCCTTTGTCCGCATCGCATCCTGCTTCTCGACAACAGCAGATTATCACAGATTGCAAAGCCTCCATTGTGGTCTGTTCTCCGCAATACAGGATACAATTCGCTGGGGCAGTCTCAAAAGTGGTTGGTGTCAGCGAGGAGTCGGTACTCAATCTTCCTACGGCACAGCGCAACCTATTTCTGCGCGCAAGGAGCTCCGACACATGTTATGTCATCTATACTTCTGGCAGCACAGGGACACCAAAGGGTGTCGTGGTAGAGCATGGAGCAATCGTTTCGAGCTCTGCTGCCATTTGCAAAGGTCTTCACATGACTCCGACTTCGAGGGTCTTTCAATTCTGCTCGTTTCTCTTTGACGTATCTATTGGAGAGATTCTCACGCCGCTCACATGCGGTGCAACCATTTGCATGCCATCTGAACAGCAGCGCACCATGGATGTCGCAGCTGCAATTACTTCTCTAAAGGCCGACTGGGCCTTTTTGACACCATCCGTGGCCTGCCTGATTGATGGACCGCACGCAGTACCCACACTTGAGACATTGGTCGCTGGCGGCGAGGCCATGACTCTTGAAGTCATTGAAAAGTTTGCGGCAAGCTTGAAGCTATACAATGGCTACGGACCCACAGAGGCTACCGTCTTTTCCATTACGAACGATCAAGTCTCTGTGCAGCGAGATGCAACCAACATTGGCCATGTCACCAAGAGCGGAAGGAGTTGGCTCACCAATCCGGCAAACCCTCATCAACTCGCGCCTCTAGGTGCTGTTGCTGAGCTGTGTCTCCAAGGCCCATTCCTTGCCCGTGGCTATCTGAACAACCCCGAAAAGACGATCGTGTCCTTTGTGGACAATCCAAATTTCATGAAACACTTTACCAAGGCAACTGCGACTCGTATCTACTGTACCGGGGATCTTGTTCGATATGCTCCTGACGGGTCGATTACCTACCTAGGCCGCAAAGACAACCAAGTCAAGCTCGCAGGACAGCGCATCGAGCTTGGTGAGATTGAACACAATCTCCAAACCGACACCAGTATCCGGCACGTTGTGGTGCACCTACCAAAATCTGGACCAGGCAAGGGCAAACTCGTTACTACAGTCGCGTTTGCAACAGAGTCTGCTGCGGTGAATCTTGATGACCAGCAGTGGCGAAGCCTTTCAAGCACTCCTGAGATGGCCTCGAAAATTCACAAATCAAGGGAAAGACTCTCGGATCTCGTTCCTTCATACATGGTACCCGCTGTTTGGGTCACTGTGCCTCGCATACCATTGTTGGCCTCTGCAAAGGTTGACAGAGAGCAGGTTGGCGCGTGGCTTGAGACATTGGACGACGCCGCGTTTGAGCAAATCCTAGATCTCGAGAAGAGTGGCCACGGCGAAACTGCAGTGCCGCTCTCTGACACTGCTACCTTGGTGCAAAAGATTTGCGCTAGGGTATTGAACGAGCCTGCGGAACATGTCGTGATGAATCGCTCGTGGCTATCACTGGGTGGCGACTCCATCACGGCGATGCAATTACTTGCCAAATGTAGGGCCCAAGGCATACACCTCACGCTCAACCAAGTCCTCCGCGCCAAGTCGATTGCGCATCTCGCACGTGGTATCGAGCCGTCGCTCATTCTTGACCATGGGAATGAGCAGACTGACAAACTCTTTCATCTTTCGCCTATCCAGCAGCTTTACTTGAGGACCAAGGGCAACGAGGGCGGCTCCCATTTCAACCAGTCTTTTACAACTCAGCTGTCGCGCGGAATAGCGACAGAAGACTTGAAGCGCGCGTTTGACGTCATTGTAAACTGCCATTCTATGCTGCGCGCACGCTTCGTCCGAGCTGATGATGGCGCGTGGAAGCAGCTCGTCCTTGGAAACACGTCGGGTTCGTACCGTTTCTCGGTGCACAACATTACTACTACTGCTGATGCAGCGGACATTATTTCAAAATCACAAAAGAGTCTCGACATCCAGCAAGGCCCGGTACTCGCTGTAGATGTTTGCAGTACCTCGTCTGGCGGGCAAGTCGTTTTTATTGCGGCGCATCATCTCGTCGTTGATGTGGTCAGCTGGAAAATCATCATTGGCGATTTGGAAGATGTCATCAACTCTGGGCCTACACATGCTTTGCAAAAGGGTCTTTCGTTTCAAATGTGGTGCGAGAAGCAGGCCACGCACGCGCGCGACTCTACAACGAAAGAGGCTGTGCGCAAGCATTCGCCAGCGTTGGAATCGACCAACCTCTCGTTTTGGGGCATGGATAAACGTGCCAATGTGTATGGCGACGTGGAACGGGACGATTTCACAATCGATGCAGACACCACAGCTCTGGCAATCGACACCACTAGGGCCCTTGGGACCGACATTGTCGACATTTTGATCGCAGCCACCCTCCACTCCTTTACGCGCGTCTTTGTAAATCGCAAAGCGCCCACCATCTTCAACGAGTCACATGGTCGTGAGCCATGGGAGGGCAGCAACATGGACCTCTCTCGAACCGTCGGGTGGTTTACATCCCTCTACCCAATCACTGTGCCTATTGCAGAGGATGAAGATGAAGTTGTCCACACTCTACGCCAAGTCAAGGATCTCCGCAGGCGCATTGTGGACAATGGGCGACCCTATTTTGCGAATCGTTTTCTCGTCGGAGACGGGCAGCAAACATGCGAAGCACCCATGGAGGTTCTGTTCAACTATCTTGGTAAGAGCCAACAAACAGAATCGGACGACTCTTTCTTCCAGCCTGTAGTCTTTGACGAGGAGGAAGACGAGAGGACTTCTGATGTCGGCGCAAAGACTGCTCGCCTGGCACTCTTTGAAATATCCGCGTCCATTATCGACGGGCAGATTCAAATGGGCTTCATGTATAACCGACAGATGAAGAATCGAAAAGGTATCCGACGATGGATTGCAGAGTGTCGGCAGACTCTTGAAGAAATGGTTGGCGCACTCGCCGAGATGAAAACGCCTCGGCCCACAATCACCGATTTCCCATTGCTCCCGTTGGAATCGTACGAGCGTCTTGATCGTGTCATGAAGACACTGCCAGCAACTGGCATCGCTGGTTTTGACCAAGTCGAAGACATTTATCCCTGCTCCGCTATCCAAGAGGGTATGCTTCTAAGTCAAATCAAGGACGCCGAATCGTACTGGTCCTTTACAACGTTAAAAGTCAAGTCAAGAAGCCGAGCCATTGAGCCGAGCAAGCTAGCTAGTGCGTGGCAAAAGGTGGTGAACAGACACCAAGCACTTCGAACGGTTATTGTGGATAGCGTCTGCAAGGGTGGTGTTTTCGACCAGGTTGTGATGAAGAGCCCAGACGCCGGCCTGGTTTCGTACACGTGCCCCGACGCAGATCTGACAGCCAAGCTTGCATCGATTCAGTACGCCGAATTGAACGGCAAGAAAAAGCCCCATCTCCCACACCAAGCGGCCATTGTGCAGACCACCTCTGGAAAAGTCGTTGTGAAGATTATTGTCAACCACGCTGTCATTGATGGAGGCTCCTTGGCGATTCTCGGACGCGATCTCGAGAATGCTTACCAAGGCACCCTTTCCGAAGACAAAGGCCCGCTCTACAGTGACTATATCAAACATTTACGTGGTCTCGACTCCAAGGTTGCTATTGGTTACTGGAAGAATCAGCTCAATGGCGTCCAGCCCTGCTACTTTCCGTCCATGCCCCAGCAGATTGGCAAGCAGCGCCAGCTTCATTCAGTGGACATGAGATTCCACAGATTCGCCGATCTTTATGCTTTTGCCGAGAGTAGCAACGTCACTCTGGCCAACATTTTGCTCGCAGCCTGGGCTTTTGTGCTTCGGTCATATACCGGATCGTCAGATGTATGCTACGGATACCTCACATCTGGCCGAAATGTGCCAGTCGATGACGTTGAGAATGCAGTCGGTGCATTCATCAACATGCTCGTGTCACGCATCAAGATTGCGCCTTCTACCTCACTTGTCGACGTCATTCACAAAGTACAAAGCGACTTTTTCGAGTCTGTCCCGCATCAGCATTGCTCTTTGGCCCAGTTCCAGCACGACTTGGGCTTGGGCGGCAAGGCTTTGTTCAATACCGCAGTTTCTATTCAAAACAGTGGTGCATCTCAGGGAGCCATCAAACCTGATGCCGACATTGAATTCGAGCAAATTGCCGGCCACGATGCCAGTGAGTATGTCATAACCCTCAATATGGATGTGACCCGTGGCGACGAAGCCGTGCGCTTCACATACTGGACCGATGCTGTTTCAGACGGCAAAGCAAAGAATGTCTGCTCGCTCATGGCGAAGATTTTGAACCAAATTTTGGGCAATCCAAAACAAACAGTGGCCAATCTCGATGTCGCTGTTTCCGAAGTATCAACACCTGCTAGCAGATCGCCTTTACCAAGCTCACCATCTGTGTCTCCAACCACGACATTTTCGCCAAGAATGAGACCGAGGACTCTATCGTCTAAATCTTCTTCGTCGTTGCAAATACCTCGCATCAGCGCGACTCGGGTGGCGTCCCCGACGCCTGCCGAAACTCCAGACTGGAACCACCTCATTCGTTCAATCGTTGCGGAGATGGTACCGCAAATCGTGGACCAAGTCATGGCAAAGAACAAGGCGGTTCCTGAACCAGCGGCAGCGACCATTACCGAGATGACAAATCAGATGACTGGGCTCATTGCAAGAAGGGCGTCAGTCACCCACCATGAGCGACCAAACGGTGACAATGCATCCATACACTCAAGAGGGCGCCGCATGAGTGTTGCAAGCAATGCAGAGAGCAGAATACAGACTGCAGCGGATATGGTGGCTGCTGCAAGTGTCTTGGCTACTGAAGCATTGCAATCTCCAGGCTTTGTAGAGAAGAAGTTGTTGGGACTGTGGAGCGAGTTGCTGGACATGGTGGAGGACACGATTGACAAGGACGACAGCTTTTTCGTAAGCTCAGTCGTGTCTCGGAATGAAGATTGTGAAACTGACTGTGAACAGAATCTTGGAGGGGACAGCATCATTGCAATGCGACTTGTCGGAGCCGCTAGAGAAGAGGGTCTTTCAATGACCGTAGCCGACGTGTTCAAGAACCCGACCTTTGCAGACATGACAAGAGTGAGTAGTACAAGAGGTTTTCAAGCATCCACTGACGTGATTAGGTTGTCCGTGTTGCGGGCGAAGTCATTGACGAGGTCATGTCCAGAGCTGGAGGTTCGGCTCACAACGACAAGGGCGGCTCTTTTGATCCAACGCAGCGTATTCCAACACGTGCCGCAGCTCTTTGGGACGACTTCCAGTCGGTCATCTCCGAGTACAAGGGCAATGAGGGCAGCGTCAGAGCCGTGACACCAATGGAGGATCCTGAACAGACACGAAAAGACGCTTTTAGCAAGTGGCAAGGCATCAACAGCTCAACCTCACCCCCACGGAGACCACAAGCGTTCCGGAGAAACAGTTCAATGTCTTTTGTACACCCGCAAACCATACAAGAGGGAGTCGAGGCCTTTGTACCAAAGTCGGTCTCGCTGCTTGGGGATCCAAATGTTGACAGTGTAATTTCAAAGGTCCAAGTCTTCAAGGGAGGCATCTCCGACGTCTTTCCGGTGACTGATTTCCAGAGCCTCGCCATTACGGGTAGCCTGTTGGAGTCCAAATGGATGCTCAACTACTTTTTCATGGAAGGGGATGGGCCACTCGATCTCCGAAAGCTCAAGCAGGCCGCCTATCGAGTTTGCCAGGCGTTTGACATCCTGCGCACAGTCTTTGTGCCGTATGGCGATCGCTTCCTCCAGGTTGTATTGAGAAAACTACAGCCAGAGTTCATCTACCAGCAAACCGACGATGATCTCGACACTTTTACCGCTGATCTTCGCCAGCGAGATCGCGAGCACGGACCGCGTCTCGGCGAGGCTTTTACACAGTTTGTTGTTGTCAAGCAGAAACAAACATTGCGCTATCGCATCTTCATGCGACTTTCGCATGCTCAGTATGATGGTGTCTGCATTGGAAAGATTCTCGAAGGTCTTCAGGCAGGCTACAATGGACTTGCTGTCTCGTCCACACCGAGCTTTGGCAACTTTGTTCGGGAGTCTGCAAAGACAATTGCTGGTGCGCATGACCATTGGCGCGAGACGCTCCGTGGTTCCAAAATGACCGAGATTGTAAACCGCTTCGGCCCCAACTACCAACGATCAGCTGGAAGCACCGTTACACTCGAACGCAAGCTTTCTGCGCGCTCACTGTCTCGCCTCAACATCACGATGGCTACTGTCGTCAAGGGCGCATGGGCAGCCACGCTTGCCCGTGTCGCAGGCAAGTCGGACATTTGCTTTGGCCACGTCATCTCTGGTCGCAACAGCGCAGTGAAGAATATTGAAAACATTGTTGGTCCATGCCTGAACACTGTTCCAGTGCGTGTCGTGTACCGACCAGAGTGGACAGTCCGCGATCTGCTCAATTATATCCAGGACCAGCAAATCGCAAATATGCCGTATGAATCTTTGGGCTTTAGAGAGATTATTCGACACTGTACCGAGTGGCCAGACTGGACCAACTTTTCGAGTGTGCTTCAGCACGACCAAGGCATCACAGATGAGAAGCCAACGTTGCAATTGGGTGGCGTGGAGTTTGTGCTCGGAGCTGCCGGCACACAGCAAGACTTTGCAGACTTTTCCATCAACACCACATCTCGCCACGGCACTCAACTCGACATTGCACTCACATATGCACCCAACAGCACCATTACTGCAGAATACGCAGAAAACGTCTTTGAGATTCTTTGTGGCAACATTGTCACTTTTTCAGAGGATCCGCATGCAATGCTCCCGTCACCGTCTGAACTTTCATCGCAAAGCTCAACAACGATCAATTCGGATCCAGCGCGCAAGAAGTCTGACCAAAAATCTCCAGTATCACTCCCCAGCGACACGGCACTTTCACGCCATGAAGTCAACACTCTTGCCACCACTCTACGCGCAGCATGGCAACAGATTCTGTACAACGAGCGTGGCACACCGACAGACGTTGAGCTTGACTCGGACTTTTTCCAACTCGGCGGCGACATCATGGGTCTAGCGCAAGTTGCTGCGATTCTCGCTGAAGAGGGCTTCCGCGTCCGTGTCGAGGACTTGCTGGACAAGAGTGTGTTTGTCGACCAAGTCGGCGTCTTGGTGATGGAGAGGAAGAGGCAGGTTGAAAAGGAGGAGCAGAATGAGAAGAGTCCTTGGGGTGATAAGGGCAAAGCGAAGAAGACGACGGAGACGATCAAGGTGAAGAAGGAGAAGAGCGGACTCGGTGCGTTGGCAAGGAAGATGGGGTTGAAGAAGAAGTGAATTGGATCTATAGGTGTTTCTTTTCGATGACGGTATTATCTTTGGTTGCACATTCTGGCGGGCGTTGGCTGGTACAAAGTACACGGGCGCTGTCATTGCATTTTGACTTTTGGCACTGGACGGACGGAGGAGTTGGAGTATGGACATTACTTGAAATCATTTCTTTGTGTTGCGAATTTCACATATAGTTAAAAGTCAAAATCACCTGCTTTGCTTCCAATCTCTCTCACAACTTGTCGACCTCTTCCTTTTCCTGACTGAGTCTTGTGTGCCTGCGCCTCCTGCAGATGCACCACTGCTGTCCTGCATTTCCAGGCCAGTCGCTTCTTTAGTGAGCTCATATTCGGTACTACCACAAGTTGGGCACGCAAAGATTTCGGCCATCCAGGCAAAGGTCTCAGACTGGCAGATGATACAGATCGCGCACTCTACTTTTGCGTCGTAGACTCCGTAGTAGGACATGCTGCTTTGTTGCTGTTTGTGTGGGTGGGTAGTCCTAAAGCGATGGCGGTGCTGTGCGATGCTAAATACTATGCTGAGTCGGGGTTTGTGACGGAGCGAAATTGATTTGCAAAGTGAATCAAGAGTTCACTCAAGCCGCTAGACTTCAAGCTTATTTAAGCTCTCTGTGGCGTGCTACCAAGCTATTGAGTCTGTTCAGGCATGTATATAAGATGTCAGCTAATGTATTTTAGTAAATTGAGATGCAACAGCACGCGCCTCGATTATTGCGTCACCTGGCGCCCATTCCACGATGCCCTGTGTTTTCTACGGACACTTTTCAGATGAAGCAATCATCCTATGCCGAATTCATAACCATTTTTACATTACGCAGTGAGTACATGGATCGAGTTACATATAGCCCTGCCATCATGGAGAATAGGTGCTTCATCAACTGTGGGTTCCCAAATGACTCTTATTCATTGTCCGCTGGCCGCGATTCGCTCATCTTGCTATGCTTCTCGATAATCTCTGCAATACAAGGTGAGACCTTTTTCCTCTCGGCCTCTGCATCCGCTTGCTCATCATGAAAGTCCAAGTACTCGTCTTCTGCTTGTACATTCTCATCTTTCCTTCCCCAAAAGTCGACGCATCTTTGGCAGTCCTCGTGTTGGCAGGCGTAGCACCGCTCGTGCGTATCTGGCGGAACGGGATTCCACTCGCTTAGACGGGCACGTGTGGAGCATTGGCAGCATCGGCGCATGGGATATTTGTAGAACTGGTTGTGTGTTGCGCGTTTTGAGGAGACGCGGCGGGGTAGCATTGTGATGAAGATGAAGATGTGTCTATCGGGACTATGTAGCCATGGAGTAATGGGTGTGGTATAAAAGTGTGATGGGGGTATAATGCGAAACAAATACAAGTTGGTGTCTAAGACATTCACACAAAAGTGGCACCACGCGTCGGCAGAATTCGTGCCCGCCTCGTCTGGCGAGAAGAGCTGAACAAGTAGCCTGTATATATTCAAACATCTCTAATGTAACTACTTAGAGTATCTTGGAGCCTTGAAAACATCTAGGTTCTCTTGAGAGCTTGCCGTAAGTTTACCTCTAAAGACTGTTGGCTTATGCTATAGGTGCAGAGCGGGCGCAAATCCGGCCGCTGTGGTGGGTGGTTGACGCTGACGTAGTTGGTCACTGTTGCTCTCCTCATCATGCGAATTGTCGCGCAATTCATTCACCTCCTCTTCACTGGGTTCGCCGTGCCCTTCCATGTCTTCCAAGTCCTCGTCTCTTCCTGGCCACAGAATCAGTTGTTGGGAAATTGCGCGCACGTTGGTGATTGCAACAAAGGTCCAAACTATGACCAGGATAATGGTCGCTCCACTGCTGATGCCCTTTAACGCAGGACTTGAAAGCGCGTTTGCAATGTAGATGAGCGCAATCACGAGGCCCGCGTTTGGGAATATGAAGCCCCAGTAGTTGAGTGTAAAGTGCAAGTCCTTGTATGAGTTGAGGACGCTGACTATCGAGAATGCAGAAAACCAAAAGGCGACGAGCCACATGAAGATGCCGGCTGCTGTACCCACAGCCTTGAATATGTCGCCAACCGGGACGGATGTGATGCCGAGAAAGTTGGCCGGGATATGCTTCGGTGCATTCATAGCGAGTGCGACAAATGTATTCGCAGTGTATGCTGCGGGCCCTACAGCAATAAACATGCCGGGTCGCTTGCTGGCTTCTGGAAGTTGGCTATTGACGAGCCGCGTGACGTACAGCGTCAACATGAAAAAGGCAAACGTCCAGCCAAGGCCGGCGAACGTGAGGCTACCGATCCATATTGGGAGACCAGATTCAGTCGGCTGGCTCTTTAATAGAGTTGTTCCAAGCGGTCCGGCGATCAAGAATGGATACACAGGAAGGATCCATGCCGGCATCGCCTCAGCTACTGGGAGCTTTTCGCGATCAAAGATGATGTGGTACTGGAACACGGCAACAAACATGATTGTACCGGCATAGATCCAGTAAAGTACCTCTTGCGTCTTGATGAGCCATGGCCCGCATGCTGGTACGCCATACAACTCGATGCAGTAAATGATGAGCGCGATGCTGACGAAGAATGAACCAAAGAAGAAGGATTCGTGTGGATGGTGCAGGCTACGATTCAATGACCTTTTGTTTGTGCAAAATCGGTATGTAATACAAGCGCTGAACGCCAGGAAGAGTATGATGTCGACAATGAAAAAGATTTTGCCAATGGTCTTTAAACCAGTGAAGCTATATGGCTGCTGGCCAAGAAGAGTCGCGATGGCACCAGTACTCATCGTGCATTCGAACCATGACCATGTGAAGTGATTCAGTCGTCTGCTCCATGGTAGCTGCTTTGGGTGATGGTGATCTTGGGGTTTTGTGGGACGCGAAAAGCTGCCAGACATGATGGACGGAACGCCAAAAATGACAGCGGGAAGTGGATAGCAGGGCGATGCAGCCTCATGGTCTAGGGCGCACGACAAGCAGTTCTTAGCATGGCAAGATTTCTCCTTGAAATGCTTGACGTCAGGTCGGATCCAATGCCAGGGCCAAAGTCATAGTGTCATGCCAAGAGACGCCAACTACATCTAGCTTAGCTTCTTCACCCCAAATCGAACACTCCCTTGTTACAACCGTCTCTTTCTGTCCTTATGCATCGTCGGAGTGCTCATCCCTGAACAGTAGTATATAACAGATGACATGGCCATTCATAACACGTTATCCCAGGTCAAATGAGTTTGTGCGTGCGAGGGAATGCCACGGCGATGACAACGCCTTTTCAAGGTAGCCTGGATATATTCAAAAACATCTGCAAAAGCAGCCAAGATATCTCGCAGTACTGAATGTATTTGGGCTTCATTATAAACCTCGTCGTACGTTCCTAGAGACTATTAGGTTACTTCGCGCATGTGCAAAGCGTCACAAGTCGTGATGTGGTTATGACGTTCTTGGACAGTCTAGCGCACGAAGCTTCCACGACTCAATAACCTTGTCGACAACCAAGGTGTTTGAATCTGTTTCATCGCTACAATTGGGATCGTGAACATGTCGCTCACCGACGCATATAATACGGTGAAGCGCGCATTGTCGACCGCGCCCGCCAACGATGCTTACCTCCGCTGGGACGCTCCAGGCGTCGAGGACCCCAAGGCTGAAGAAGAAGAAAAGGCCAGACAGATTGGGCAGACGATGAGCAAGATGCAGCAGCACAACTTTGATCAGCATCATCATGCATTTCGAGCGACGCATGTAAAGACGCAGGGAATCGTCAAGGGCAAAATGACTGTGCTTCCGGAACTCCCGGCTCATCTCCAACAAGGCCTCTTCAAAACTTCTGGAAAGATGTATGATGTTGTGGCACGATACGCCAGTGAACCAGTCTTTCTACAGGCAGACCAAGAGCCTGGACCGCGCGGCATGGGGATGCGCGAATTCGGAGTCGATGGCGAGCGGCTTGAAGGCGCTGCTGCGGATGCGAAGACGCAAGACTTCTTCTTCAACAATGCTCCTATGATTGAACTGACAGACATCGACACGTGTCTGGAGATTATGCAACTGCGAGAAAAGTACTTTGACAGTCCTACCAAGCTTGCTGCAGCAACCAAGTTGAGGACCGATGCTATCAAACAAAGTGCACCGGGTAGGTTACAATCTACTAAAACTCTCGTGTGTGCTGACCATGTAAGGTATGCTTCCAAATACAAACATGGTCAGTCATTCATTCTTCACACAAAGCGCATTCAGATTCGGTGATTACTACGGCCATATGGCGCTGTTCCCCATCCTCGATGACATGACCGACCATGCCGAACAAGTCAAGTCCAGTGACTCCCGGGAGGCACTGCGCGACTGGCTAGCCGAGTACTTTTCCAAAAACGGTGCAAAGTACGAGTTCAAGATCCAGCTGGGTACTGCACCTGATCATCACCCGACAGAGGACGGATCTGTCGTTTGGGACGAAGCGATTGCACCGTATCAAACGATTGCCACGATTGAGTTTTCACCGCAGGATGCATTTAGTGCCGAGAGAAGGACGTTTTGGGAAGACCGGATGAAGTTGAGTCCTTGGGATGCGTTGGTTGAACACCGACCCTTGGGCAGCATCAATCGACTGAGGAAGATTGTGTATGAAATGAGCAGGAAGAAGCGAGAAGCCGTCAATGCTACGACGACCCAAGCGGTCAATAATGTCGATGAGATCCCATGAGCGTGTAGATTAAAACGCATACCCTGTGTCGCGTAGAAAAGTTTATTTCGTTCGTATTATCTAAGTTAAAGGCTCTTGGGCTGAGGCCAGAGCGAAACCCGAAACGCCGCCGGGGATGCCTTCAAGGTCCGAGGAGCTGTTATGACGGGATCGCTCATGCTAGCCTATAAGTCTTCAACGTCAGATAATACAATAGTCACATCACAATAACATCGCATCCATCTCGAGACCAGGGACTGCAGCTGCAGCCACCAGCTGACCCGAGGAACGCCAATGAGACTGCGACAACAAGTTACACACAAGACCATTGGCCTTTGTATCCTCGCGCAGATCGTGGGGCTGGAAATAGATTGGCCAATGACTTTGACCGCCACAGGAAAATCAATACAGTCCCTCGCATACGGTGGTACAGCACACTCTGCATTTTGAGCAACGCGCTCAGCGATCATGAGATTGGTATATGAAGCTGTACACCTGATGCGCATAGTGCCTTGGCTTTTGCCTGCTTAAAGCACTGCAGTATTCGGTGAAAATGCGGGTCTTGTATCTGTGATTTCCATTGCATCTTACCTTCGCTTCGTCTCTCGCTCGATCATGCATTCCAGCACATTCACACTCACTTCCTTGTCCTTTGCGCTCGGCGTCCAAGCCATCGGTCGCGCAATCGTAACTAACCAATGCGACGAGCCAATCTATCTCTGGTCTGTCGGTGGCAGTGTCGGCGAGCAAAAGACCATGTCAAAAGACACGTCATACAGCGAGGTCTTCCACACTGATCCTGCATCTGGTGGCGTCGCGCTGAAGATTAGTCCTGTTGAAGGCGGCCTTTTCAAACCTAATGTCAGTCAGACCATTTTCGCATACAGCCTCGATGCGAGCCAGGTGTGGTACGACATGAGCGACATGTTTGGCGACGGGTTCGCTGGGCGCACGCTAAAGGCTGTGCCCACGGATTCGACGTGTGAAAGTATCACGTGGGGCTCCGGAAAGCCGCCGGCGGGAAGCCAGGTCAAGAGCTGTGGGGCGGATGCAGACGTGGAGTTGACTTTTTGTACGGGGCATTGGTAAGCGATGGATGCGTAAGGCTTGTGTGATGGTGGTGCTGATTTTGAGTACAGCTTGCCCAGCTGGTACCCCTGTGAGAGGAATGCGCCAAACGATACAAGAATTTGCTGCACGCATTGTATTGGAAGTCATCACTGTGTTGCGGCTCCATGATGATTCAAGATTATTCATGCAGTATGTTTGCACAAAAGGACAAAGTGGTACACTTGTTCGCATGAACCCTGTGTATGCCGAGAGCTTCTAGGAATATACTTGTTATAAGCTTAGGAAACCTGAAAGTATACGCATCAGCGACATGCTCTGCCTGAGTCTACAGCAATCTTTGAGTATATACAGGCTACCTCTTCACCCCATGCTTTGGGGAAAAAATCGACAAAAGTTCTACCAATGGCTCGTGATGCAATAATCGAGGCGCGTGCTGTTAGATCTCAATTTACTAAAATAAAGTAGCTGACATCTTATATACACTCCTAGATAGCCTCAATAGCTTACTAGCAAGAGTTGATGCCATTACAGCGTCGTTGGTAGCCGGGCCGAAACCATTGGTCATGCGATATGTCTGCGGCAGTGGCGTGGTCATTTTGCAATGGCGTTGGGTGGATCGAGTTGCGCCAGTTGAACAATTTAATTGCGGAGAGTTTTTACAATCGCGCGAGCTTTATGGTCCAAGTAGCCACTCGCGCTCTGCTACCTCACGTTTTGGCAGTGGGGTCGCTGTCCCCCGGGATCTTCTTGTGGCTGCCGCCACACTCCTCTGACGCCATATGAACTCGCGTGGATCAGCTGGCTTGGTGGCTCTAGCTTCATCAACCGATACTTCCTTTGCTACTGGTCCCGTCGTGATGACATCAAGCTTTGGGTCGACGGAGGCTTCGATAGTCAGGGAGACAACAACAAGCTCATCAGCCAGAGTGGGCCTGATCGAGCCTGGATACCATCCCACAGTGCGACGCCCAAAGGGTTTGAGGTCGACAAGGCAAACCCCAAGTACAAGTATGGCTGCATCGCCACGCCGAGGAATGAGGATACTGATGCAATGGATGTCCCGCCGACTGATCGTGGCCTGACAACTGTTCAATGGGACCGCGCATTCAGGATCTACAGCCTGTACTGGGCAGAGCACGCAGAATTCCGAGCGTACGCCCCATTCATCCCGAGGGACATGTGGAAGAACGTCGACGCCTCCCTCATTCACATGAACCTCTAAGGATCTTCGGCTGGCACATTGTGCTTCTAAGGGCTCTGGTTTGGTTGGCACGCGATTCTTCTAAGGGTTCTCGGTTGGCACCTCGTGCTTCTAAGGAACATGGGTTCTATTGTAGTTTATAAATGCAACCTGATCTTCCAA
>Ga0265780_10000954_pt1 | contig 42546 bp, 32 predicted proteins | sample P1T30metagenome_FD_192432 | JGI IMG/M metagenome (GOLD analysis project Ga0265780, IMG submission 192432) | Plant litter microbial communities from East Loma Ridge, Irvine, California - P1 T30 | ecosystem: Environmental > Terrestrial > Plant litter > Unclassified | place: USA: California...
TAGGTGCGGCCGGCTAGGTGCTACGGGATAGTTATGCGTTGCACTAAAAACGTCGCCCCTGCGCAGGCAGGGGCCCAAGTTTCGCGATCTGCCTGCAACTTGGGTCCCTGCCTGCGCAGGGACGACGTGCCGGGTCAGGGACGACGTGCCGGGTCAGGGACGACGTGCCGGGTCAGTGAATACGCTCCGGGCGGCTCAATCGCTGTCCGCCAATTTCGTCCTCAACCCCTCCAGCTGGCGCTTGAGCACCCCCAGCTCGTCCGGAGAACAAGCGGCGGCGCACAGCACCTGGTCCTGCACCGCCGCCGCCTTGACGGACATCTTGCGCCCGGCATCGCTCAAGGCGATCACCACCTGGCGCTCGTCCGAGGCCGAGCGGCTGCGACTGACCAGCCCGGCGGCTTCGAGGCGCTTGAGCAGCGGGGTCAGGGTGGCCGAGTCCAGGAACAGGCGGGCGCCGATGTCGGAGACCGTCAGCTGGTCCTGTTCCCACAGCACCATCATGACCAGGTATTGCGGGTAGGTCAGGTCCAACTCCCGCAGCAGCTTGCGGTACACCTTGTTCATCGCCAGGCCGGTCGAATACAGCGCGAAGCACAGCTGGTTGTCGAGCCGGGGTACGGCGGGCGCGGATGAGGTCTTGTTCGTGTCCATGGCTTGCATGTTAGATCGCACGCTATTCAATTGCAAGCGAGTCCAGCCGAATCTTTCCAATCGCGCCGATGGCCTGGCGCTATTTCAGGCGGCTTCGGCAAGGCAGCCGGTGCGGCCGGCGGCGCGGTTGCGGCCGGCGGACTTGGCCTCGTACAGCAGGGCATCGGCCGCCTGCACCCAGACGTCCAGCGCCTGTTCCGGCTCGCCGGCCGGGTAGCCGGCCGCCACGCCCAGGCTCAGGGTGACCCGGCCGAAGGGACTGTCGGCGTGCGCGACCTGCAGTCCGCACACGGCTTCGCGGATCAGCTCGGCCACGGCCATGGCGCCCTCGAGGTCGGTGTCCGGCAGGATCAGCGCGAACTCCTCGCCGCCGTAGCGCGCCGCCAGGTCGGTGGGACGGCGCGCGCCGCAGGCGATCGCCCGCGCCACCTGGCGCAGGCACTCGTCGCCGGCCACGTGGCCGTAGCGGTCGTTGTACTTCTTGAAGAAATCGACGTCGGTCAGGATCAGCGCGAACGGCGTGCCGGCGCGGCGCGCCCGGGCGACTTCGCGTTCCAGCGTGGCCTCGAACAGGCGCCGGTTGGCCAGGCCGGTCAGGCCGTCGCTGTCGGCCAGCACGCGCAGCGAGACGTTGTGCCGTTCCAGCACCTCGCGCGCGCGGCGCAGTTCGCCTTCCATCGCCTCGCGCACGCGGATCTGGTAGATCATGCGGCGCCCGCCCCAGGCCAGCACGGCCACCGCGAAGGCCACCACGCAGCTCATCTTGATCACCGCGATCCACCAGCCGGCCAGGATCTCGTCCTTGGCCTGGGCACTGGCGACGATCATCGGAAAGCCGTCGAGATGGCGGTAGCTGTACAGGCGCTCGATGCCGTCGACCCTGGACACCAGCATTGCCGTGCCGACCGGGCCGGATTTCTTGTAGAGCTGGTAGACCGGGCCGCCGGCGATACTGGTACCGACCATCGATTCGACGAAGGGCCGGCGGTAGAGCAGCGTGCCGTCGTCGAGCAGCAGCAGGATGGTGCCGGTGCTGCCGACGTCGAAGCTGTTGTAGAACTTGCCGAAGAAATCCAGCTTCAGCGAAGCCATCGCCACGCCGCCGAAGCTGCCGTCCGGGCGGTCGATGCGGCGCGACAGCGGAATCGCGATGATGCCGCTGGAGCGGCTGCGAATCGGCTTGCCGACTAGCAGGCCACGGCCGGGATGAGTCTTGTGATAGATAAAGTACTCGCGGTCCGCGTTGTTGCCTTCGACCAGCGTGGGCAGCGAGCTTGCGAGACGGGCGCCGTCGGCGCCATAGACGAAGGCTTCCTGCAGCTCGGGGGTGTGATGCACGATGGCTTCCAGGCGGGAATGCATGCGATGGCCCGCGGCGCCCTCGACCCCGTCGTGCTCGGCACGCTCCACGATCTCGGCCAGCGCCGCATCGCCAATCTTGATCGAGGTCTCAGCCTGCGATGCAAGGGCTCGCGCCATGTTCGCGGTGTTGATTCCGGTCTGCTCCAGCTGGTGCTGGCGCGAGGCCCACAGGCTCCAGGCGTGCAGGCCGATCAGCAGGAAGCAAAAGCCGGTCAACAGGACGATTGCACGCGTGACCATGGGCTTGCGCAACTGGTCCAGGCGTTGCAGGCGGTGGCTGTGGTTGGCGGGAATGGGCATCGGCGCAGAAACGGGACGGCGGTGAGTGAAAAGCAGGATAGCCGCGTCCGTAAAATAAGTCCACAGGGCAATTTTACTTTCTTGCGCCTGGCCTCCATCGACTTCCAGTATCCCGCTTTGCTGTTGCCGAAGAACAACAAGGCATATGACAGGCCTATCCTAACACCGTCTGGCGCACCGCCACATATATATGGCGTATATGGCGCGCACCCGACTGTTTACGCCGCTTTTCGCCGCCCGTCCCTAAGCTTTACAGGTCGTCAACAACAACCCTGAAAAGGCATATGGACACTGTATATATCGCCGCGACGGTCGTGCTGACCGCCCTGCTCTGCGGCCTGGCGCACGCCTGCGAGAAGCTCGGAGGCCGGTCATGAGCCTCGTTTACTGGACTGCCGGCCTGGCCGCCGCCGGCGTGCTGGCCTATCTCGTCGTGGCCCTGCTCAAAGCGGAGGACCTGTGATGTCGCCGCAAGCCTTGCTCCTCCTCGCTGTCTTCATGCTCGTGGTGCTGGTCCTGGCCTGGCCGCTTGGACGCGTGCTGGCCGCCGTCGGCGGCCAGGAAAACGTGCCCGGCCTGCGCTGGCTGGCGCCGCTCGAACGCCTGTGCTACCGCCTGGGCGGCATCGACCCGCAGGCCGGCATGGGCTGGAAATCCTATGCGCTGGCCCTGATGCTGTTCAACGGCCTGGGCGCGCTGCTGGTCTACGCCGTGCAGCGCCTGCAGGGCGTCCTGCCGCTCAATCCGCAAGGCATGCGGGCGGTGTCCCCGGATTCCGCCTTCAACACCGCCGTCAGCTTCGTCGCCAACACCAACTGGCAGGGCTATAGCGGCGAACAGACCATGAGCTATTTCAGCCAGATGGTGGCGCTGGCTGGCCAGAACTTCTTCTCGGCCGCGACCGGCATCGCCGTCGTGTTCGCGCTGGTGCGCGGCCTGGCGGCGCGTTCCTCGCGCTCGGTCGGCAACTTCTGGGCCGACCTGGTGCGCTCCACCCTGTACGTCCTGCTGCCGCTGGCGCTGGTGATGGCGGTATTCCTGGTCGGCCGTGGCGTGATCCAGAATTTCGCGCCTTATCAAAGCGCCACGCTGCTCGAAGCGGTCACCTATTCGCAGCCGAAACTGGGCGCCGACGGCCAGCCGCTCAAGGATGCCAGGGGCGAAGCCGTCACCGACACCGTGAGCGCCACCACCCAGGCCATCGCCATGGGACCGGTCGCCTCGCAGGAAGCGATCAAGATGCTGGGCACCAACGGCGGCGGCTTCTTCAACGCCAACTCGGCGCATCCCTATGAAAACCCGGACGCGCTGGTCAACTTCGTGCAAATGGTCGCGATCTTCCTGATCCCGGCCGGGCTGTGCTTCGCCTTCGGCCGCATGGTCGGCGACATCCGCCAGGGCTGGGCCGTGTACGCCGCGATGGCGATCATGTTCACGGCCATGACCCTGGTCGTGATGTGGGCCGAGGGCCAGGCGCATCCGGGCTTGCAGGCGCTCGGCGTGGACCAGTCCATGAACGCGCTGCAGGCCGGCGGCAACATGGAAGGCAAGGAGACCCGCTTCGGCATGGCCTCGTCCAGCCTGTTCGTGGCCGTCACCACCGCGGCTTCCTGCGGCGCCGTCAACGCCATGCACGATTCCTTGATGCCGCTGGGTGGCCTGGTGCCGCTGGCGCTGATGCAGTTCGGCGAAGTCGTGTTCGGCGGCGTCGGCTCGGGCCTGTACGGCATGCTGGTGTTTGCGGTACTCGGCGTGTTCATCGCCGGCCTGATGATCGGCCGCACCCCGGAATACCTGGGCAAGAAAATCCAGTCCTTCGACATGAAGATGGTGTCGATCGCGATCCTGGTCACGCCGGTGCTGGTGCTGGCCGGCACCGCGGTGGCCGTGTCCACCGGCCCTGGTACCGCCGGCATCGCCAACCCGGGCGCGCACGGCTTCTCCGAGATCCTGTACGCCTTTACCTCCGCCGCCAATAACAACGGCAGCGCCTTTGCGGGCCTGTCGGCCAACACGCCCTTCTACAACACGATGCTGGCCCTGGCCATGTGGTTCGGCCGCTTCGCGATGATCGTGCCGGTGCTGGCGCTGGCCGGTTCGCTGGCTGCCAAGCCGCGCCTGGCGGTCACCGCCGGGACCATGCCGACCCACGGCCCGCTGTTCGTCGGCCTGCTGATCGGCGCGGTGCTGCTGGTGGGCGTGCTGAACTACGTGCCGGCACTGGCGCTCGGTCCGGTGGCCGAACACCTGCAACTGTTCTCTGCAAAATAACAAGGAGCTGCGCACATGTCGCACCCCAAAGTCACACTGTTCGATCCCAAACTGGCCGGCCCGGCCGTGATCGACGCGTTCAAGAAGCTCGACCCGCGCCAGCAATGGCGCAGTCCGGTGATGTTCGTGGTCTACGTCGGGTCCATCATCACCACCCTGCTGTGGCTCGATGCCCTGCGCGGCAATGCTGAAGCGCCGGCCGGTTTCATATTCTCCATCAGCCTGTGGCTGTGGTTCACGGTGCTGTTCGCGAACTTTGCCGAGAGCCTGGCCGAAGGCCGCAGCAAGGCCCAGGCGGCCGCGCTGCGCGCGCTGAAACAGACCGTCATCGCCAAGAAGCTGACGGTGCCGCAACACGGGACCACCTGGCTCCCTTGCCCGGCCACCGACCTGCGCAAGGGCATGTTCGTGCTGGTCGAAGCCGGCGACATCATCCCGGCCGACGCCGAGGTCGTGCAGGGCGTGGCCTCGGTCGACGAATCGGCGATCACCGGCGAATCCGCGCCGGTGATCCGCGAATCCGGCGGCGATTTCTCGGCCGTCACCGGCGGCACCCGCGTGCTGTCGGACTGGCTGGTCCTGAAGATCGCCGTCAATCCGGGCGAAGCCTTCATCGACCGCATGATCGCCATGGTCGAAGGCGCCAAGCGCAAGAAGACCCCGAACGAGATCGCGCTGACGATCCTGCTGGTGGCCCTGACCATCGTGTTCCTGGTCGTCACCGCCACGCTGCTGCCGTTCTCGCTGTTCGCGGTGGAAGCGGCGAAAGCCGTGGGCGTGGCCAGTTTGCCGGTGACGGTGACCGTGCTGGTGGCCCTGCTGGTGTGCCTGATCCCGACCACCATCGGCGGCCTGCTGTCCGCCATCGGCGTGGCCGGCATGAGCCGCATGATGCAGTCGAACGTGATCGCCACCTCGGGCCGCGCGGTGGAAGCCGCCGGCGACGTCGACGTGCTGCTGCTGGATAAAACCGGCACCATCACGCTGGGCAACCGCCAGGCCGCCGCCTTCCTCCCCGCGCCCGGCGTGACGGAGCGCGAACTGGCCGAGGCCGCGCAACTGGCTTCGCTAGCCGACGAGACGCCGGAAGGCCGCAGCATCGTGGTGCTGGCCAAGCAGAAGTTCAAGCTGCGCGCCCGCGAGATGGCCGAGCTGAAGGCCGAATTCGTGCCCTTTACGGCCCAGACCCGCATGAGCGGGGTCGACCTCGAGGAGCGGCCGCTGCGCAAGGGCGCGGCCGAGACCATGCGCAGTTACGCGCTGGGCCTGGGCCAGGACTACCCGCAGGCGGTGGGCCACGCCGTCGACGAGGTGGCGCGCCGCGGCAGTACGCCGCTGGTGGTGGTCGACGGCGGCCGCGTCATGGGCGTGGTCGAACTCAAGGACATCGTCAAGGGCGGCATCAAGGAACGCTTCGCCGAACTGCGCCGGATGGGCATCAAGACCGTGATGATCACCGGCGACAACCGGCTGACCGCGGCGGCGATCGCGGCCGAAGCCGGCGTCGACGACTTCCTGGCCGAGGCCACGCCGGAGGACAAGCTGAAGCTGATCCGCCAGTACCAGGGCGACGGCCGCCTGGTCGCGATGACCGGCGACGGCACCAACGACGCACCGGCGCTGGCCCAGGCCGACGTCGCGGTGGCGATGAACACCGGCACCCAGGCCGCCAAGGAAGCCGGCAACATGGTCGACCTGGATTCGAACCCGACCAAGCTGCTCGAGATCGTCGAGATCGGCAAGCAGATGCTGATGACGCGCGGCGCCCTGACCACCTTCTCGATCGCCAACGACATCGCCAAGTACTTCGCGATCATTCCCGCCGCCTTTGTCGCCACCTACCCGCAGTTGAAGTCGCTGGACGTGATGGGCCTCAGCAGCCCGGCCTCGGCGATCATGTCGGCGGTGATCTTCAACGCCCTGATCATCGTGGTGCTGATCCCGCTGGCCTTGAAGGGCGTGCGCTACCGCGCGATCGGCGCCAGCGCCCTGCTGCGCCGGAACATGCTGGTGTATGGCCTGGGCGGCATTGTCCTGCCCTTCATCGGCATCAAACTGATCGACATGGTGCTGGCGTTCCTGCACCTGGCTTAACGGAGACTTATCCATGACTTCCCATTTCCGCCCCGCCGCCGTGCTGCTGCTGGTCCTGACGCTGCTGTGCGGCGCCGTCTATCCGCTGCTGGTGACCGGCATCGGCCGTGTCGCCTTCCCGGAGCAGGCAGCCGGCAGCCTGGTGTTTGATGCCGGCAAGCTGCGCGGCTCGCGCCTGATCGGCCAGCCGTTCTCGTCCCCGCGCTACGTCTGGGGCCGTCCGTCGGCCACCGCGCCGATGCCCTACAACGCCGCCGGCTCCTCGGGCTCGAACCAGGGGCCGCTGAACCCGGCCCTGGTCGACGCAGTGAAAGGCCGCATCGCGGCCTTGCGCGCCGCCGATCCGGGCAACGGCGCGCCGGTGCCGGTCGACCTCGTCACCGCGTCGGCCAGCGGCCTGGATCCGGACATCAGCCCGGCTGGCGCGCTGTACCAGGCCGGGCGCGTCGCCCGTGCCCGTGGCGTGTCGCGCAGCGCCGTCGAGGACCTGGTGCGCAGCCACACCGAGCAGCCCTTCCTCGGCTTCCTGGGCGAGGCGCGCGTCAACGTGCTGGGCCTGAACCTGGCGCTCGACACGGCCTTCCCCGGCCGCCAATAAGCGCCCGATAAACGCCGATACGCTACGATACCGGACATGACGATGGCAAACGACGGGCGCCGCCCCGATCCCGACCAGTTGCTGGCCCAGGTGCGCGAGCAGGAGCAGCGCGCCCGGCGCGGCCGCCTGCGCATCTATTTCGGTGCCTCGGCCGGGGTCGGCAAGACGTATGCGATGCTGTCCGCGGCGCGCGCCTTCCAGGACGGCATCCTGGTCGGGGTCGTCGAGACCCATGGCCGCCAGGAGACGGCGCTGCTGCTCGAGGGTCTGCCGCAGCTGCCCCCCAGACAGGTGGATTACCGCGGCAAGACCCTGCCCGAATTCGACATCGACGGCGCGCTGGCCGGCGCGCATTCGGGTCATGCCTCGCTGGTGCTGGTCGATGAACTGGCGCACGCCAACGTGCCCGGTTCGCGCCACCGCAAGCGCTGGCAGGACGTGGCCGAACTGCTCGATGCCGGCATCGACGTCTGGACCACGGTCAACGTGCAGCACCTGGAAAGCCTGAACGACGTGGTCGGCGGCATCACCGGCATCCGCGTGACGGAGACGGTGCCGGATGCCGTGTTCGACGCCGCCGACGAGGTGGTGCTGGTCGACCTGCCGGCCGACGAACTGCTGGCGCGCCTGAAGAGCGGGCGCGTCTACCAGGGCGCGCAGGCCGAGCGCGCGGCCGGCAACTTCTTCCGCAAGGGGAACCTGATCGCGCTGCGCGAACTGGCGCTGCGCCGCACCGCCGACCGCGTCGAGGGCGACGTGCGCGCCTGGCGCGTCGAGCAGTCGGTCGAGACACTGTGGAAGACCGGCGCCGCGCTGCTGGCCTGCGTCGGGCCCGGGCTGGAAGCCGAGCAGGTGGTGCGCAGCAGCGCGCGCCTGGCCGGCCAGCTGGGCGCGCGCTGGCATGCCGTGTACGTGGAGACCCCGCCGCTGCAGCGCCTGCCGGCGGCGCGGCGCGAGCGCATCCTGGACAACCTGCGCCTGGCCGAAAAGCTGGGCGCGGCCACCGCGGTGCTGCCCGGGACCGAGGTCGCGGCCGAGCTGGCGCGCTATGCCGGCAGCCGCAACCTGGCGCGCCTGGTGCTGGGGCGGCCGGCGCGCGTGCGGCCCTGGCGCGCCGGACTGGCGCGGCGGCTGGCGGCGCTGGCCCCGGGCGCCGACCTGATCGAGATCGCCGGCAATGCGGCGTCCATGCGTGCGCTCCCCACCGTGGCAACGCCGCGCGCACCGCTGCGTGTGCTGCCCTACCTGCTGGGCGCGGGCGCCAGCCTGGCCGCCGGCGCCCTCGGCTGGTTGCTCGATCCGTGGCTGGACCTGGCCAACATCACCATGCTGTTCATGCTGGTGGTCCTGGGCGTGGCCTACCGCCTCGGGCGCGGGCCTTCGGTGCTGGCGACCTGCGTCAGCGTGGCCGTGATCGACTTCGTGTTCGTGCCGCCGCGGCTGTCGTTCGCGGTGTCCGACTTCCAGTACCTGGTGACCTTTGGCGTGATGCTGGCGGTGGGCCTGATCACCGGCCACCTGACCGCCCTGCTGCGCTTCCAGGCCAGTGTGGCGCGCCAGCGCGAACGGCGCTGGCATGCGCTGTACGAATTCGCCAGCCGCCTCTCGAGCGCCCTGCAGCCGGAACAGGTGCTGGATGCGACGCGCGAATTCGTGGCCCAGGCCTTCCGCGCGCGCGCCGCCCTGCTGCTGCCGGATGCCGACGGCCGCCTGCGGGTGCCGGCCGGCCCCGGCCCGGATGGCTTGCAGCCCGAACCCGGCACCGCGCAATGGGCCTTCGACCACGCCCGGGCCGCCGGCCTGGGCACCGACACCCTGCCGGCCAGCCCGCTGTACTACCTGCCGCTGGTGGCGCCGATGCGCACGCGCGGCGTGCTGGCCCTGGCCCCGGAGCCGGATGCCACGGCCGGCTGGATGCAGGTGCCGGAACAGCGCCAACAGCTCGACACCTTCGCCACCCTGACCGCGATCGCCCTCGAGCGCGTGCACTACATCGAGGTGGCGCAAGGCGCGCTGGTCGAGATGGAATCCGAGCGCCTGCGCAATTCGCTGCTGGCGGCGCTGGGCCACGACCTGCGCACGCCGCTGACGCTGCTGGTCGGCGTGTCGGAATCGCTGGCCGGCTCGCGTCCGCCGCTGTCCTCCCAGCAGCTCGGGCTGGCCGAGACCCTCAAGCACGAAGCGCTGCGCATGAACACGCTGGTGTCGAACCTGCTCGACATGGCGCGCATCCAGAGCGGCGGCGTGCACCTGCACCTGGAATGGCAATCGATCGAGGAAGTGGTCGGCAGCGCGCTGCGCGCCAGCGGCGCGGTGCTGGCCGGCCACGCGGTCGGCGCGCGCATCCCGGAAGACCTGCCGCTGGTGCAGTTCGATGGCCCGCTGCTGGAGCGCGTGTTGTGCAACGTGCTGGAGAACGCCGCCAAGTACACGCCGCCCGGGGCCAGCGTGGTGGTCGATGCGCGCGTGCGCGGGGACGCCGTCGAGCTCCGCGTGACCGACAACGGCCCCGGCCTGCCCGCTGGACGCGAGGAAGCCATCTTCGAGAAATTCACGCGCGGCGAGAAGGAATCGAGCACGCCCGGCGTGGGCCTGGGCCTGGCGATCTGCCGTGCCATCGTGGAGGCGCACGGCGGCACCATCCACGCTGCGCAGGCGCCCGGCGGCGGCGCGCGCATCACCATCGCCCTGAAACGCGGCAATCCGCCGCCGCTGCCCGATCCCGAACAGGAAGCAGAACACCATGAATGACACCCTGGCCGGAGCGCCGGTCGCCCTGATCGTCGAGGACGAGCCGCAGATCCGCCGCTTCGTGCGCGAGGCGCTGGAGGAAGACGGCTGGCAGGTCCACGAAGCCGGCAACTGCAAGCATGGCCTGATCGCGGCCGGCACGCGCCAGCCCGACCTGGTGGTGCTCGACCTCGGCCTGCCGGATGGCGACGGCGTCGCCTTCCTCGCCGACCTGCGCCAGTGGTCGCGCGCCGCCGTCATCGTGCTGTCGGCGCGCACGCTGGAATCGGAAAAGGTGCGCGCGCTGGACACCGGCGCCGACGACTATCTGACCAAGCCCTTCGGCGTGGCCGAGCTGATGGCGCGCGCCCGCTCCGCCCTGCGCCGCCAGCGCCAGGGCAAGGCGCCCGAGGGCAATAGCGGCGTGGTGCGCTTCGGCGCGGTCGCGGTCGACCTGCAGGCCCACGCCGTCACCCGCGACGGCTGCGGCGTGCGCCTGGCGCCGACCGAATACAAGCTGCTGGCCGCGCTGGCGCGCAACGCCGGCCGCGTGGTCAGCAATCCGCAACTGCTGCGCGAAGTGTGGGGCCAGCAGTCGGTCAACAGTCCCCACTACCTGCGCATCTACATGGGCCATCTCCGGCGCAAGCTGGAAGACGACCCGGCGCAGCCCAGATACCTGATCACCGAGACCGGTGTCGGTTACCGGCTCGCGATCCCGGTCTAACTCTTTTACCCCAAGCACCACCCCGGCAGCGCCCTTCAAACAAGGGTGCGGGACCGGCTCATCCCGAAGAAAGTGAAAACGACATGAAACGACTCATCGCCACCACCACCCTCGTCCTGATCGCCCAGGGCGCCTTTGCCCAGGAAACCGCTTTGGCGCAGGCTGCGCCGGAAGCCGCGGCACCCGCTGCCGCTTCCGTCAGCTACAACCTGGGCGTCATCTCGGACTACCGCTACCGCGGCATCTCGCAGACCCGCCTGCACCCGGCCCTGCAGGGCGGCGCCGACTACACCGACCCGGGAAACGGCATGTACGCCGGCACCTGGCTGTCGACCATCACCTGGGCGAAAGATGCCGGCGGCGGCGGCCACGTGGAAATGGACATCTACGGCGGCAAGCGCGGCGAGCTGGGTGGAGGCTTCACCTACGACGTCGGCCTGCTCGGCTACGTTTATCCGGGCAACGGCCTGGGCGAGGTGCCGGGCTACGTCAACGGGAATACCGCCGAAGCCTATGCCCAGCTGGGCTACGGCGTGTGGACGGCCAAGTATTCGAATGCGCTGACCAACTTGTTCGGCTTCGTCGACAGCCGCTACAGCAGCTACCTCGACCTGTCCGGCAACGTCGACGCCGGCCATGGCTTCACGCTCAACCTGCATGCGGGACGCCAGCATGTGCAGCACAGCGTCAACGCCAGCTATACGGACTGGAAGCTGGGCGTCAGCCGTGCCTGGGGGGCGACCACGCTGTCGCTGGCGGCGGTGGGAACCACGGCGGCGGAAGCGGCCTATACCTCGGCGGCGAACGGGAAGTTCCTGGGGCGCAAGGCGCTGGTGGTGGGTTTGCTGCGGACGTTTTGAATGATCAACGGCCGCCGGCCACCAGCACCGACACCGCATCGCGGCCGGCACGCTTCGACTGGTACAGGGCTTCGTCGGCGCTGTGCGCCAGCGTGCCCTGCTCCGGGCGGGCGCTCCAGGCGAAGCCGATGCTGGCCGTGACCGCCAGCGGCTTGCCGTCGATCTCGAAGGGTACGCGCATCGCTTCCAGCAGCTTGTCGCCGATACGCTGGCATTCCAGCGGCGAGCCGACCTGTTCGAGCACGATCACGAACTCGTCGCCGGCCAGGCGCGCCACGGTGTCGGTCTCGCGCACGGTGGCGGTCAGGCGGCGCGCGAACTCGCGCAGCACGGCGTCGCCGCCGGCGTGGCCCAGGGTGTCGTTGATCTGCTTGAAGTGGTCGACGTCGAGGTAGGCCAGGGCCAGTGCCATCGCGCTGCGGCGCGAACGCGCGATCGCCTGGGTCAGGCGTTCTTCGTAGCTGCGGCGGTTCGGCAGGCCGGTCAGGTGGTCGGAATGGGCCAGCGCATGCAGCTGGCGCTCGTATTCGCGCGCCGAGGTGGCATCGGTGGACAGCACGTAGATGCCCTGCACCCTGCCGTCGCGCAGGTGCGGCAGATAGGTCGTGCTGATCACGCGCTTGCGCCCGCGCCGCTCTTCCTCGATCTCCAGGTGCGAACCGTGGCCGGACAGGCAGCGCGCCAGGCCCGCCTCGCGCGGCGCGTAGAAGGCCTCGCCCATGGCTTCGCGCACGGTCTTGCCGAGCATGTTCTCGCAGCGCACGCCGAACCATTCCTGGTAGCGCTGGTTGGCGAAGCGGTAGCGCAGGCCGGTGTCGAGGTAGGCGATCAGGGCCGGCACGTTGTCGGCGATGGTGCGCAGGCGTTCCTCGCTCTCGAGCGCGCGGGCGCGCGACTCGGTCAGCTGGCTGACGTCCTTCAGCGCCACCACCGCGCCCAGGCGCTCGCCATTCGCGCCGCGCAGCGCGCGGCCGCTGGCCAGCACGCGGCGCGGCGCCTGGCCGGCCGGCGAAATCGTCATCGGCACGTCCTTGATGCGTTCGCCGTGCAGCGCGCGCGCCAGCGGGACCGCGTCGAGCGCCATCGGCGTCGTGCCGTCCTCGTGGAACAGGCTGTAGTGCTCGGTCCAGTCGGCCATCGCGATGTTGGCGACATCCACGCCGCAGATCTCGCGCGCGTCGCGGTTGAACAGCGTCGGGCGGCCGTCGGTATCGCAGGCGATCACGCCCACGTCCACCGATTCCAGCAGCGCGTCCAGCAGTTCCTGCTTCTGGCGCAGCGCGCGCTCGGCCGCGTGGCGCTGGCCCATCTCCTGTTCCAGCGCGCGGTTCTGCGCATGCAGCTCGGCGGTGCGGTCTTCGACGCGCCGTTCGAGCTGGGTGTTCATGTCGATCAGCGCGCGCTGGGCGGTGTCGCGCGCCGCCACCAGCACGCTGCGGTTGAGCTCATCCTGCACCAGCTGGGCCAGGTCGCGCAGCATGCGGCGGCCGGCCTCGTCGAGCATGCGCGGCGCGTGGTCGATGATGCACAGGGTGCCCAGCGGCTGGCCGTCCAGGCTGTGCACCGGCTGGCCGGCATAGAAGCGGATGTGAGGGGCGCCCACCACCAGCCCATGATCCGCGAAACGCTCGTCGAGATGGGTGTCGGGCACCACCAGCAGGTCGTCCAGCGCCACCGCGTGGCTGCAGAAGGCGAGCGAACGCGGCGTCTGGCAGTCGTCCATGCCGACGCAGGACTTGAACCATTGGCGGTCGCTGTCGACCAGCGAGATCAGTGCGATCGGCACGCCGAAGGCGGCCGCGGCCAGCCGGGTGAAACGGTCGAAGCGTTCTTCCTGCGGCGTATCGAGGATGGCCAGCGCATGCAGCGCCTTGATGCGTTGTTCTTCTGCGAGTTCTTGTTGGCTGAGCATAACAATCCTTGCCGCGTACGGCTAAGAAAGAACCGGCAGTGTCTAGGCCGGGTAGAGAGCGGATGCGGTGGTTTGGGCGGACGGTGCATCGGGTCGGCCAGATTCTAGCCGAACTGGGGCAAGCTGTGCAGTATTGCTACATATATTACCCAAGAGAAATAGTAGATGCTCTAATAATATATGCCCGTTTTCCACGAGAACAATTCATTGGGAACGCAAGGTTAACAGGCTACACCGCTCTATTTGCCTGCAATTCATGACGACGCAGAAACATCTCTTCCGTGTGGCGCCAAAGCTACAGTGATAGCAAAGCGTCATGCCCATCCCCGGATCGCTGCTGTCATTTGGTTATGTGCGTCATCGAACCGAAGCTGCCCGGTGCCGTCCGTAAGGTAGAGGCTTCTCATGAAAGGACCACCATGGACCTCTACCAGCAATACCCTGTCCGGCTGCGCATCAACGGCGAGGAGCGGGACTTCAATGTCGAATCCTGGGTCACCCTGCTCGACCTGCTGCGCGAACGCGCCGGCCTGACCGGTACCAAGAAGGGCTGCGATCATGGCCAGTGCGGCGCCTGCACGGTGCTGGTGGACGGCAAGCGCATCAATTCCTGCCTGACGCTGGCCGTCATGCAGAACGGCCACGAGGTCACCACCATCGAGGGCATGGCCAAGGGTGAAGAACTCCATCCGCTGCAGCAAGCCTTCATCGAGCAGGATGCCTTCCAGTGCGGCTACTGTACCCCGGGCCAGATCTGTTCGGCCGCCGGTCTGATGGCCGAAGGCCAGGCCAGGACCGTGGACGACGTGCGCGAACTCATGAGCGGCAACCTGTGCCGCTGCGGCGCCTATCCGCAGATCCGCCAGGCGGTGTGCAAGGTCATGGGCATCGAGGAAGGCAAGCCGGGTGCATCGGGCAACTTCACCACGGGAGCGGTCCTGACATGAAACCATTCGCCTTTGCCCAAGCCAGGGACGTCGACGGCGTCCTGTCCCTGCTGGCCGCCGAGGGCGCACGCCCGGTCGCCGGCGGTACCAATCTACTTGACCTCATGAAGGAAGGGGTGATGGCCCCGCCGCAGCTGGTCGACATCAACGCCATCCAGGGCCTGGACCAGATCGAGGAATTCGAAGGCGGCCTGCGCCTGGGCGCCCTCGCCCGCAACGCCGACACCGCCTACCACGCGCTGGTGCGCGAGCGTTATCCGCTGCTCTCGTCCGCGATCCTGGCCGGCGCCTCGCCCCAGCTGCGCAACATGGCGACCAACGGCGGCAACCTGCTGCAGCGCACCCGCTGCGTGTACTTCTACGACGTCGGCACGCCCTGCAACAAGCGCGAGCCCGGCACCGGCTGCCCGGCCAAGAACGGCATCAACCGCCAGCTCGCCATCCTGGGCACCAGCGAGCAATGCATCGCCACCCACCCGTCCGACATGTGCGTGGCGCTGCGCGCGCTGGACGCGACCGTGCACGTGAAGTCCAGCCAGGGTGAACGCAAGATCCCCTTCGCCGAGTTCCACCGCCTGCCGGGCGACCGGCCCGAGATCGACGCGACCCTGCAGCCGGGCGAGCTGATCACCCACATCACGCTGCCCGACGCGGCGCGCTTCGTGGATCACTCGGCCTACATCAAGGTGCGCGACCGCCTGTCGTATGCCTTTGCGCTGGTCTCGGTGGCCGCCGCGCTGGAGCTCGACGGCGGCACCATCCGCGCGGCCCGCATCGCGCTGGGCGGCGTGGCCCACAAACCCTGGCGCGTCGAAGAGGCGGAACAGGAGCTGGTCGGCAAGCAGGCCGGCGATGCCGCCTTCGAAGCCGCCGCCGAGCGCATCCTGCAGGGCGCGCGCGGCTACGGCCAGAACGACTTCAAGCTGCCGCTGGCGAAGAACGCCATCGTGCAGGCATTGACCACCGCCGTGCGCGGCACCGCCCACGCGAAGGGAGAATGAGATGACCGACCTGATTCCAGAACTGCGCACCCCGGTCGCGCCCGAAGGCACCGGCCGCGTGCGCAGCGGCATGCCGGTCTCGCGCGTCGATGGCCGCGCCAAGGTGACCGGCAGCGCCCAGTACGCCGCCGAATACCAGGCGCCCGACCTGTGCTACGGCGTGGTCGTCAGCGGCACCGTGGCCAAGGGCCGCATCAAGCAGATCGACACCAGCGCCGCCCTGGCCGCCCCCGGCGTGATCGAGGTGATCACCCACGAGAACCGGCCCAAGATGCGTTCCAACGACCTGGCATGGAAGGACATGACGGCGCCGTCCGGCTCGCCGTTCCGGCCGCTGTTCAGCGACCAGGTGTTCTACAGCGGCCAGCCGATCGCGCTGGTGATCGGCGAGACCTTCGAGGCCGCGCGCCACGCCGCCGCGCTGGTCACGGCCACCTACGACGTCGAGCAGCACGACACCAATATGCTCGACAACCTCGACAAGGCCTACAAGCCGCGTCCGTTGAAGGCCGGTTTCACGCCGCCGAGCTCGAAGGGCGACGCCGAAAAGGCCTATGACGCGGCGCCGGTGAAGATCGAATCCGAGTTCTACCACGGCGTCGAGCACCACAACCCGATGGAGATGTTCGCCTCGACCGTGGTGTACGGAGAAAAAGGCCATCTCACCATCTACGACAAGAACCAGAGCTCGCAGAACTGCCGCTGGTACGTGTCGCACGCCTTTGGCCTGTCCAAGGACAAGGTCACGGTGCGCAATCCCTACGTGGGCGGCGCCTTCGGTTCCGGCCTGCGCCCGCAATACCAGCTGCCGCTGGCCGTGATGGCCGCGCTGCACCTGAAGCGCTCGGTGCGCGTGGTGCTGACGCGCCAGCAGATGTTCAGCTTCGGCCACCGTCCCGAAACCTGGCAGGTGGTCAAGCTGGCCGCCGGCGAGGACGGCAAGCTGCAGGCGATCTGGCACGAAGCCATCCACGAGACCTCGCGCCTGGAAGACTACGTCGAGGTGGTGGTCAACTGGTCGGGGCAGATGTACGCCTGCGACCACATCAAGCTCGGCTACAAGGTGGTGGGCCAGGACCGCTACAGCCCGATCGACATGCGCGCCCCCGGCGCCGCCCACGGCGTGCACGCGCTCGAGGTGGCGATGGACGAGATGGCCTACAAGCTGAAGATGGATCCGCTCGAATTCCGCCTGAAGAACTACGCCGAGGTCAACCCGCTCGACGACAAGCCCTACTCGACCAAGGAACTGCGCCAGTGCTACCAGCTGGGCGCCGAGCGCTTCGGCTGGAAGGACCGCCCGCTCGAGCCGCGCTCGATGCGGGATGGCGATGAGCTCATCGGCTGGGGCATGGCGACCGGCATGTGGGATTCGCTGGTGATGGTGGCGCGCGTCTCGGCCGTGCTGCACGCGGACGGCCGCCTGGTCGTCTCCAGCGCCGCGTCCGACATCGGCACCGGCACCTATACCGCGATGTCGATCATCGCCGCCGAAAGCCTGGGCCTGCCGCTGGAACGCGTCACCTTCCAGCTGGGTGACTCGACCCTGCCGCTGGCGCCGATCGAGGGCGGCTCCTCGCACGTGGCGACGGTCGGTTCGGGCGTGCACGGCGCCTGCGAGAAGCTCAAGACCTCGCTGCTGAAGCTGGCCCAGTCGCAGAAGGATTCGATCTTCAAGGGCGCCAAGCTCAAGGACGTCGAATTCAACGACGGCACCCTGCACCTGCGCGGCCAGCCCGGCAACGGCGTGCAGCTGGCCGGCCTGCTGAGGGAGGCCGGCAAGGACAGGATCGAGGAAAAATTCCTGATGACGCCGCAGATGCTCAAGCAGCGCAAGTACGTGCGCGCCGTGCACTCGGCCGTGTTCTGCGAGGTGCGCGTCAACGAGAAGCTGGGCATGGTGCGGGTGACGCGCGTGGTCGACGCCGTCGCGGCCGGGCGCATCATCAACGCCAAGACCGCCGCCAGCCAGATCGTCGGCGGCGTGGTGTGGGGCATCAGCCAGGCGCTGCACGAGGAAACCTTCACCGACCACCGCCTGGGCCGCTTCATGAACCACAATTACGCGGAATACCACGTGGCGGTGAATGCCGACATCCACGACATCGAGGTCATCTTCGCCGACGAGGACGACCGCGTGGTCAGCAAGCAGCTGGGCGCCAAGGGCGTGGGCGAGATCGGCATCGTCGGCACCGCGGCCGCGGTCGCCAACGCGATCTTCCACGCCACCGGCAAGCGCCTGCGCAGCACGCCGATCACGCCGGACAAGATCCTGCTGGGCGACCGCGAGGTGCCGCTGGCCGAACGGTCCTGACCGATTGGCACGGGTTGCGTACGTACGACCATTCCTACGATGGCATGCGTAAGCGGCCCTATGCCATGGGCTTGGCATCCCTTAGCATCTGGATTTTGCAGGAACGACCCACATGGCCATGGGCGAATCCGATCTGGATGTCGAGGACGCGCTGGTGACGGATGAACTGGCGCGCCGCCCCGTGCGTGCGCGGGATGGGCAAGCCGAGAGGCTGGCCCTGGCCGCGCTGGCACGCCAGATGGCGCAGAATCCGCGCGGCGTCCTGCAGCGACTGGCGGAGAGCGTGGTGGAACTCTGCCACGCCGGCTCGGCCGGGATCAGCATCGTCGAACCCGGCGGCCTGTTGCGCTGGCATGCGGCCGCCGGCCTGTTCGCCCCTTACCTGAACGGCACCCTGCCCCTCGCTGCCAGTCCCTGCGGCGCGGCGATCGAACGCAACGCCGTGTTGCTGCTCGACCGTCCCGGACGCTGTTTTCCCGCCATGCGCGGCCTGTCCGGCGCCGACGAGATGCTGATGGTGCCGTGGTCCATCCACGGCAAGGTCGGCGGCACCGTCTGGGCGCTGTCGCATGAGGCCGGCCATCGCTTCGATGCCGAGGACGCGCGCCTGCTCGATACGCTCGCTTCCTTCGCCTGCGCGGCCTGGCAGTCGGTGCAGGCGCAGCAGGAAGCGCGCCGCGCCGAGCAGGCGCTGGTGCGCCATGTCAACGAGCGCGACCGGCTGCTGACCCACAGCATCGAAGCGCTGCAGCAGGAAAGCGCGCAGCGGAGCCGCACCCGCGAGGCGCTGTTCGCCACCGAAACCCGGCTCGCCGACGAACTCGACGCGATGCACCGCCTGTACGACCTGCACGCCCGGCTGGCCACCGAATCCGACCTCCAGATCGCCCTCGACAGGATCCTGGCCACCGCCTGCCGCTTCACCCATACCGACCGCGGCTGCGTCCAGCTCCTGAACGAGGACGGCAGCCACCTCGAGATCGTCGCCGAGCGCGGCCATGGCGCCGGCAGCGCCTTCATCGAACGCTTCCGCCACCGCGGCTTCCTCCCGGGCGAGGTGGCGCATGCGCAGCGGCGCCGGCTGTTGATCGAGGATGTGCGGCATTACCCGGACCTGGCGGGCACCGAAGACGGCGCCGCCATGCTGGCCGACGGCATCCTGGCCGCGCAGCTGACGCCGATGGTCAGCCGCAAGGGCGAGATGGTCGGCATGCTCGGCACCCAGTTCAGCGAGGCGCACCGCCCGAGCGAGGAGGAACTGCGGCTGGTCGACCTGCTGGCCTGGACCGCCGCCGACTTCGTCGAGCGCCACCAGGCCCAGGCCGAGCTGCGCCGCAGCGAACAGCGCCAGGCCTTTTTGCTCGGCCTGAGCGATGCCGTGCGCGCACTGACCGACGGCGTCGAGATCGAGGCCGTGGCCACCCGCCTCACCGGACAGCACCTGCATGCGAGCCGCGTGCTGATCGGCGAACTGTGCGGCGACGACGTGCTGATCCAGCGCGATTTCGTCCAGGGCGTGGCCTCGCTGGCGGGGCGCCACCGCGCGTCCACGTTCGGCGCCGCGCTGGTCGAGGCCTCGGGACGGGGCGAGCCCTTCGTGGTCGACGACGTGCAGGCCGACCCGCGCCTCGACGACGCCACGCGCGAGCGCTGGGCCCGTGCCGACATCGGCGCCCTGTGCGCGGTCGGCCTGTTCACCGGCGGCCAGGTGGCGGCGGCGCTCTCGATCCATTGCAAGGTGGCGCGCCGCTGGAGCCCGGCCGACATCCGGCTGGTGCGCGACGTCGCCGAACGGATCTGGCCCGCCATCGAGCGCGCCCGCGCCGAGGCCGCGCTGAAGGATGCCGACCGCCGCAAGGACGAGTTCCTGGCCACGCTGGCGCACGAGTTGCGCAATCCGCTGGCCCCGATCAGCAACGCCGTGCACCTGATGCGCCGGCCCGACGGGCGCCGCGCCACCGACCGCCTGATGGGCATCGTCGAGCGCCAGGTGCAGCAGATCGTCAAGCTGGTCGACGACCTGCTCGAGATCTCGCGCATCACGCGCGGCAAGATCGAACTCGACCGCAAGCCGATGGCGTTGGCCGAGACCATCCGCGACGCGGTCGAGACCAGCCGGCCGCTGGTCGAGCGCGCCCGCCACCAGCTCGAGATCAGCCTGCCGGACGAACCGCTGGTGCTGGATGCCGACCCGGTACGCCTGACCCAGGTGTTCGGCAACCTGGTCAACAACGCCGCCAAGTACACCCAGCCCGGCGGCCATATCTGGCTGAGCGCCGCGCGCGAGGATGGCGAAGTCGCGGTGCGGGTGCGCGACAACGGCCTGGGCATTCCGGCCGACGAATTGCCGCGCGTGTTCGAGATGTTTGCCCAAGCCCATGCGCCGGGCACCCAGACCGGCAGCGACGGACTCGGCATCGGGCTGGCCATCGTGCGCAAGCTGGTCGAAATGCATGGAGGAACCGTCGAAGCCCACAGTGCCGGGCCGCACCAGGGCAGCGAGTTCGTGGTGCGTCTGCCGCTGCGGGACGCCATCGTGCACGAGGCCGCCACGGTGGCGCGCATGCCGCACGGCGCGCTGGACGGCCACCGCATCCTGGTGGTGGACGACAACCGCGACGCCGCCGATACCCTGGCCATGCTGCTGGCATCGCATGGCGCCGAGGTCGAGGTGGCCTATGGCGGCGAGGAGGCGCTGGCGGTGCTCGAGCGCTTCCTGCCGGACGCGCTCCTGCTCGACCTGGGCATGCCCGGCATGGATGGCTTCGCGGTGGCGCGCCAAATCCGTGCCACCCCGGCCCATGCCGGCCTGCGCATCCTGGCCCTGACCGGCTGGGGCCAGGCGGCCGACCGCGCCCGCACCCAGGCGGCCGGCTTCGACCATCACATGACCAAACCGGTTGACTTCGGGGCGCTGGAGTCCTGGCTTACCCATCGCGGGTTCCATTAAGCTGTTTTTACCTGGATTTACACAGCCCGCGATTCCGCTCCGGCGCCGCGCTGGCGACAATGCGTTTTTACCGATCATCTCGCATGTTGATTACCGCCGATCCCCTGTTCTGGGAAGACCTGCTGCGCCGGCCGCTGGCCGAGCGGCGCGGCGCCGCGCCGCGCGAACTGGTCGACTTCATCGCGCGCCACCACCAGGCCACCGGCTCGGCCGCCGTGGCACGCCCGGCCGTCCCCGACGCCGGCCTGGACGCCGACCTCGACCGCGCCCTGGCCGGCCTGCCCGCAATCGTGCTGGAGCGGGTGGCGCCCTGCCTGCTGGGCGTGTTCACGATGGACGGCACCGGCGCCTCGGCCGCCAGCGGCGTCATCGCCGGCCCCGAGGGTGAACTGATCGGCGCCTTCATCGCCATCGACGCCGGCGCCTTTGCCGGCGCCACCGCCAACGGCTGGTTCGAGCGGCGCGAGAACCTGCCGTTCGCACCCAGCGCCGGGCTGCGCCTGGAAGCGCGCATCGCCGAGGACGCCCACGACGACCGCGCCGGCGCCCTGCAATTCGTGCTGCTGCACGAATTCGGCCACGTGCTCGCGGCCTGCCACGGCCTGGCGCCGATGTGGTGGCGCACCGGCGGGACGGCCCCGGCCTATCCCCTGCTCGACCTGTGCTGGCAGGCGGCCGCCGACGGCCGCTTCGCGCCGCGCGCCGGCCACGACTTCCCGCTGCGCGAACGCCTGGTCTACCGCGGCAGTGCGCGCCTGTCGCTCGAGGACGCCGAAGACCTGTACCGCAGCCTGGGCCGCACCGGCTTCCCGACCCTGTACGCGGCCACCAGCGTGCACGAGGACATCGCCGACAGCTTTGCCAGCTACGTGCACGTGCGCCTGATGGGCCGGCCGCTCGAGCACCGCCTGCTGCGCGCCGGCGGCGCGGTGGCGCTTGGCGCGCCCTACTGGCAGTCGGCCGCGGGGACGGCGCGGGCCGCGCTGTTCGAGACCATGCTGGCGGCGGCGCCGGCCGGTTTCGAAGACTAGCGCCGGCACCGCCCCCCTATTACGGCGTCCTGCCGACCCTGGTGCCGCGCCTGGCGCATGCGCTGATGCTGGAAACGCGCTGGGAAGATGCGGCGCAAGCGCTGCGCGACTGGCTGGTGCGCCTGGACGATCGCCGCATATAAGACACATTTATTAACTTGAGTAACTAGCGATAAGCCAAGCTGATATTTACAATCTTTATTGTATAAATTAGATGCGGCTTTTATCGAACTGATTTGCCATGCATTGAATTGGTGCGGGACTCACCATTCAAAGACGATTTCTTCCTGCTATTCCGAACCCTGCTGTAGGCCTGCACCGACAATAAGCCCAAGTTGGGTGCAAAACCCGGCAACAATTTCAATAGTTCCGGCAAGTGCGGCGATCGCGACTGCTTCATCCCTGAATTTCACGCTTTTTACATTCCCCAAAAAAACAACGGATATTGTCAGAAAAGGGAATTGACAGTGAAATCCCGGCTTCTTATGATTCGCCTGTTTCGACTCTTTTATTTCTTATCCGAAAAATTCGGACTGGGTCAATCGAAAGGAAACCCGTGATCCAGCAGTCCTCCAGCACCGGCCAAAGCGACTCGGCCATGCGTGATCCCCAAGGCGATCTGCATCAATACGCCGTGATGCTCGACGTCGAGATCCGCAGCCGTGAAAAGATGGCCCGGCACCTGCCCGGCTTGCCGCTCAAGCAGGTGCTGTACCGCCTTGCCGCCCAGTTCTGGGAAGACCAGAAATACGTGCTCTACCGTTACGGCCAGGGCGTCCCGCTCGCCGTCCTCGCCCAGGACGCCGCCGCCTGCACGCGGGCCATGCTGGCCGACCTGCAGTTCGTGCAGCGCGAAGGCGGCGAGCTGTACGCCGGCATCTGCCCGGTCGAAGGCGCGTGGCGCTGGAATTACGGCCTGGCCGCGATGGTGCTGCTGCTGGCCGACGACCCGCAGCTGCCGGCCGCCTTCACGGGACTGATGTCGGAAGGCCCGGACCAGCGCACTTACCTGTTCGACCTGCTGGTCAAGGCCTTCGTCCCGGGCCGGCCGATCGCCGCGCACTACCATCCCAACCGCTACGCCCTGCCCTGGAGCGAACCGGTGGTGCGCGCCCTGGCGCTGCCGCCGGCGCAGCAGGGCGCCGCCCTGGCCCGGCACATGGAGAACTGGCCGCGCCTGATGCGCCCCTATGGCTGGAAGCCCGCGCTCGACTTCTCGCCCGGGCGCGACCGCCTGTTCTGCGACTTCGCTTTCGAGGTCGCGCTGGCCGTCTGCGGCTGGGACATCGACGACAGCGGCTTCGCGCACCACCCCTACTATCCGCGCGACCTGGTGGCCTGGTACCGCGCACGCATCCGCCACGGCCGCGACGCCTGGCGCGCGCACCAGGCCGGCGCCGGGGTCGGGATCGCGGCGCCGCCCTTGCCCACGGCATGCGAGCTGGCCGGCAGCACGCGCCATGGCTTGGCGCGCTGGATCGAACTGGCCGCCGACGGTGACCAGGACGCCACGGACGCCGTACTGGAAGCGGTCGGCAACCCGCCCGTGGACCTGGACGAACTGGCATGCGCGCTGGGCGACGCCGACATCGCGCTGTACGCCGACATCGAGGACGACGAGACCCTGGCCGCGCAGATCGATGCGGTGAGCGCCGCGCGCGGCCTGGGCGTGTTCGACGAGCCGGCCGCGCCGCCGTCCGGCCGGGCGCGCTGCAGCGCCCTGCTGCGGGCCTGGGAGGCGTGGCTGGCAGAACGCGGCTACCGCCTGGCAGCGGCCGAGCTGGAAGGCGCCTGGCATGCGCTGGTGGTGAGGACGGCCTGCATCGGCGAATTCCAGGCGCTGGCGGGGACGTTCGCGATTGCGCTGCGCGCGTCGGGCGAGGCGTTCAAGGACTGAACATCGCCGCCGGTGTGGGCGCCTTGCCACAGCCGAGTTCGGCTGTAACACTTGTTAACACACTCGCTGGCCCCATCTACGCCTGGACGATGTAAAATCGACAACAAGACGGCCCCATCGGAGCATGGCGCCGCTGTGAACCCATGAAGTCGCAGGTGGAACCCATGTCCCAACGAAGAATCGACGATGAAACCGGCATGACGGTGGAATACGCGCTGTTCCTGGCCGAGACGCGCGGGCTCAAGTTTGCGCTTGGCTACCTGGCCAGTTGCGACGTGCCGGCCGATATCCTGATGCGCGGCGTCAAGCACCCGGAAGCGAAACGGCAGCGCGAACGCCGCCAGCAGCCGCGCAGCGCCTAGGCGTGCCCACGGCCGCCCTCAAGCCGCGGCAGCCTGCGCCCGCATGCGCGCCCGGCCCAGGCCCAGTTCGACCAGCACCAGCAGCGCCGTGCTCACGGCCAGCAAGGGCATCAAGGCGCACAGCGCAATCCCCAGCAACAGCGCCAGCGGCGGCGCCGAGCGCCAGGCGCCGGGCACCAGCTTGGGCAGCCCCAGCTGGCCGGCGCGGCGCCGCTTGAAGAACATCACCCAGCCCGACACCAGCGAAAACAGCACCCCGGCCGCGAACACGAACAGCAGCACCTGGTTCCACACGCCCAGCTCGCCGCGATGGAAGGGAATGCCGACCGCGGTGGCCTTGCCGAAGGCGGTCTGGCGCTCCCAGTTGGCCCGGTACAGCACGCTGCCGTCGTAGGCGTTCAGCACCAGGTCCAGCCGGTTCATCGGATGTTTGCGGTCGGCCGAGGCCGCGCGCCAGACGCCGTGCGGGCCGCGCGGCGGCATCAGTTGCAGCGGCACGCCGGGCACCTCCGCCTGCGCGCGCCGCCAGGCTTGCTGGTAGCCCAGCTGCGCGCCGCCGGTGGGCATCGAATGCAGGTGGGCCGGCGGCTTGGGCGCATCCTGGCCGGCCCAGTCGCGCACGGCGCGCACCTGCTGGCCGGCGTAGCGGCTCCAGGTGATGCCGGTCAGGACGATCGCCAGGCTCAGCACGCCCAGCAGCACGCCGAGGAAGGCGTGCCACTGGCGCCAGCCTGAGCGCCCACGCGCGCCGGCACGCGGCAGCCCCGGCTGACCGGGCCCGGGCCACCACAGGTAGACCCCGGTCAGCAGCATCACCAGCATCCAGCTGGCGGCCAGCTCGATCATCCAGCGCAGCGATTCGCCCTGCAGCAGGCGCGAATGCAGGCGCCGCGCCCATTCGGAAAAGCGGTCCTGGTCGCGCTGGGTGCCGAGTACGCGGGCGTCGTAGGGGTTGACGAAGACGGTGAGTTTGCCCTCAGGCGTGCGCGGTGCCGTCGCCGTCTTCGGGCCAGCCGCCGCGGCCGGCGCGGCGCCATGGCCTGCGTGTTCGCCCACGCCGGCTGCCGGCTTGCCGAAGCCGACCTTCAGCGCATCCGTGGGCGCAGCAGGCGGCACCACGGCCTGCACCTCGAAGCCGGCGGGCGCAGCCCGGCGCGCGGCATCGACCAGGGTGTCGAGCGCCAGCGCCTGGCCGCCCGGCGCCACGCGTTCGAGATCGCCATACAGCCGCGCCTCGATCTGCGGCGTGAAGATATAGAGCAGTCCCGTCAGCGTGGCCACCAGCGCGAAAGGCGAGGCGATCAGCGCCGCCCAGAAGTGGATGCGCCAGAACAGGCTGCGCCGTCTTGCGCCGAGGCTCGGGCCGGCGTGGATGGTGGCGGTTTCATATGACATGTGTATCTCCCGGCATCAAAGGTCGAACTTCAGCTCGGCGACGTAGCTGCGCTGCGGGTAGGGGTGGAAGTTCCAGTACTGGTAGTTGTTCAGGTTGTCGATGCCGAAGGCGGCGCTCCAGCGGCGGTCGATGCGGTAAGTCACGCGCATGTCGGCCGTGAAGTACTTGCTGGCGCCCTGGTAGGCGAAGCCGTTCGGGTCCGAGTTGTCCAGCGTCGAGTACTGGCGCCCGCTGTAGCGCGCCGCCAGCGTCGCCGCCAGTTTGTCGTTCACGCGATACGTCGCCTGCCCGGTCGCGCGCCATTCGGGAATGCGCGGCTGCCACTTGCCGACGCTGGCCGGGAACTTGTCGTTGCGGTCGATCTTCGAATCGGTCCAGGTGAGGCTGGCGTTCAGGTCCAGGCCCTGCACGGCGACATCGGTGGCCGCATAGGCCGCCTCAAGGCCGTGGGTGTCGATGCGGTCGACGTTCTGCACGTTGGTGACGTTGGGCGTGACCAGCACGTTGGTCTGCGAGTACAGCGCGTCGCGGGTGCGCTCGGCGAAGGCGGTCAGGCGCAGCAACCCCGTCTCGAGTTTACGCTCGGCCGTGAGCTCTCCGGTCCAGGATTTTTCCGGCTTCAGGTTCGGGTCGTTGTTGATCAGGACCCCGGCCGCGTTGATGCCGCCCTGGTACAGCTCGGACACGGTCGGCATGCGCACCGCGCGCCCGGCCGAGGCCTTGAGCACCCAGTCCTCGTTCGCCTGGAAGGCCAGCGCCGCCTTGGGCGAGACATAATCCTCGCTGCGCCGGCCTTGCGCCACCGTGGTGGTGGCGTTCGAAGTCTCTCCGTCGCGCGCATGCCAGCGCTCGTAGCGCAGGCCCAGCACCGTCTTCCAGCGCGGCGCGAACTTCCAGGTGTCCTGGGCATACAGGGCATCGATGCCGGTGCGGCCGCGGAAGGCCTGGTTGCGCGCGCCGGGGTCGCCGACGATCCAGTCCGCGGTCGCGTTCTCGATGCTGCGCAGCTTGTAGGCTTCGCGCTGGTAGCCGAACTCCGCGACGTGCTCGCCGGCCGGCCCCATGGGGCGCCACACGCCCTTGGCCGAGAAGGTGTTCCAGCCGGTGCCGCCCTGGTTGACGATGCGCCCTGCCCCGCCGCCGGCCGCCGCCGGCAGCGCGATGGTCGGTGCGCGCAGGCGGTCCTTGTCGTAGTCGTACAGGCTGGCCGCCACTTCCCAGTCGAACACGCCTTTCGTATTGCTTTTCACGCTCAAGCCGTGCATGAAGTGGCGCAGGCTTTCGTTGGACTGGTTGAAGTCGGTCGGGGCCAGCACGTAGGCGCTGCCGTTGATATTGACCGTGCCGCTGTAGACCGGTTGCCCGGCGCTGTTGCGCAGATAGGATTGCGGCCGGCCCTCGGCATCGTTCTTCCACCAGCCGAACACATAGGTGGCGCGCAGCGTCGGCGAAAAGTCGTAGCCCAGCTTGGCCTTCACGTGGTCCTGCACGGTGTGGTATTGGGTGGCGGCGCCCAGGATCAGCCAGTCGCGGTACGTGCGGTCCTGGCCCGGCACGGCACCGGTGACGGGCACGCCGGCGCTGGAGGCGGCGGCGCCCGGGTAGCGCGTCGGGAAGGTCAGTGGCTGGCCGGTGCTGTCGGCGCGGCTGACGGACAAATACCAGGACCAGGCCCCGGCGCGATCGCCGAGCGACATGCTGCCCTGGCGGCCGCTGTAGGTGGTGTCCGTGCCGTACAGCTCGAAGGGCTGGCGCGAATACGAAAACTTGGCATGCGCCTCGAAGCGGGTCGGCATGCGCGTGACGTAGTCGACCACGGCGCCGACCGAGTTGCCGCCGTAGGCCGCCGAGAACGGGCCGTACAGCACGTCGACGCGCTCGATTTCCTCGGGGCTGACCATGCCCCAGCGCGGCGCGAAGGTGGCGCCGTTGCCCAGGTAGTTGGACAGCAGGATGCCATCGGCGTACACGGCCGAGCGCGCGCTGTTGCCGGTGCCGGAGGCGCGCGTGGACAGCACGGCGTGGTTGTAGTCGCCGTTGTAGCGCTTGCGCACCAGCAGGCTGGGCAGGTACTTCAATGCGTCCTCGGCATCCGTGGCGTTGATGCCGCGTGCGATCTCCTCGGCCGTCACGCCTTCGATCGTGGTCGGAATTTGGGTCGGCAGCGAGGTCGGGTTGGAGCCGGTGACGATGACGGTGCCGAGCTGGCGCACCGGGGTGGCATCCTGCGCGAAGCACGAGGCCATGGCGGTCGTCAGCAGGGTCAAGGTCAGGGCTTTGTTGCTTGTTTTCATGGTGGTTCCTGGCGGCGGGCGTGCGCTTCCAACTCTCGATCGAAAAGCGGGCCCATGGTTCGATCCCGGAGGATCAACACGGTTGAAGCAGGTCACATACCGCGCTGCCGGAACATGGAGAATGGATTCATGCAGCGGGCATGACGCCGGTTGCGCGCGCATCGCAGGACTGCGAGCACACGGCAAGTCGCCGATGTTCGGGTGGTTCAGTGGTTCAGGCAGTGCGGCGTGGACCGCGGGCGTTCAAGCCGCCGCGGGAGGGGCGCGTGGTTGCGCCAGCGACCACGGGAACAGCGGGTGCGGGGCAAGGTAATACAGCGGGGGGAAGGTGTCGCGCCGCAGGTCGAGCGCGAACACGACGATCGGCTGCGGCGGCAGGCCGAACGATGCGGCATGGGTCGCGCAATAGCCGCAATGGGTCAGGCTCTTGAGCAGCTTGTCCGCATCCTGCTTGCCGGGCTCGCCGCCGTCCAGCGTCATCGGCAGCATTTCCACGCCCATCGCGGTACAGACTTCCATCTGCGCCGCCGGCGACGCCAGGCTGAGGGCGTGGGACACGACAGGGACGAAGGCATTGAACAGGATCGCCAGGCAGGCGATCCAGGCATAGCGTGCCCAGCGTGTCCGATGTCTTGTCGTCTTGTACATATTTTGATTATATGTCACGTCCCGCGAAGGGCGCGCGACGTTTGCGCAGCGGCGCGCAGGCGGCTCAGGCCGCCGCCCTGCTCCAGCCGGACACGATGATCGCCATGCCGGCCAGCGCCACCGCCGCCCCGATCCAGTCCAGCGTCGACAGCTTGACGCCGTCGACCACGCGCAGCCAGGCCAGCGAGGTCGCCACATACACGCCGCCATAGGCCGCATACACGCGCCCGCTGGCCGCCGGGTGCAGCGTCAGCAGCCAGACGAACAGCGCCAGGCTGGCGCATGCCGGCAGCAGCAGCCAGGCCGGGCCGTTCTTGCGCAGCCAGAGCCAGGGCAGGAAGCAGCCCAGGATTTCGCACAGGGCGGTGGCGATGAAGAGGAGGAGGGTTTTCAGGAACATATGAAACTCGTCGTTCCCGCGGAGGCGGGAACCCAAGTTTTACGAATAGTCCGTAGCTTATGCTTTCGACCTGCGACGAACTTGGGTCCCCGCCTACGCGGGGGCGACGGTGTTAACGCACGTCCGCCACAGCCAGCGCCGTCATGTTGACGATCCGGCGCACGGTCGCGCTCGGGCTCAGGATGTGCACCGGCTTGGCCGCGCCCAGCAGGATCGGGCCCACGGTCACGCCCTTGCCCGCCGCCACCTTGAGCACGTTGAACAGGATGTTGGCCGCATCCAGAGACGGCATCACCAGGAGGTTGGCGCTGCCCGTGAAGCCGCCTTCCGGCAGGTAGAGGCGGCGGATGTCTTCCGACAGTGCGGCGTCGCCGTGCACTTCGCCGATCACGTCCAGTTCCGGCGCTTCCTGCGCCAGCAGGGCCACGGCTTCACGCATGCGGCGTGCCGACGGGCGCTCGGACGAACCGTTGATCGAGTGCGACAGCAGCGCGGCCTTCGGCTCCAGGCCGAAGTGGCGCATCGTCTCGGCCGCCTGGCGCGTGATCGCCGCCAGTTCCTGGGCGCTCGGCGCGTCGTTGACGTAGGTGTCGGTGATGAACAGGGTGTGCTTGTCCAGCACCAGCGCGTTCATCGCGGCCAGCACGCCGTCGCCGGACGCCGTGCCGATCTCGCTCTGCACGTGCACCAGGTGGCTGTCGTAGTTGCCCTTCATGCCGCAGATCATGGCGTCGACCGTGCCCTCCTTCAGCAGGCGCGCGGCTTGCAGGGTGGTGTCCCCTTCCGCGTCGACCAGCGTGAAGTCGACGTCGCGCTTCAGACGCAGGCCGGATTGCCTGATGGCCTGCTCGACCTCGGCCGCGGCGCCGATCAGCACCGGCTTGGCCAGCCCCTCGTCGACCACGGTCTGCACCGCGCGCAGCACGCGCTGGTCGCTGCCTTCGGCATACACCACGCGGCGCGGGTTGGCCTTGGCCTTGGCGAACACCGGTTTCATGAAGAAGCCGGTGTGGTAGATCATCTGGCCCAGCTTGTCGCGGTAGGCGTCCATGTCCTCGATCGGACGGGTGGCCACGCCGGACTCGAAGGCGGCCTGCGCCACGGCCGGGGCGATCACGCCCATCAGGCGCGGATCGAAAGGCTTCGGGATGATGTAGTCGGGGCCGAAGCTCAAGTCCTGGCCGGCATAGGCGGCGGCCACGGCGTCGTTGGCTTCGGCTTCGGCCAGTTCCGCGATCGCGGTCACGCAGGCCAGCTTCATCTCGGTGGTGATGCGGGTCGCGCCGCAGTCCAGCGCGCCACGGAAGATGTAGGGGAAGCACAGCACGTTGTTGACCTGGTTCGGGTAGTCCGAACGGCCGGTCGCGACGATGCAGTCCGGACGCGCGGCCTTGGCCACTTCCGGGCGGATCTCCGGTTCCGGGTTGGCCAGCGCCAGGATCACTGGCTGGTCGGCCATGGTCTTGACCATCTCGCCGCTCAGCACGCCGGCGGTCGAGCAGCCCAGGAAGACGTCGGCGCCATCCACGATGTCGGCCAGGGTACGGGCCTCGGTCGCCTGCGCGTAGCGCGCCTTGTTGGCTTCCATGTTGGCGTCACGGCCCTGCCAGATCACGCCCTTGGAGTCGGTCACGTAGATGTTCTTCTGCTGCACGCCCAGGCTGACCATCATGTCCAGGCAGGCGATCGCCGCGGCGCCGGCGCCGGAGCAGACCAGTTTCACCTTGGCGATGTCCTTGCCCACCACCTTCAGCGCGTTCAGCAGCGCGGCGCTGGAGATGATCGCGGTGCCGTGCTGATCGTCGTGAAAGACCGGGATGTTCATGCGCTCGGACAGCTTCTTCTCGATGTAGAAGCATTCCGGCGCCTTGATGTCCTCGAGGTTGATGCCGCCGACGGTCGGCTCCAGCATCGCGATCGCTTCGATCAGTTTATCGGGGTCGTTCTCGGCCAGTTCCAGGTCGAACACGTCGACGCCGGCGAACTTCTTGAACAGGCAACCCTTGCCTTCCATGACCGGCTTGGACGCCAGCGGGCCGATGTTGCCCAGGCCGAGGACGGCGGTGCCGTTCGAGATCACGGCGACCAGGTTGCCGCGCGACGTGTATTCCGCGGCCATGGCCGGGTCCGCGGCGATTTCTTCGCAGGCATAGGCGACGCCCGGCGAATAGGCCAGCGACAAATCGCGCTGGTTCGACAGGGGTTTGGTGGCCACGACCTCGATCTTGCCGCGTACGGGGCTGCGGTGGTATTCCAGCGCGTCGGCGCGCAGCTGGGTGTCCTTGGTGTCGTTCAGGCTGCTTTCGGTACTCATGATGTTCTCCTGTGCCTTGTTCGGTAGTGATTGAACAACAGCGAGCAGGAATTGCTGCCTGCTACTGTTAAAGGCGCAAATATTAGCCGGGAATCGATTATCCTGCTGGGTCGACAAGGGTTGCGCCCCGAAATTGTGCGATCTGCCGTCAAATATGCCCTAACGTGGGAAGTTTTTCGTGCCGTTCGCACCGGCTTCAACATCGTATGGACATGTAATCAACACGCTGATTGTTTGGGGCCGCGGTCATCCCGGCGATCTTATCCGCGTTAAGTTGGAACTTCGGCAGGCCCTGCCGGGAATACAAAAATCAAGACAACCCTCGCTCCCGATCCCATGACGCCCTCTTCCTCCGCCTCCGCCGTGCGTACCGCCGGCCGTGGTTCCCTCCCGCTCAAACTCTTGCCCGCGCTGCTGCTCGGCTGCTTTGCGGTGCAGCCGGTGCTGGCCCAGACCGCGCAGCCGGCAGCAACGGCGCCGGCTGGGCAGGCCGCTGCAGCAACCCAGGCACAGGCTGCGCCCGAGCGTGGCGGCGAGCAGCCGCGCGAGCGCCGGCGCCAGCAGCGCCAGGACGGGCAGCCGAACCAGGCGCCTGCAACGGAAACGGCCGGCAGCACGCCGGGTACGGCCTCCAGCCAGTCCGGGACGGCGAACACGGCCACCAGCGCCGATCCCGCACAGGCGCCGCAGGGTGGCGCCAGCGACGACATGGCGACCGTCGAGGTGGTCGCAACGCGTCCGACCAACAAGGTGGACCGCGACGTATACGACCTGAAGAACGACATCAGCCTCAGCAATGCCTCGGCGTCCGACATCCTGAACAACGTGCCCTCGGTAACCGTCGACCCGGACGGCACCGTCCAGCTGCGCGGCAATCCGAATGTCCAGATCATGGTCAACGGCAAGCGCGACGCGCAGTTCCAGGGCGACAACCGCGGCGACGCCCTGAATTCCTTCCCTGCCGAAGCCATCGAGTCCATCGAGGTGATCAACGTCCCGGGCGCCGAATTCGGCAATGAAGGCGGCAGCGGCCCCATCATCAACCTGGTCCTGAAGCGCAACCGCAAGCCGGGTTCGCGCGCCAACCTGAGTGCCAACAAGAGCAGCGGCGACCGCTACAATGCCTTCGTCAACGGCGAACGCGCGGCGGGCCCGTATTCGATCAGCGGCAACATCGGCTACCGCAAGGACGAGGGCAGCGGGCGCAGCGAATCGCAGCGCCAGGATCTCGATCCGCAGACCGGGCTGGCGACCGCCGCGCAGAATTCGATCGGCAGCAACACATCGTCCACGAAAGCGGTCACGCTCGGGTCCACCTTCACCTACAACGTGGGCGAACGCGACCAGGCCGGCGCCACCGTCAGCTATTCCAGGCGCCGTGGCGACAACGAAAGCACCAGCATGACCCAGCGCTACGGCGCCGGCATGCTGCCGAGTTCCGACTTCACCTCCTACAGCTTCGGCGAGCGGCCATCGGAAAACTTCGGCCTCGGCGCATCGTACAGCCACAAGAGCGGCGCCCCCGGCGAAGAGCTGAAATTCGACCTGCGCTATACCGGCCAGAGCAGCAGCCAGGAAACCAATACGCTGTACGACTACCGCCTGCTTCCGGTGGCGACGCGCTACGCCACCAACAGCGAGCGCGACTCGGACAACCGCAACCGCATCCTCGACCTGTCCGTCGACTACCTGACGCCGCTCTGGGAGACCTGGTCGCTGACCGCCGGCGCCAAGTATGCGGTCAACCGGAACGACAGCGCGACCAACTACCTGGCCGTCAACCCGCTGACCGGCAACTACGAGCCGGTGCCGAGCCGCATCAGCGAGTTCAAGTCGAACGACCGCAATGCCGCCCTCTACGCCACCCTGGCCACGAAGTTCTTCAGCGCGACGCAGGTGAAAGCGGGCCTGCGCGGCGAATACACGGAACTGGACGTGCGCCAGCCGCAGCTTGGCCAGGAAGACAAGTACTACTACATGAACTGGCTGCCCAGCTTTTATGTGACGCAGGACTTCAGCGGCGATGCCCAGCTCCAGTTGCGCCTGAGCCGGCGCATCGCCCGCCCGAACGAACGGGACCTCAATCCGAACCTCGTGTACTTCAGCGAGTTCTATGCGCGCCAGGGCAATCCGGACCTGGAGCCGGTGAACAACGACCTGTTCGAAATCGCCTACCGCGACAGCTTCTTCAACGTGCGCAGCGACTTCACCCTGTTCAAGCGGCGCGAAGCCCCGGTGATCGGCAACCGCAGCTACACGCTGCCCACGGACCCGAACGTGATCGTCACCTCGCCGATCAACTTCGGCGCCAACGATTCGGTCGGCGTGGACATGAACTTCAACGTGCGCAAACTGTTCATCCAGGGCCTGTCCGCCAATCTCGGTGCAACGATCAGCAACAACAGCCGCCTGCGCGTCTCGAATTTCGTGACGGCGACGACCCAGTCGATCGAACAGAAGAATCACCAGGAAACCATCAAGCTGCGCCTGGCCTACCAGTTCAACCAGGAGTCGCTGCAGCTGAGCGTGAACCGCAGGGGCGCCTCGCTGAACGGCCAGGGCATCAACAGCGCCACGACCATGAGCAGATTCACCTGGCGCCACAATTTCACGCCGCGCCTGTCGATGAACCTGGACGTGAGCAACCTGCTGCGCAAGGGCGACCAGGAACGCTTCGTCGACAACGAGGTGCTGTCCCTGCACAGCCTGTCGACCGGCCAGCCGCGCATCGTCTCGCTCGGCCTGCGCTACCAGTTCGGCGGCGTGACCGGCGACGACCGCATCCGTAATGGCGGCCGCGGCATGTTCCGCGGCCAGGGCGGGCCTGGCGGCCGCGGCGATGGCGGCGGCGGTAACGGGGGCGGCTGGGGCGGCGGCAATGGCGGTGGCGGCGGTGGTGGCGGCGGCTTCGGCCGCTGACCAGCGATCCGCCTGACGGCGCCTCTTCTCCTTCCTCTCCACATGACCGGCCGTGCGCCTGCGCGGCCGGGTCGTTCCGCCATCACGCGCGCCGCATAGGCAGCGCGCATCCTCCGCCGGCACTCGCCAGCCTCCGCCAAAAATCGATGGAACTTTTTGGCAACGTGGTTCGAATATCAATAACAACACGAACACAGCCATCGTGACCGAACCCGACGATCTTCAACTGCTGCGCGCGATCCGCCAGGGCGATGCGAAAGCCTTCCAGAGCCTGTACCGGCGCCATCGTTCCGGCCTGTACGGCTTCGCGCTGCTGCACAGCGGCGCGCCGGAGGTGGCGGCCGACGTGGTCCAGGACGTCTTCATGGGACTGCTGAACGACAGCTATGCCTTCGATCCATTGAAGGGCATGCTCGCCAACTTCCTGTACGGCGTGACGCGCAACCTGGTGCTGCGCCACGCGCGCCAGAACGAGCGCTGGGTGCAGCCCGAGGACGACGAGGACGGCGACGACGCCCTGGCCCCGGCCGACGAGGACGCCGAGCCACTGGCCAGGCTGCTGGACGCCGAGGCGCTGGAACACCTGCGCCGGGCGCTGGCGCGCCTGTCGCCGCTGCTGCGCGACGTGCTGATCCTGTTCGAACTGCATGAATTGTCGTACCAGGAGATCGCGGCGATCTGCCAGCTGGAGATCGGCACCGTGCGCTCGCGCCTGTCGCGCGGCCGCGCCGCCCTGTCCACGGCGCTGGCGCCCTACCGCAGGATCGGCCTGCACATCGCTTAGGAAAGACATATGCAACCCAAAGCCCCGAACGATCACCGCAAGGACGGCCGCGCCCCCGAGTGGGCCGGCGCGCGCCGCCTGCTGGCGGATGCGGCCCCGCCGGACGGCGTGGAAGCGGCGCTGCTGCAGGCCTTCGCCCGGCGCCACGCAAAGCAGCCGTGGTACCGGCGCTGGACGCTGGAGGCACTGGCGCCCTGGGCCGGCATCGGCGCGGCCGGCTTCGCGCTGGCGCTGGCCCTGGCTGGAGGGCTGCGGGCGCCGCCGCCCCAGGCGCCCGTCGCCGCCGCCGACGGTTTCCTGGCGCTGGCCCCCGCCGACCGGATCGCGGCGGCCGTGAATCCGCACTTGCGGCGCGCCGACCTGCCGCGCCAGGAACTGGTGCGGATGGGGATCCCGATCGCGGCGGATGCGCCGGATGAACTGGTCCATGCGGAATTGCTGGTAGCCGCCACCGGCGAGCCGCTGGCGGTCCGCCTGGCGGTCAATTGAGCCACACTTTGACAGGGAGGTATCGATGAGAACCATGTTGCCGATGTTACCGATAACGGCGCTGGCCCTGGTCCTGGCGGCGCCGGCCGTCCAGGCGGAGGAACGCGCGCCGCTGGTGGTCGCGGACTTCGAATCCTCGGAGGTGATGCTGCTGCGCGTGAACGCCACCACGCGCTGCCGGGAGGATTGCGTGGTGCGCGGCATGCCCTATTCCGCGCAGCGGGTGTATGAATCGGTGCAGGTGCTGGCCGACGGCAACCGCATCGTCAACCGCAGCAGCGAGCAGCTGTACCGCGACGCCGACGGCCGCACCCGCGTCGAATCGGACTGGCTCGGCCAGGCGCTGGTGCAGATCCAGGATCCGGTGCAAGGCATGAGCTACCGGCTCCAGCCCAGTGCCAAAACCGGGCTCAGCATGGCGATGGGCGCGCCGGCGCCAAGCCCACGCAACGCCCCGCCGCCGTCGATGTCGCCAGTTGCGGGCATGGCCGCCGAGGGGCTGGCGCCGGCCCTGGCCAGCGCCACGGTCTCCGCCGATGGCCTGCGCAGCACGCGTCCCCTCGGCACCCGCCAGATGGAGGGCGAGACGGTCGAGGGCACGCTGCAGACGACGACCATCCCGGCCGGCAAGGCCGGCAACACGCAGCCGATCGTGACGACGGCTGAAGTCTGGCGCTCGCGCGCGCTGAAGCTGGACCTGTACACCAGGGTCATCGACCCGCGCTCCGGAGAACGCGTGACCCGCCTGGAAAACCTGCGCCGCGGCACGCCGTCCCCGAGCCTGTTCACCGTGCCCGGCGACTACACGGTCCGGGAAATCAAGCGGCGTTGAACGCCGCCTTGCAACGCCATCGCATCGACGCCGACCTCAAAGGAACGACCATGAAAGCCATCGCCAGCCTGTTTTCCGTCCTGATCGCCGCCCAGCTCCTGCCCTGCGCGCTCCAGCCCGTCCATGCCCAGGCCACCGACGCCCGGACCCTGCAGCGCGAGGACGAATCCGACGCGCGCCGCATGCGCATCGACTACGACCGCGCGTATTACTATTCCGGCCGAAATTTCCCAGGCTATTCCTTCGAGGAAGTCACCGAAACGACCCGCACCCTGGCCGACGGCAACCAGATCAAGGACAAGCAGTCGGTCCTGCGCTACCGCGACCAGAAAGGCCGCATGCGCGTCGATTTCAAATCCTACGGCGGCCAGGAACGCATCTTCATCACCGATCCGGCGGCCAAAGTGGCTTACCTGATCCGGCCGGACCGCAAGGACATCCTGCGCATCAAGGGCGAGCCGCCGGCGCGGCGCACGCTGCTGGAGTCGCCCCTGCCGACGCGCGCCGAGGCGTGGAGCAAGCAGGTGACCACCTCGCTCGGCCTGAAAGAGGTGGCCGGCATCCAGGCCGCCGGCACGGTGACGGAAACCTTCTATCCGGCCGGGACCCGCGGCAACGAGAAAGACATGGTCGAGACGAACGAGACCTGGCGCACGGGCAGCATTCCGGGTTACGTCTATGCGCGCAGCGTCTCGCCGAGCGGCGGCGAAAAAACCACGCACCTCGAGAACCTGAAGCTGGACGACGTGGCCGATACGCTGTTCAGCGTACCGGCCGGCTATCCGATCCGGGACATCCAGTTCGATACCGCTTTGCCGGCCGAATGAGCTCGTGATGCGCGCACCCTACCCGCGCGCCCGCCGGACGGCCTCCCTGCTGTCCGGCCTGCTCATGTGCGCAACAGCGTTTGCTCAATCGAGCGAAAATGTCGTTCGCGCCGCCCCCACTAGACAAGCAACCGGAGACCAGCTCGAATGATGACCCCACCCAACCTCGAATGCGCCCGCGCGATGCGCGACGCCGGCATCGACGCCATGGCCGCCCTGGACACCGGCCTGCACGCGGCGCTGGCCGGCCTGGACGCCGAGCAGGCCAGCGAAGTGAAGCGGGCATTCGGCAAGGCGATGGGCGAGATCGTGTGCGAAGTGATCAATGCCGCCGTTCTCGCCTTTCCGGAACTGGAGCCGGATGCATCGGACTGGACCGAGGCGGTGCGCCGGCGCGTCAGGCTGCGTGCCGAGGCCTTGGGGCTGGCGCTCCAGCCGGCGCCGTAAGGTTCAGAAGCCGAGCTTCAGCTTGGCGCCGAACCCGTTGGCATTCGACGAGTTGCCCCACTTTTTGGTGTCGCCGGCGCGCTGGTATTCGCCGCTCAGCGTCGCCCGCTCGCTCAGCTGGTAGCGCGCGCCGACGTTGGTGTAGGTGCCGGCGTCGGCATCGGTGATCGACCTGCCTTTCAGGTCGCGCGCATCGCGCTCGCTGTAGGCGATGCCGACCTTGCCGTAGGCCGACAGGCGCTCGGCCACCGGCACCGTGACCCTGGTGGCGAGGTAGCTGGTGAAGCCGCCCGGGCCCATGGCGCCGTCGCGCTCTTCATGCCGCGCCTCCTCGTCGATGAAATGGTAGCTGCGGCTGAACAGGTTGGCATAACCCGCTTCCAGGCCCAGGTAGGGGGTGATGTCGAAGGCGGCGACCAGCTTGGGATCGGCGCGGAAGGTCTTGAACAGCGCGCGCTGGCCGGCCTGGATGCCGACCGGCTCCTCATTCACCAGATACGACACCGGGAAAGGCTGGGTCCGGGAGAGCGACAGTGCCGGCCTGGCTTCCGGCGGCGGCAGGTTCAGCAACTGCGCATGCGCGCTGCCGGCGATGGCGACCCCTGCGGCGACTGCAAACACGACCTGTTTCATGCGCTCCCCCTGTTGTGATGTCCCGTTCGATGAATAACACAACAGAAGGATAGCAGGATTACAAACCGCGCACCGGCCAGCACATCCAGCAGGCTGGACGCCGGCTGCCAATCGAAGCGGTGCGCGCCTCATCCGCGGTGTAGCATCGTCATGAATCTTGAACCAGGAAAGGACACACAGTGAACCAGCGCTACCAACCGATCACGCGCCTGGGCCTGGGCGGCACCGGGCTCGGCGACATGTACCACACCACCACCGACGAAGCCGGCAAGGCCACCGTCGACGCGGCCTGGGAAGCGGGCATCCGCTATTTCGACACCGCGCCGCACTACGGCGCCGGCATGTCCGAGCACCGCTTCGGCGCCGCCCTGCGTTCTCGTCCGCGCGACCAGTACACGCTGTCGACCAAGGTCGGGCGCCTGCTCACGCCCCAGCATCCGGGCGAGATCGCCGCGCCCTTCGTCAACTCGCTGCCCTTCAAGCGCGTACTCGACTACAGCGCCGACGGCGTGCGCCGCTCGGTCGAGGACAGCCTGCAGCGCCTGGCGCTCGGCCACATCGACATCGCCTACGTGCACGACCTCTCGCCGGACGCGCTGGGCGACCAGTTCGAGCACTACTTCCAGATCGCGGCCGGCCCCGGCGGCGCCTTCGAAGGCATGGTGAAACTGCGCGAGGAAGGCATCATCAAGGGCTGGGGCCTGGGCGTGAACACGATCGAGCCCTGCCTGCGCGCCCTGAAACTGTCCGACCCCGACATCTTCCTGCTGGCCGGCCGCTACACGCTGATGGAGCAGACGCCGCTGCAGGAACTGTTCCCGCTGTGCGCCGGGCGCGGCGCCCACGTCGTCATCGGCGGGCCCTTCAATTCCGGCTTCCTGGCGGGCGGGGCGCACTACGACTACATGCCGGCGCAAGAGGAGCAGATCCAGAAACGCGAGCGCCTGCGCCAGGTGGCGGCGCGCCACAAGGTCGACCTGGCCGCGGCGGCGCTGCAGTTCGGGGTCGCGCATCCGGTGGTGGCGGCGACGATTCCCGGCGCCAGCAGCCCGGAACACCTGCGCCGGAATGCGACCCTGATGCACATCGAGATTCCGCCGGTGTTCTGGGAAGAGTTGCTGGCCGAAGGGCTGATCCCGCAGGAAGCGCCGGTACCGCCACGGAAGGCGGCTGCCTGAGCCCTCGGCGGACCGCCGCCTGGACGGTCCGCCTGCCAAGAGCGGCGTCAAAAAATTGCACTTTTAAAAGGTATTTTCCATGCTATAACTATAACTACAATTACTATCACATTGTCGCAACCTCCAGGAGGCCGCCGTGATCAAGGTGCTCGTTGCAGAACGCAATCAGATCTTTCGATACGGAATCCAGTCGGCATTGGAACCGATGCCCGACTGTCGGATTGTCGCCGAGGCCACATCCACACAACAGTTGCTGTGGTGCCTGACGTCCATCGCCCATGACATCCTCCTGATCGAAGCCGATTTTCTGGGCGAGGTCGGCTTACCGGTATTCGATGCGTTTTTGATCGGCGTCTCTGCGCCACGCATCATCGTCCATGGCATGCGCGAACCGGCCCAGAGCGTGATCGCATTGCGCGATGGCGCATCGGCCTGCCTGATGAGCCGCTGTTTGCCTTCAGAACTCCGGGAAGCGATTGCCCAGGTCGCGATGGGCAAACGCTATATCGACGCCATCCTTGCCGAAGAGCTGGCCAGCCTCCTGCTCGTGTCCCCCGCTGCACTGCCACACCTGCTGCTCTCGCGAGTCGAGCTACGGATACACAAGATGCTGGTACTGGGCCTGAAGTTGTCGGGTATCGCCGCGCAGTCGGACATGAGCGTACAAGACGTGGGCGGCTACAAGCAACGTATCCGGGAAAAACTGGAACTGGATGGGATTGCCGGACTGATCCAGGCTAAATTGGACAATGGCGCAGCCAGCCCGGCCCGCCGGTCGATACGTCCTGCGTCGCCGGGCAGTGAGCGCGATCCATCGTCTGCGCATCAGGTCACGCAGCAACGCTGGCCGTCGTGAGCGGCACAGTTCAATCGGCCCCGCCCTGGCGCCGCTGCTTCCAGCTTGCAGCCTGCGCATCCAGCAGCGCCAGGATGTTCCCCTGCACCAGGCTGATATCCCAGCGGTGCAAGCCCCAGCCGGGTGCGCTCTCCGGCAGGTTGGCCGGTCCCGTCACGCGCAGCACATTGCCCTGCTGGTCCGGCGCGCAGGTGGCCGAAAAGGCGCCTTCCATCACGATCCAGGGCGGCGCATCCGCGGGCGATCCGGCCGGCCTGGGCAGGAAGGATGTCAAAGGCTTCACGCCACCTTCCGGTGCCGCCGGGTTCACGCAGACGGCGTCCTGGCTGCCGGACGTCTTGCGCCCGAACGCGCGGCGCGGCGACACGTCGCTCTCGCGGTAGCTGCCCCACACGTAGACGCAGCCGGTATCGCCGGCCGCATGGCAAGCCTTCACGCTTGAGAAGGCAGCGCCCTCGGGCGAGCCGGCGAGGAAGGCCGACACCAGCAGGCGCTGCGCCGGCTTGCCGTCGATCTCCTCGGCGATCAATTTGCGCAGCATGATCGTGCCCTGGCTGTGCCCGACCAGCACCACGCCCCTGCCCTTGTTCTCGTGCGCCAGGTACCAGCGCCAGGCGGCCAGCACGTCCTCGTAGGGCTTGTTCCAGTCCAGCGCCTGGCCGCCCGTCATGCCGGCCGCCAGGCCGGGCAGCGTGAGCTGGCGGTAGATCGGCGCGAACAGGCGGCAGCGCGAGGCCAGCCGGCCCGCCTGCGCACGCGCCGTGTCCACCAGCTCGGGCGATGGCTGCATGTCCGCATACGGGCCGGCTTCGCGCGAGGCGGTCGGGTAGACGTAGAAGCAGTCGATGTCCGCGTTTTTGGCCGGGACGAAAGGCTCGGGGACCCGGCTGCCGTCCGGGCGGACCGCCACCGCATCGAGATTGCGCTGGCAGCGGTCGCCGGCGCCGGGCTTGCACAGCCAGGACGACGCGTCGCCGTAATCGACGGGATCGGCGTATGCGGCCGGGGCGCCCGTTGCCATCAGCGCCGCGGTCAGCGCGAGAATCGACTTCATTGCGTGAGCTCCTTTTTACGAGGTGGAGCCATTGTAGCGGCTGCCGGTGGCGGATTCGTTACCTGGCTGCCGCGTGCGGCGGTGCAAACCAGCGGGCCGCGGCGGCCTGCAGTTCGTTACGGTCCGGCGGGCCGTCGGCGGCCCAGGCGACGATGCCGTCGGGGCGGACCAGGGCGACCTTGACTTGTATGCGCTGTTCCGGCGCGAGTCTTACGTAGCGGATTTGGCCGCCGTAATCGTCCGCCCATCGAGCCAGACCGGCGTCGTTGTTGAAGTCCAGCAGCAGGCCGCGGCCGTCGCGCATCGCGGTGCCGATCGTCGTGCCATTTGTTGGGCCTTCCTCGAGCGCGAATTCGGGCACGCTGTGCCCGGCGAGCGGATGGCCGGGACCGAGGTCGAGGCGCGTCTGCACGCCCCACACCCGGCCCGCCACGTAGGTCGCGCCGTCGCGCGTGTCGAGCAGGTCGCGCACGATCGCGCGCAGGGCCTGGGCCGCCGGACCGGGACGCATCAGCGCTACCTGCGCGCGGGACCAGTCCAGCACCCGCGCACCGAGCGGATGGCGTTCGGCTTCGTAGCTGTCCAGCAGGTCGGCGGGCGCTTGATCACGGACGGTGGCGGCCAACTTCCAGCCCAGGTTCATCGCATCGGCGAGGCCCAGGTTCAGGCCCTGCCCGCCCAGCGGCGCGTGGATGTGGGCGGCGTCGCCGGCCAGCAGGATGCGGCCCTCGCGGTAGCGCGTGGCCTGGCGCGCACGGTCGGTCCAGGTGGTGGCCAGGTGCAGGGCGCGGATCGTCACGTCGACGCCGGAGACGCGGCGCAGGATCGCCTGCACGTGCTCGCGCGTGGCCGGCTGGCCGGCGTCGTGGAAGGCACCGCCGTCGAAATCCTGGATGCCGAAGTGGCCCGGCTGCGACTGGAAAAACATGCCGGTGGGCGTGATGTGGCGGCCCAGCGGCAGCTGGTCCGGGTCGGCCAGGTCGACGCTGATCGAATAGCCCGTGAACTCGGGCTCGGTGCCGGCGAACTCGAAACCGGCGGCCTTGCGCACGGTGCTGCGGGCGCCATCGCAGCCGACCAGCCAGCGCGCGCTGAAGGCATGATCGCCGCATGCCACGGTGACCGTGTCGGCGTCCTGTGTGCAGCCGGTGACGGCGAGGCCACGGCGGATCTCGACGCCCAGTCGCTGCGCTTGGTGCGCCAGCACGGTCTCCAGCTCGGCCATTTCGGACAGCAGGATCGCGGGCAGCGCATCCGGCAGGCGGTAGCGCCATTGCGAGGCGTCGACGTCGTCCTGGAAGAACTGCATGCCGGCGAAGTGGCCGGCGGGCTTCCTGGCCGTCGGCGCGGCCTTGCCGTTGCCGGCAAAGGGATTCTTGAACCGGCTGGGCACCTCGAGCTGGTCCAGCAGGCCGCGCCGATGCAGCGCTTCGATGCTGGGGGCGGACAGGCCGCGCAGGCCGAA
>Ga0265780_10000956_pt1 | contig 42515 bp, 43 predicted proteins | sample P1T30metagenome_FD_192432 | JGI IMG/M metagenome (GOLD analysis project Ga0265780, IMG submission 192432) | Plant litter microbial communities from East Loma Ridge, Irvine, California - P1 T30 | ecosystem: Environmental > Terrestrial > Plant litter > Unclassified | place: USA: California...
AAGAACATGTTTATCACTCGCTATCGTGACCGCACGCGAATGAACCACTGGGCCGTGGCCCTGCTGTTCATCTGCGCCGGTCTGACGGGGCTGGCATTGTTCCATCCTTCGATGTACTTCTTCAGCGTCTTCTTCGGCGGCGGCTACTGGACCCGCGTCCTGCACCCGTTCTTCGGGCTGCTGATGGTGCTGGGCTTCGTGTTCCTGTTCTTTGCCGTGGTGCGTGACAACTTCTGGACGAAGTCGGATACGCAGTGGGTCAAGAAGGCGCCGCAGCTGATCACCACGGGTAACGAGCACGGCCTGCCGCCGGTACACAAGTACAATGCCGGTCAGAAGGGCGTGTTCTGGATCTTCGCGGTCAGCCTGGTGCTGCTCCTGATCACCGGTTTCATGTTCTGGCAGCCATGGTTCGCGCACTTCTTCCCGATCCCGCTGCGCCGCATTGCGATGCTGGTGCATGCGGTGGCGGCGTTCGCGCTGGTGATGAGCGTCATCATCCACGTGTATGCTGCGATCTGGGTCAAGGGTTCGTTCCGCGCCATGACCCGTGGCACCGTGCACGAGGATTGGGCCAAGTCGCACCATCCGCTGTGGTACAAGGAAGTCACCCAGCACGACAAGTCCGACGCGACTCGCAGGAAATACTAAGGAAGTCATTGTTTTATGAGTGTCACTAAAGCAACACAGTTGCTCAGCCCGGAAGAAATTGCCGTCCGGTCCGGGCAACAAATGCCCTACCTGCACGTACCTAGCAGGGCAGAGCTGTTCGCGACCCGTGAGACCCGCCTGCGCCAGCTGGCGGCGGGACATGCGATGCGCGACTTCTTGCTGTTCGCCGCCGAACTGGCGCACGTGCAGCACGAAGTCCTGCAGGACTATCCCGCCGTCGGCCTGCCGAGCGGCGACGACCTGGTGGCGGCTGGACGCGCCGCCCAGGCGCCGCTGCCGGCGCCGCTGTGGCCGCGTGACCCCGCCTGGCGCGGGGCCTTGCGCCGCATGCTGGAGCTGCTGGTCCCGCGCCTGGCGGGCAGTCCGGCCCAGGGGGCCGTGCAGTCCCTGCTGGCCGCGAGCGACGAGCATCTCGAAGGCCAGGCCGAACTGCTGCTGCAAGGCGCAGCCGGCCTGGACATGCGCGCGGCGCCGCTGGTGGCCGCTGGCCTGCAGGTGTACTGGACCCACATGGTCCTGTCCATCCAGCAAGAGCACGGCGCAGCGCGCCAGGAACCATTCGGGCGCACGCTCGACATGACCTCGTGCCCGTGCTGCGGCAGCTTGCCGACTTCGTCGGTCACGCGCCTGGACGCCGGCGGCAGCAATTTCCGCTACCTGAACTGCTCGCTGTGCTCGACACAGTGGCATATGGTGCGGGTCAAGTGCAGCCACTGCGAGGGCACCAAGGGCATCCACTACCACGCGCTGCAGGCGCTGGCCACCGATGGCGCGGTAGAGGATACCGGCCAGGCCTCGGTCCAGGCCGAGACCTGCGACGAGTGCGGCCACTACCTCAAGATCGTGCGCATGGAAAGGGATCTCCATGTCGATCCGGTCGCCGACGACGTGGCGACGCTGACACTGGATATCCTGGTGTCCGAAGCCGGCTTCCAGCCTCACGGGATCAACCTGCTGCTGCTCACGGGCGGCGAGGACGATCCGGCAGACACCGATCAACCCGGGAATCACTGACCATGTCGCTTGATGAGTCCGTGGTCCACGGCTCGAAGGCGACAGTCAAGGATCTGCCTTCGATCGATAAACTGCTGCGCCTGCCATCCGTGCAGGCGCTGGTTTCCACCCACGGCCATACCCTGGTCGCGGTGGAAGCGCGCGCCCAGGTCGACGGCCTGCGCGTGCAAGCGCTGGCCGGCGCACTCTCCCCGAGTGCGCTCGCGCCGGAGGCGCTGGGCCGGTCGCTGGCCGGTCGCGTGGCCGAGCGCCTGGCGCCGCGCCTGCGCCGCGTCATCAACCTGACCGGTACGGTCATCCACACTAATCTCGGGCGCTCGGTGCTGCCGCAGGCGGCGATCGACCACCTGGTGGCCATGATGGCGGGACCGAACAACCTCGAATACGACCTCGCGAGCGGATCGCGGGGCGACCGCGACAGCATCGTCGAAGGACTGCTGTGCGAAATCACGGGCGCGCAAGCCGCGACCGTGGTCAACAATAATGCGGCGGCGGTGCTGCTGTCGCTGGCGGCCTTGAGCGGCGGGCGCGAATCGATCGTGTCGCGCGGCGAACTGGTGGAGATCGGCGGCGCCTTCCGCATGCCGGACGTGATGGCCAGCGCCGGCGCGCAGATGGTCGAGGTGGGCACCACCAACCGCACCCACCTGGCCGATTACGAACGCGCGATCAACGAGCGCACCGCGCTCCTGCTGAAGGTCCACACCAGCAATTATGCGGTGCAGGGCTTCACCAGCGCGGTGTCCGAAGCCGAGTTGGCGCCGCTGGCGCGCGCGCGCGGCGTGGCGCTGGTCTCCGACCTGGGCAGCGGCTCGCTGATCGACATGGCAAAGTACGGCCTGCCGCAGGAACCGACGCCGCAGCAGATGCTGGCCGCCGGCTGCGACGTGGTGACGTTCTCAGGCGACAAATTGCTGGGCGGCCCGCAGGCCGGCCTGATCGTCGGCTCGCATGAATGCGTCACGCGCATCCGCAAGTTCCCCATGAAACGCGCGCTGCGCCTGTCGAAACTGCCATTGGCGGCGCTGGAAGCGACGCTGCAGCTGTACCTGCAGCCCGAACTGCTGGTGCGCGAACTGCCGACGCTGCGCTGGCTGACCCGCACGCAGGCGCAGGTGGGCGCCACGGCGAGCGCGCTGCTGACGCCGTTGCAGGCTGCGCTGGCGCCGCGCTACACGGTGACGCTCGAGACGATGCTGAGCCAGATCGGCTCCGGCTCGCTGCCGGTCGACCGGCTGCCGTCGAGCGGGCTGGCGATCGCGCCGGTATTGCCCGGCAAGCGCGGCATGGGCAGCGCGCTCGATGCGCTGGCCACGGCGCTGCGCGAACTGCCGCTGCCGATCATCGGCCGCATCGCCGACGACCGGCTGCTGCTTGACTGCCGCTGCGTCGACGACCCGGCCATGATCGTGGGCCAGCTCGGCGCGCTGCGCACTGCGCTCGTCCAGGAATGAATACAAAGGATTTGCATGATAGTCGGCACCGCCGGACACATTGACCACGGCAAGACCGCGCTGGTGCGCGCGCTGACCGGTATCGACGCCGATCGCCTGCCGGAAGAAAAACGGCGCGGCATCACCATCGAACTGGGGTATGCGTGGATGCCGCTGGCGGACGGCGGCCGCATCGGCTTTGTCGATGTTCCCGGGCACGAGAAACTGGTGCGCACCATGGTCGCCGGCGCCAGCGGCATCGACTTCGGCCTGCTCCTGATCGCGGCCGACGATGGCCCGATGCCGCAGACGATCGAGCATGCGACGATCCTGTCCTTGCTCGGCGTGCGGCGTGGCGCGGCCGTCATCACCAAGATCGACCGGGGCGACGAGGCGCGCCTCGGCGAGACCATGGCGCGGGTCGCGGCCTTGCTCGCCAGCGTCGGGCTCGAGCACTACCCGGTCCTGCAGGTCTCCAGCGTGCGTGGCGATGGCGTCGAGGCGCTGCGCGGCAGGCTGGTCGAAGAACTGCAGGCCGGCGCCGACGAGGGCGTCGCGGGCGCGGCTTTCAGGATGGGACTGGATCGCGCGTTCACGCTCGATGGCGTCGGCACCGTGGTCGCCGGCAGCGTCTCGGCCGGGAGCGTCGGCATTGGCGACAGCCTGTGCCTGGCCGCGGCGCCAGAGCGCGACTACCGCGTGCGCAGCCTGCAGGTGCACAGCCGCGCCGCGCAAGAGGCGCACGCCGGCCAGCGCTGCGCGGTCGGCCTGGCGGGCCTCGAACGCAGCGACGACCTGCGCGGCCAGGTGCTGTGCGACCCGGCGATCGCCCTCAGTACCCAGCGCATCGACGTCTGGTTGCAGGTCGCCGCCACGGAAGAGAAAGCGCTGCGCTCGGGCACCCTGGTGCACCTGCACGCGGCGACCCAGGATTGCCTGGCGACGGTCGCCGTGCTCGGCCAGCCGTCGATCGCGCCTGGCGCCGCGGGGCCGGCCCAGCTGGTGCTGCACAAGCCGGCCAATGTGTGGCATGGCGACCGCTTCATCCTGCGTGACGCCTCGGCGATCCGCACCGTGGCCGGTGGCGCGGTGCTCGATCCGCTGGGCCCAGTGCGTTACCGGCAGACGCCGGAGCGCCTGGCCTACCTGGAAACGCAGCGCGCAGGCGACCCGCAAACCCGCCTGCTCGGCGCGCTGGCACAGGCGCCGTACGGCGTCAATGGTGCGACCTGGCTGCGCAGCGCCGGCCTGGCGCGCTGGCCATTCGCGCTGGCGAGCGTGCCCGATATCGTCGTCGGCGGCGCCGGCGAGTGGCTGATCGCGCGCGCGCGCCTGGACGAGAACGAAGCGGGCCTGCTGCGGGCGCTGGCCGACTTCCACACCAGGTATCCCGATGAAATCGGCCCCGACCTGCTGCGTGCGCGGCGCCTGGCCGCGCCGCGCATGCCGGAAGCGCTGTGGCTGCAGCTGTCCGAGCACATGATCGCCGCCGGCAAGATCGCGCGCCGCAACGGTTTCTTGCACCTGCCGGAACATGGCGTGGCCCTGCGCGCCGCCGAGCAGGCGGTCGCCGAGCACGCGTTGCCGAAGCTGCTCGACGGCCGGTTCGATCCGCCGTGGGTGCGCGACATCGCGCAGACCGCGCGCCTGCCCGAAGTCCAGGTGCGCCAGGTGCTGGGCCGCATGGCGCGCGGTGGCGACGTGTACCAGGTGGTCAAGGATCTGTTCTACCACCCGGCCGTCATGCAAGACGCAGCGAGCCTGGTGCGCCGGATCGCCAGCGAAGACGAGAAGGGCGAAATCACGGCGGCGCGCTTCCGCGACGAGACCGGGCTGGGCCGCAAGCGGGCGATCCAGATCCTCGAGTTCTTCGACCGCATCGGCTTCTTGCGGCGGGTAGGGGATGCGCACCTGTTGCGTCCGGGGACGATGCTGTTCGCTGAGAAGCACACTGGCAGCTGAGCATTTGCCAACATCGTGCTCGCCCTCATTGCCGACCATTGATCGATGATCTCTCTCGCCGCCACGCTTGGACGCACGCTGTGCATCGCTCTCATGGCGGCCGCCGGACTGGCCTGCAGCAGGGGCCCGGAGGTCAGCGGGGCGATTCGCAGCCTCATCGATCAGCGCCAGGCGGACGTGGTCCGCCTGGCGGATGCGACGCCCTTCGCCTGGGACCAGGTCTACCTGTTCGATCCGTATGCTCCGCGCAGTCATGTGTGCGCGACCCTTCATCTCGCGCATCAGGAATGCCGGCACCAGGTGCCGCGGGAGTCCAGCGACGATGGTGTCATGACGATGGCGTTCCTCGCGGACGGCAAACTGGTTCATTACCTGTATCACCGCCGGATCGACGGCGATTTTGCACCGGCGCCGTCCACCCAGCCGCTGACCCCACGCACCGCTGTATTCCGGATACTGCGAGAGGACAACCCGCGGGGCGCCTCGCCCTGGTACCGGCTGGTGCTCGAGTAATGTGACGGCTGGCCTGGCAGGTGGCGTGGCGCACGCTGCCGCAAGGCCTGCCGCAAGGACGGCTCACAGTTACCCATCCGGCGCGGGTCTTGCTCGGCCAAAGATGGTTCGCCGGCGCAGGTCGTGCTCGCACCGGCAGTTCAGCCCGGCACTGGCCGGAATTTCCGGTACGCGGTAAAATGCGAGCTCATCGGAAGGAAATCGTCCCTGGTGGGGCGGCTGGGCTTCAAACCCAGTTGGTGGCGCCATGCGTCGCCGGGTGGGTTCGACTCCCGCATCCTTCCGCCACGTGGTCCCTTCCTGCGCCTGCTGCCATGCTCATCCTCGGTTACGATTATCCGGACGACTGCCATTTCGATCTCGAGCACGATATGTGGTGCCGCGACCTGGGCGAGGGCCGCATGCAGGTCGGCGTCAGCGCCTTCGGGGTCAAGATCAGCGGTAATTATTTTTATATGTGCCGTCCGAAGCCGGTCGGCACCGAGATCGAGCAGGGCAAGACGATGGGTGTCGTCGAGCTGAGCAAGACGGTGGTCACCATCAAGAGCCCGGTGTCGGGCACGGTGGTCGAGATCAACGAGGCGCTCGAGGACAAGCCCGAGCGCATCCACGAGGACCCGTACGGCGCCGGCTGGATCGCCGTGATCCAGGCCAGCAACCTTCAGGACGACCTGGCGCGGCTGGCGCACGGCCCGCATCTCGTCGAACAGGCCGAGCGGCGCATGCAGCTCGAGCCAATCGACGACTGGATCAAGCCGTGAGCACCCCGGCGGCAGGCCTGGCCATCATGGTCTGGTCGTGCGGCCTGGACCGCCCAGAGCCGCTGGCGACGCCGTTCATGGCGGCGCAGGCCGCGGCCGCCCTCGACCTGCCGGTCAAGATGCTGTTCTCGAGCCAGTCGGTGCAGTGGCTGCTGGCGGCGAACGCAGGGCGTTTGACGGGATTCGGCGCCGAGCAGCGGCCGGTGTCGTATCACCTGGACGCCAGCGCCGAACTCGGTGTCGAGATTCGCGCCTGCACCCAGGCCCTGCATGCCAGTGGCGCCGACAGCGCCGCGCTCGCGCCGCAGTGCGCTGGCGTCGAAGGCATGGTGGCGTTCATCGAGCAGGGCAGCGCGCCTGGCTGGCGCATGCTGGTGTTCTGACGCGCCGTACGCTGCATTCACCGAGGACCGCCAGGTGCCAACCTTCTTGTGCGATCACATGCTGTGGATCACCGGCCTGCTGTGCGTCGTGGGCGCCGGTTCGGCCCGGTACGCATATCGTCGAACCGGCTCGCTGCTGCTCAGCAGCGCCATATTCACGTTCTTTTTTTCGTTCGGCTTTGTCGTGTACCGGCTGGCGTTGCCCATGCCGACCTGGCTGATGATCGTGCTACTGCTGCAGGAAGCCAGCAAGCCCAAGAGGCCCCTGGTCTGCGACAGCGACGGCTGCTACGATCCAACGGACGATGCCCAAGTCATCATTCTGCTGCCGTGGCTGGCTCAATGGGCTTTCTGGTGTCTCGCGTTCTGGCTGTGGCGCGATGTATTCTCGAACACGGAAGAGGACCGGGCAAGCCCGCCGTGAATTCAGGCGGCAGCCGTCAACTGGCGCAGCATGCCCGCTTCTTCGGGACGCAGCGTCAGGACCGACACCCCGGTCGCCGTCACCGCCACCGTATGCTCGAACTGCGCCGACAGGGCGCCGTCGCGCGTCACGACCGTCCAGCCATCGTCTTCGGTGCGCACGCTGCGGCCGCCGCGATTGATCATCGGCTCGATCGTAAACACCATACCTTCGCGCAGGACGAGGCCGGCGCCGCGGGCGCCGAAGTGCAGCACTTGCGGCTCTTCATGCATTTCGCGGCCGATGCCGTGGCCGCAGTATTCGCGCACGACCGAGTAGCCGTTGCGCTTGGCGTGGCGCTCGATCGCCCAGCCGATGTCGCCCAGGGTCGCGCCCGGACGCACCGCCCGGATGCCTTTCCACATCGCCTCGTAGGTCGTCTGCACCAGCCGCCGCGCGGCAAGGTCGACCGGGCCGACCAGGTAGGTCTTGCTCGAATCCGCGATGTAGCCGTTCTTCTCGAGCGTGATGTCGAAGTTGACGATGTCGCCGTCCTTGAGCACGTCGGCCTGCGACGGCACGCCATGGCATACGACATGGTTGATCGATGAATTGAGCACGAAGCCGTAGTCGTACTGGCCCTTGCTGGCCGGCCGCGCATCGAGCGCGTCGACGATGAAGCGCTCGACCAGCGTGTCCACCTCGAGCGTTGTCAGCCCGGCCAGCGACAGCTGGTCGAGCATCCCGAACACCGATGCCAGCAGGCGCCCCGACTCGGCCATCAGCGCCAGCTCGTGCGGTTGCTTGGTCATGCCGCGCGCAGCGACAGGGGCGGGGCCGATACGCCGGCCGCGGCCAGTTCGCGCTGCACGATCTCATTGAAGCTGAGGGTCGGATTGGTCTCGCACAGCATGCCGACCTTGATCCAGAACGCGGCCTGCGCGTTGATCGAGCGGCAGGAAACCTTGGTGGCGAGGCGCACTTGGTCGTGCAGCTCGTCTTCGATATTGACAATGCCCATGGCGATGCTCCTTCGTTCATTCGTATATGATTCGTATATGGAGTATACATGTTCCGTATGTCCTTGCCAAGCTGGTGTTAAAGAAGGTGAAAAAAAAGGCGCTGTCATCGTTATCTGTAGATGAGGATTGAACTGCCGAGCTGGTTCGAGGTCTAACCCCGGTCATCCTCTACAGGGAACGGATCATGAAGGCGCCCAGGTTTTCCAGGCTGTTAGGCCAGCTCGCGCTGTTGAACCAGCATCAGCGGCAAGCAGTGCTCGCCGCCCTGCATCCTGCAGTCGGGCTCGACCGCATAGTCTCCCTCATCGATGAAATACGTTCGCGCACGCGCCGCTGCCCCAGGTGCGCCTGCGAACGATGTTATCGCCACGGTTCCGCCAACGACCTGCAGCGCTTTCGCTGCTGCAGTTGCGGGCGCACCTTCAACGACCTCACCGGCACGCCGCTGGCGCGGCTGCGGCTCAAGGGCAAATGGCTTGACTACCTGGCCGCCTTGCTCGATTCGCAAACGGTGCGCGCCGCCGCCAAGCGGGTCGGCGTACACCGCAACACGGCGTTTCGCTGGCGCCACCGGTTTCTCGAACGGGTCAAGTACGACCGGCCGGCACAACTGACGGGGATCGTCGAAGCCGACGAAATGTTTTTGCTCGAATCGCAGAAGGGTTCGCGTAAACTCGACCGCAAGGCGCGCAAGCGTGGCGGCAAGGCGAGCCGTCGCGGCATTTCCCGCGAACTCGACTGTATTCTGGTGGCGCGCGACCGCAGTGGGGCGACGATCGACGCCGTCACCGGGCGTGGCGCCTTGCAGCCGGCTCACTTGACCGAACACTTGCTGCCCAAACTCGATCCCCAGGCCTTGCTCGTCACCGATGCCAACGCGGCTTATCAGGCGTTCGCACGAACGCACCGCATTGCGCACCGATCAGTCAACCTGAGCGCGGGGGAGCGGGTGCGCAGAAGCATCGAAGGCGCCATCCACGTACAGAACGTGAATGCCTACCACAGCCGATTTCGCGCATGGCTGGCGCGTTTCCATGGCGTGGCCTCGCACCGTCTCCCCAACTACCTGGGGTGGCGCTGGGCGCTCGATGGCGAACGGATCACTTCCGTCGAACAATTGCTACGCATCGCATTCGGCGTCATCAACAGATAACGATGACAGCGCCAAAAAAAAAGCGCCGGGACCAAAGGCCCCGGCGCCGTCATGCACACTTCAGTCGCTTATAGCGAGCGCAGGAACGCCAGCAAGGATTCACGCTCCGCCGTCGCCAGCTTCTCGAAACGCTTGCGCGCCGCAGCGGCTTCGCCGTCGTGCCACAGGATCGCTTCGGTCAGGCTGCGTGCGCGGCCGTCGTGCAGGTAGCCGACCTTGCCTTCCTTGCCCATCACCTTGTCGGTGTAGCCGATACCCCACAGCGGCGCGGTGCGCCACATGCTGCCCGACGCCTGGCCTTCGGCGTAGTCGTCGGCCAGGCCTGCGCCCATATCGTGCAGCAGCAGGTCGGTGTACGGACGGATGGTCTGGTCGCGCAGCTCTGCGAACAGGTGGCTCGAGCCGGTCTTCATCGACGCGGTGTGGCAGGCCACGCAGCGCATCGCTTCGAACAGCTTGCCGCCGGCGGCGATCTGCTTGGTGTCGACGCGGTGCTCGTCGAGCGGGGCGACGCCTTTCGGGAAGCCGCTCTCGATGCTGCGCTGGGCCGGTACGGCCAGCAGGGCCAGGTAGTTCGAGATCTTCTGCAAGTCGGTTTCCGAGATGCCCTTCTGCTTGGTCGCGGACGAGCAGCCGGCCGGGTTGGCGTCGCAGCTGCGGTTCGGGTACACGGGCGACGTCACCGCCATGTCCTGCAGCAGCGCAGCCGCGCTCTGGTGGCGCAGCGACGACTTCGACGCCTTCCAGCCGAAGCGGCCCAGGCGCACGGCGCCGGATTCCGGATCGAACACGAAGTTGGCCGTGCCCTTGACGCCGTCCTGGTCCGGGCTGGTGCGCGCACGGGCCAGGATGTCGGCTTCGGGAATCGCTTCCAGCAGGCCGGTGCCGATCATCGGCTGGGCCGCGCGCAGCGAGACGCGCTCGGGCACCGGGCCGTCGAAGCCCAGCTTCGGCTTCCTGAGCTCGACGCTGGTGCCGTCGGCCAGTTGCACGGTGCGGGTCTCGAAGCTCTTTACCAGCACGCTGGTGCCCCAGTTCTGCGGCGAACCGCTGCCGGACAGGGCGTTCATCTGCACCGTGGTGCCGTAGGTCGGATGCGGCATCTGCTGGCCGTCGGCGCCGACGCGCGCCACGCGCACCGCCATGCCGTCCAGGCGCTGGTTGATTGCCGCCGGTGCGGTGCCGCGCCCGTTGTTCACGTGGCAGGCGATACAGGCCGACTGGTTGAAGCGCTGGCCTTGCAGGCCCATGTTCGCATCGAAGCGGTCGTTGCCTGGCTCGTTGTGCTCGCCAGTGGTGAAGTTGGTGTGCAGCAGGCGGCGGCCCTCGACGAAGCGCTGCACGTTCTGCATGCCGACGTTGTTGTGCGGCTGCTGGAAGATGAACAGGGCGTTGTCGCTATAGTTGTACGACACCGAACCCAGGCCGCCCGAGAGCACCTCGTCCGGCAGCGGCGCCATGTTCAGGCGCGGCTGCACGCCATAGCTCGGGCGCAGGCCCTGGCCGACCACATAGGCCCACTCGTAGGAGTAGTAGCGGATGCCGCCGGTGTCGCCCTTCGCCGCCAGCGCTTCGCGGGTGGTGAAGTACGACGGCGAGACCTCGATCACGTCGCCCTTGACCAGGGCGCGGCCCGGCACCGTGCGGCCGGTCTGGAAACCGTCGCTGTTGATCTCGCTGTGGCCCGGATAGTCCTTCACCAGCAGCGTGCAGCCGCCGTTGATGCCGTTGGCGGTCAACAGCTTGCCGTTCTGCGGATACGCGGTCGGTTTGCAGATCGGGATGTTGTTATCGACCAGTTCGCCCGGACGCATCCAGCCGTAGCCGGTCACGTTCGGGTTGTCGAAGCCGCGGAAGAAGGCGACGCCGCCCTTGAGGAAGTCGACCGTGTTGTACTGGTTGACGATCAGCATCGGCTTGGTCACGGCGGCGACGCGGCTGTTGTCGATGATCTCGACGCCCCAGGTGCGGTTCTTGTGGTACTGCGGCACGAAGGTCAGGTAGTTGCCCGGGCCCTTGTCCTGCGGCAGGCCGGTGGCCGGGTTGATCGTGTCGTTGGCGCCGTAGCCGATCTCGTTCCACTCTTCGCCGCGCTCGCGTCCATGGCGCGCCAGGCCGCGCGCGCCGAAGCGGGTGACCAGGGTGCCGTCCGCCAGCGAGAACTGCAGCGTCTCGATCGCCTCGTTGGAGCCTGGCAGCGGAGTCCAGCCATTGCCGTTGGCGGGGAAGCGCTGAGCCGAGGTCGGGGCTTCGGGCAGGGTGTTGTCGCTGCCTGGCGACTTGAACTCCACTTCCCACAGCGAGTAGCCGTATTGCGACGCGCGCTGCACGCCCTGCAGGCGTACGAAGCGGGCGCTGGCGTTCAGGTTGAAGAATTCCTCGATGCCGCCCTTGCCGGCGTCGACGTGGCGCAGCTGGGTCCATTCCTTGCCATCGTTCGAGGTCAGCAGGGTGTAGGCCTTGCCGTACGAGTTTTCCCAGTTCAGCTTGATGTAGCCGATCGCGGTGCGCGCGCCGAAGTCGAACTGGATCCAGGCGCCGTCTTCCGGCTTGCTCGACCAGCGGGTGCCGGTCTTGCCGTCGACCGCCATGCCGGCCGCCATGCCGCCATTCTCCGGCGTCGTCGACGTCGCGAGCGTCGGTTTGATGGCCACGCCCGGCTTGCTCAGGTCGACCGGCAGCGGGTTGGGGTCGGGTTGCGGCTCCGGCTGCGTCGTGGCCGGGGTGCCGGTGAAGGCCTGGATCTCGAGGATCGAGTAGCCGTACTGGCCGGCGCGCTTGACACCCTTCATGCGCAGGTAGCGGCCCTGGCCGTTCAAGCCGGTGAGGTCCTCGGTGCCGCCCTGGCTGCCGTCCACGGTCTTGATCGTGGTCCAGGCGCTGCCGTCTTGCGAGACTTGCAGCAGGTACTGGCTGGCGTGGGCGTTCTCCCAATCGATGCGCACGCGGGTGATGGTCTCGCTCTTGCCGAAATCGAGCACCAGGAATTCGTCGTCGGTGAAGCGGCTGCCCCAGCGGGTGCCGTTGTCGCGGTCGATCGCAGCAGGCCCGTCGAGGTCGGCGCGTTCGGCCGAGCTGGCGTAGGCGCGCACCGGGGTGAGGGCGGTTTCTGCGCTTTCTCCCCCGCCGGTCATGGTACGGAACAGGCTCTGGCTGGCGCCTTGCATGGCGGCCATCGGCGATTCGCCGTTGCCGCCGCCGCAACCGGCAAGCGTAGTGGCTAGCCCAATGGCGAGCGCGAGCGGCAGGCCGGGCATGCGGTAGCGGCCTGTCGACTGCCCGTGAGGCAGTTTCATCATGGTAGAACTCCTTGGTTGTCTTTCATTGATTGGGACATCCCGCGCTGGCGGCAGCTTGCCCGCATCGCACTGGACTGTTTTTCCGCGTGCCCCTGACGGCAGCCACCCGCCGCCACGCGCGCGACCCTCGCCGGTAAAGGCGTCGGGTCGGGCACGGACCAGCAGGTAGCTGTGGGTACCTCCCCCTGATTAACCAAGGGTTCATTGCTCTAGGGCAATTGTTAACGATAAGATATCCGTCACTTCAGGCCATGTCAAGCGCGCTCGTCATTACAGGGACCATTGGCAGAGCTTCATGCAAGATGGGTGAGGCTTGACGCGCGCTGTTGCGTCACCAATAATCGTTGGCCATGCACATCCTGCGCACATCGCCGCTCTTGGTTCGCCTTGTCCTGGCCTGGTTCGTCCTGACGCTGGGCGCGGCCAATGCAAGTCCCATCGTGCTGCCGGCAACGTTGGCGCTGGTGTGTTCCGAGGGCGGCGCGAGGTTCGTCATCGTCGACGACCAGGGTGCGCCCGTGCACGGCGAGCGCCACACACTCGACTGTCCGCTATGCCTTCCCGTCTTTCTTTCGCCCGGCGCCACCAGCCTGCGCCTGCCGGCGCCGCGCTTGTGCGTTGCGCCCGTGCAGCCGCTGGTGTCGGCCGACGTGGCCGCCGTGACGCGCGCGCCGTTGCCGGCGCGCGGACCGCCTGCGCGTTCCTAGGCCATGCGCGCCGGGCCATGCCCCGGTGCTGTCTTTTTACGCGCGCGCCCGACAACCGCTTGCCGCTTGCGCTCACCGCGCTTGCCGCTCCCACATGGTGCGGCCGTTGCCGGCCCGCGGCGCCGCGCATCCAACCAGGAGTCAGCAGAATGAATCAACGAGTATCTCGCCGCGCCTTCGTGCTGGCGGGCGCAACCCTGGCGCTGGCGCCGCTGGCTGGCTGCAGCCTCGGTAGTGCAGTCAGTTTCAACGGCGCCGACATCACCGGCGCCGATTTCGGGCGCGACTTCCGCCTGACCGACCCCGATGGCCGGGAGCGCACCCTGGCCGATTTCAAGGGCAAGGTGGTGTTGATGTTCTTCGGCTTCACCCAATGCCCGGATGTGTGCCCGACGGCGCTGGCGCGCGCGGCCGAAGTCAAGCAGCTGCTCGGTCCCGACGGCGAGCGCCTGCAGGTGCTGTTCGTCAGCGTCGACCCCGAACGCGATACGCCCGAGATCCTGCGCGCCTACACCGCGGCGTTCGATCCGACCTTCCTGGCGCTTTACGGCGACAGCGCGCGCCTGGCCGAGACCGCGAAGGAATTCAAGGTGATCTACCAGAAGGTGCCGACCGGTTCGTCGTACACGATCGACCATACGGCGGTCACCTACGCTTTCGACCCGCAGGGCAGGTTGCGCCTGAAACTTTCCCACAGCCAGAATGCGATCGAGTACGCTGCCGACGTGCGCAAGCTCCTGCATTCGGCGTGAATTACCCCATTCTTATTAGGACTTCATCATGAAACTGTTCATTCGCACCATCGCCGCCGCTACCCTGGTGGCAGCGTCCAGCGCCCACGCCCAGGTCAATGTCACCGTCAAGGACGCCTGGGTGCGCGCCACGGTCCCGACCCAGAAGGCGACCGGCGCCTTCATGCAGCTGCAAGCGGCCAGGGACAGCAGCTTCGTCTCGGTCAGCTCGCCATTGACCCCCAACGTCGAAGTGCACGAGATGGCCATGCAGGGCGATGTGATGCGCATGCGCCAGGTGCGCTCGCTCGACCTGCCGGCCGGCAAGACTGTCGAGCTCAGCCCGGGCGGCTACCACATCATGCTGCTGAACCTGAAGGGCCAGGTGAAGGAGGGCGATACCGTCCCGTTCACCCTGGTCTTCGAAGGCAAGGACGGCAAGCGCGAGACGGTCGAGGTCAAGGCGCCGGTGAGGTCGCTGACCAGCCAGGCCAGGCCGGCTCATGCCGGTCACTGATGCTGCCTGCTGGCTGCCCGCTGGGGCTGCCCACTGAGGCTGGCCACTGATGCCGCCCACTGATACTGGCTGCCCGGCGATCGCGCGCAAGAAACTTACCTTCTACGGCGTCGACCAGGACGACGACAGCCTGGTGCGGGCCGTCATCGCCGGCCGCAAGACCGTCACCGCCGATACGGTTCCCGATTATTATCGCGGCTACGGCGAACTGGGCGACGGCGGCTACGCGCCGGGCGACCTGATCGAGGTGTTCGACCTGCGCGGCCGGGCGCGTTGCCTGATCCGCGCCACCAGGGTCGAGATCATCCGCTTCGGCCAGGTGCCGGAGCGGGTCTGGCGAGGCGAGGACTTCGACAGCGCCGCGGCGTTCCAGGAATGCCACCGCCAGGCGCTGGCCCATCTCGCCCTGCATGACGACGTCGAACTCGTGGCCTTGCATTTCGCCCTCGTGGACGTCGTCGAACCGCGGTCATATTGATGTAGAAACCACAAATCTCCGTTAAATTTTTCCTTTAACCAATCGTGCGCAACGCGCGGCTCCGTACAATCGCCAGATTCCCAACAGTCCGGCGGCGTCGCGCGGACCCCGGGCAACCTCTTGTGAGGGGCACGTATGCAAGACTGTTCTTCCTGGTGCCGCAGCGGCGTGCACGCCGGTTCCGGTGCACCGATGCGCGGCGGCGAATGGGCGCTCGGCGCAGCACTGGTGGCCAGTTATCCGCTGAGCTTCGTGCTGCCTGGTCCCTGGGCGCGCGAAGCCGGTCCGCTCGAGAACGCGCAAGTCGCCGTGCTGTTCATCGGCGCGCTGCTGGCGCTGCGCTTTTTTCTCGGCACGCGCCCGGCCCGCAGCGCGATGCTCGGCCTGTGGGCGGCGCCGGTGTGGCTGATCCTGGCTGGGCGCGAACTGAGCTGGGGCAGGGCGTGGCTGCAGGAACCCGGCATCGACGCCGCCGGCCGCCTGGTGGCGGTGACGCCGCACTGGCTGCAGGCGCTGGCCTGGCCCTGCGCCGCGGCGCTGCTGGCCTGGATGCTGTTCTGCGCCTGGCGCTACCGCATCGACCGGCTGGTCCGCTCCGCGCTGGCGCGCCGCACGCCGTGGCTGTGCCTGGCAATTGCCGTTGGCGGGGCGCTGGGCTCGACCTGCGCCGAAGGGCATATGTCGTGCAGCATGGACTTGTCTCCGGCACGGGCGCAACTGTTCGAGGAACTGTGCGAACTGCTGGCCTACAGTGCCCTGTGCATGGTCCAGCACGCCGTGTTGTTGCATCAGGCGCGCCCTGGCATGGCTGCGCCGCTTGCCCGCAGCGCCAAGAAAACCGAAGAAGTCGGCTGAATCGCTGCCGTTGCCCGTAGTTTTGTGGCGAATGTGCCAACTAGGACATTTTGCCCGTATGTCTGGCCCCCGTTTTCCTCTACGATGACGGGTTTTGAGTAATGGCCACCGTCGCTGTACGCCGGCCGAGCGATCATGTCGAACTACAAAGTTGCGAAACTCGAGCCCGTCGACCTCGGTGCGGGCTGCACGGGTGGCCCGGACGCGCGCCTGGCGCCATCCGTGGCGCCGGCCGTGGCGCGGCTGGGGCACTACTGCGCGCAGTATTGGGCGCTGACCAAGCCGCGCGTCACCCTGCTGACCGTGTTCTGCGCCGTCATCGGCAGCCTGCTGGCCAGTGACGGATTCCCCGGCTGGCATGTGCTGCTGTGCGGCGCCGCGGGCATCTGGATGCTGGCCGGCGCCGCGTTCGCGGTCAACTGCCTGCTCGAGGCGCGCATCGACGCCCGCATGGCGCGCACCGCGCGCCGCGCAACCGCCAGCGGCAGCCTGGGACCGCTGCCGACGGTGCTGTTCTCGCTGGCGCTGGGCGGGGCCGGCGCGGCGCTGCTGTACCTGCGCGTCAATCCGCTGACCATGTGGCTGACGCTCGCCACCTTCGTCGGGTATGCCTTCATCTACACGCTGCTGCTCAAGCCGGCCACGCCGCAGAACATCGTGATCGGCGGCTTCGCCGGCGCTATGCCGCCGGCGCTGGGCTGGGCCGCGGTCGCGGGCGAGGTGCCGCTCCAGGCCTGGCTGCTGGTGCTGATCATCTTCCTGTGGACGCCGCCGCATTTCTGGGCGCTGGCAATGTATCGCCGCGACGACTACGCCCGCTCGGGCCTGCCGATGCTGCCGGTCACCCACGGCATGGCGCATACCGGCCTGATGGTATGGCGCTACAGCCTGGCGCTGGCCGCCGGCACCGCGCTGCCGTGGCTGGTCGGGATGAGCGGCGCGCTTTACCTGGTCGCGGCGTGCGCGCTCAACGCGGTGTTCCTGCGCCACGGCTGGCTGGTGCACAAGCGGTATTCCGACCTTGTCGCGCGCAAGTCGTTCGCCTGGTCGATCATGTACCTGGCCCTGCTGTTCGCGGCCTTGCTGGTGGACCACTACGTACGCGCTTGATTCCAAAGGGAAATGTTATATTTTCGTGGGGTAGCGCACGGTCAGCATAACCGCTAATATCTTAAGCTGTTTGCATGACAGCTCGATACCATACCCATCCCATCCTGCGGATGCGCGGCAATCCAGCGCATCGTCCCACCAATCTGCGCAGTGAAGCCGAGCCGGCCGGGCAGGCCGCGCTGCTCGCTCCGAGCGACGTACGCGACAGCGCCGACCTGGCGCACCTGCTCGAGCAGCTTGGCTGCGGCGACGACCTGATCGTCGTCTCGAACCGCGCTCCCACCATCCATTCCCACCGCGACGGCGCGATCGTCGCCCAGCGCCCTGCGGGCGGGTTGGTGACGGCGCTCGAGGCGGTGTTGTCGAAGGAAGGCGGCTGCTGGATCGCCCACGGCAGCGGCGACGCCGACCGCGACACGGTCGACGCCAACGACCACGTCCTCCCGCACTACCTCGACGCCCCCTACCGCTTGCGCCGCCTATGGCTGAGCGACGCCGAAGTGGCGGGCTATTATGACGGCCTGGCCAACGAGGCCTTGTGGCCGCTGTGCCACGATACCGGCGTCGAGCCGGCGTTCCGCGCATCCGACTGGGACGATTACGTCAAGGTCAATCGCCGTTTCGCCGAAGCGGTCGTGGCCGAGGCCAGCACGGCGCGTCCCGTGGTGATGGTCCAGGACTATCACCTGGCGCTGGTGCCGCAGATGGTGCGCGAGCACCTGCCGGACGCGGTCATCGTGCTGTTCTGGCATATCCCGTTCCCGGCGCCGCAGGTGCTGGCGCGCTTCCCGTGGCGCGAGGAGATGATGGCGGGCCTGCTGGCCAGCACGGTCGTCGGCCTGCATACGCCGGGCGACCTGGCCAATTTCAACGGTTCGCGCCACGCCATCCAGGGGCGCGATGCGCTGTCGAACAACCGCGCCCACGCCGGCGCCTACCCGATCTCGATTGCCTGGCCGGCGCGCCAGGAAGCACCCGCGCCAGGCCTGGGTAGTGATGTCAGGCGCCGCTTCGGCATCGCGCCGGGCGTGCGCCTGCTGGTCGGCGTCGACCGCATGGACTACACCAAGGGCATCCCGGAGCGCCTGCGCGCCTTCGAGCTGCTGCTCGAGCAGCGTCCGGCCTTGCGCGGCCAGGTGACGCTGCTGCAGATCGGCGCGCCATGCCGCGGCGCGCTGCCGGCGTACCAGCGGATCGCGCGCCAGGTGAGCGAGCTCGCCGGGCGCATCAACGCCAGGTTCGGCGCCGCCGGCTGGCAACCGGTGGTGCTGCACGCGGCCAGCGCCGACGCCGCGACCGTCACCGCCTGCTACCGCGCCAGCGACGTGTGCCTGGTGACCAGCCTGCACGACGGGATGAACCTGGTGGCCAAGGAATTCGTCGCCGCCCGCGCCGACCTGCGCGGCGTGCTGGTGCTGAGCAAGCGCGCCGGCGCGGCGGCGGAACTGCAGCAGGCGCTGATCGTCGATCCGCGCGACCGCACGGCGCTGGCGCAGGCGATCGGGCGCGCGCTCGACATGCCGGCCGTCGAACAGGCGGCCCGCATGCGCGCCATGCGCGGCGTGGTCAGCCAGTTTACCGTGTTCCGCTGGGCCGCCCATCTGCTGGCCGACGGCATGCGCATTGCCGCCGGACGCGGCAAGCGGCCCGCCATCTTCGCCCCACGGGCGACGGCCTGACCCTGTCCGCGCGCGGCGCTGGCGCTACAGCGCCGCCGCGGCCGCCGCTGCGGCGGCTGCCGCCGTGATGGCCAGCAGGGTGTCTCCGAAGCCGCCGCGCGCACGGGCATCGGTGCGTGCGCTGGTACAGACGCGTGGCAGCGCACTCCAGGCGAAGCGCGCGCCCAGGCTTTCCAGCGCGCGCACCAGCAGCACGTCCTCATGGCAGCTGACCGCGGCAAAACCGCCCGCCGCCTGGTAGGCCGCCGCGCTCACCCCGAGGTTGGCGCCGTGGATATGGCGATGGCCGTCGTGGTCCTGGTAGTCGCGCACAAAATGTTCGCGCAGCAGCGGCGCCAGCTCGGCGTGGGGTGTCCAGTCGTCCACCGCCACCGAGCCGCACACGACGTCGGCGTCCAGGCCCACCTGGGCCGCCAGCCATTCGGGCGCGACCCGGGTGTCGGCGTCGGTGAAGGCCAGCCAGCGCGCACCATGCGCCAGCAGCCAGCGGGCCCCGGCGGCGCGTGCGGCGCCGACCTGGCGCGCCGCGATCTCGACGGTCTCCAGGATGCAGCCCGCTGCGCAGAACAGCGGCAGGTAGCGCCGCACGCTGGCGGCCGAGCCATCGTCGCAGGCGTCGAGCACCACGCACACGGCCACCGCCTCACCTTTCAGGCCCGGATGGCGGGCGGCGCGCAGCAGCGCGGCCAGGCAGGCGCCGAGGCAGGCTTCTTCGTTATGCGCGGGAATGGCAACGCCGATCATGCGCGCTCCCAGGCGTCGAGCTGGAAACTGTCGTCCAGGTGATGCAGGCGGCGCCGCAGTCCCGGCAACTTGCCAGGGATGTCGTGCACCGCGCCGGTGGGCGTAACGCGGTCGTCGAACGGGTGCCGGTAGTGGCACAGCACCAGTTCGCCCTGCGGCGCCAGGCTGGCGGCGGCCGCGCCGAGCATGGCCGCCAGCGTGGCGAGGTCGAAATAGTAGGCCAGTTCGCTCACGACGATCAGGTCGAAGCATTCGCCCTGCGGCCAGTCCTGCGGCAGGCGTCCGGCCACGAAGCGCACGTGCGGGGCCGCGCTCTCGGGCAAGCGGCGGCGCGCCGCCGCCAGCGCGCTGGGCGCGCCGTCGAAGGCGAGCAGGCGGTCGCAGCGCGGCGCCAGCGCCGCGCTCATCTCGCCGTTGCCGCAACCGGGCTCGAACACGTTGCGGTAGCGGGGCTGGCCCAGGCAGGCGAGCAGGATCGCGCGCTTGCGCTGTTCGTACCAGGCGTCCCGCACGTTCCATGGGTCGCTCGACGCCGCGTACAGCGATTCGAAGTGCGCGAGGTGGCGCCCGTCAGTCATCGTGGTCTTCCTCGTCCAGATACAGCTCGAACGGATGCAGCAGGCGTTCCATGGCAAAGGCGGGCAGGATCGGCGCCGCGCCGGTGCTGGCGTCAGCCGTGGTCTGACTGATGAAGCAGGCGAGTGCGGCGCGCTTGCGCTCGACCGCCGCAGCAGGGAGTGCCAGCTTGCGGGCATGCCGCAGCGGAATCGCGCCGTCGCCCGGCGCGCTCCAGTGCCAGCCCCAGACCGGCGCCTGCAGCAGGCGCGCGCCGCGCCGGCGGCAGGCCGTGGCGGCGGCGCGCGCGGTCGCCTCGTGGTCGGGATGGCCGTCGTAGCGCCAGGTGGTGACGACCAGGTCGCCCGGGGCGACGAGCGCCGCCAGGCGCTGCGCCAGGTCGTCCTCGGCCGCGCGCACGCCGCCATCGAGGATGCCGAGCCGCACGACCTGCGCCTCGACGCCCAGGCAGTCCAGCGCCAACGCGGTTTCGTGCGCCCGCTGCCGCGCCAGTTGGGCGGGCGGCCATGCGCTCGAGCCGGGGTGGCTCGCTTCGCCGTTGGTCACCGCGACCACCAACGCCGCATCGCCGCGCGCAGCGACTAACTGCAGCAGGCCGGCGCAGGCCAGGATCTCGTCGTCCGGGTGCGGCGCGACCACCACCACCCGCGCGCCCGCCGGCGCGATGCCCGCGAGCGGCGTGAAAGGCAGGTCGGCGAGGGTCGGGTCGATGGCCCAGGCGCTGGCCGGGGTGCCCAGGCCGGCGATATGGCGCGAGCGGTTCACAGCGTCCATGGCGCCTGTCCTTCTGCGGCAATCAGGCGGCTGAGCGCTTCCTGGTCGCGCTCGGCGTGACTCTGGCGCAGGAATACGGGCAGGTCGGCGTACAGCCTGGCCAGCGCCGCATCCTTGCACAGTGGGGCGGCGCCGAGCGCGCGACCGAAGGCGTCCAGCACCAGGCTGGCGCTGGCCTCCACCTGCAAGCGTACGGCGAGCGCGAGGCCCATGGCGTTTGCACCCGGCTCGCGGTCGACGCACGCCGCCGCCTCGCGCAGCAGCGCGGCGCTGCCTTGCAGGGCGACCGCGGCGCGGCCGAGCTGCGCCAGGCGATGCGGGTCGGCGCGTTGCGCCAGCCGTTCGCGCAGTGCGTCCGCCAAGCGCGTCGCGGCGCCGAACCAGCAGGCGGCCACGCCGGCCCCGCCATGCCAGAAGCCGGCGCGCGCGACGTAGAAGCCAGGCCCCTGCAAGGCAGTAGCGGCGACGTCGTCGAAGATCACGTCGACGCTGGCGCTGGCCGCCATCCCGACCGCATGCCAGCCGTCGCCGGTGACCGCCACGCCGCGCTGGCGCAGGTCGACCGTGGCCAGCATCGCGTCGCCCTCCGGACTCCAGCAGCTCACCACCGCATGCGAGACGTCGCGCGCGCCCGAGCACCAGGCCTTGCGTCCGCGCAGCGCGAAGCCGTCGCCGCGCGGCGCCAGCAGCAGGCGTGCATCGGGCGGCTCGGCGCACCAGGTGGCCCACATGCCGTCGCCGGGGGATGCGCCGGCTTCGGCCAGGATGGCCAGCGCATCGGTGTGCCCTTCGAACAGCTTGGCCAGGCTGAGGTCGTGCGCACCGACGGCGGCCAGGGCGCGCCAGCGCTCCAGCGTGGCGCCATGGCCGGGCAGGGGCAGGCGGTCATGGCCGGCGTCGATCAGCCGGGCCAGGGCGGCGGCGGGTGAATTGCCGGTGAATGCGGCGAGTGCGATGCGCAAGGCAAGGATTGCGGGCGAAACGGAAGCGGCGTCGTTGGTAGTCATGAGACGAGTTTTGTTGCAAAAATACTATCGTAGCATGTGCTCAGCAGGTGGCTCGTTCCGTAGAGATATATCCTTAGGGATAAACTAGCACTTCAAGAGTGGCGGTTATGGGTGGTCCGCAACGATCCGGGTGACGGCCGCCGCGGCGGGGCTGCAGCGCTCAGTTGACGGTCATGCTCGGGTTGAGGCTCAGCGCGATGCGGGATTTTCCCGGCGCCAGCACATCGATGCTGATATGGTAGTTGGCGGTGCCGGGGTTGCGCGCGCTGCCGGTGAAGGTGGTGGCGTCGACCATGCGTGGCTGGCCGCCCGCGCCCCAGGCGCTCGAATTGCCGATCGCCTGCATCTGGAGGGTGCCGCCGGCGGCCGTGAACCCGGGGTCGATCGGCAGCAGGGTCCAGCAGATGATGGCATTCCGGGCGACCGCCGTCTGCAGCGCGCCGAGTGTGGGCTTCTGGCTGCGGCGCGGCCGCCGGTTGTCGACCAGGTACACGCCCCTGGCCGACCCGGCCTGCACGGCCCTGGTGTCGACCCATACCTGGATGATGACGGTGCATTGCGACACGGGCGTTGTCATGGTGGAGTCCTCGCTGAACGTCGAAGTGGAAACCGGCAGGGAAACTGTAACCAAACGGGGATGCGCCGGCGTCGCAGATTGTCGGTATTCGATGCTTCAGGGGTGGAATCGCATGCCTGCATCTGCACGCTTGCCAGGTCACAAATGGGCGTGAGATTCCCTCCTCGGGTAGGCGATCTATGCTGTATTCGCCCCGTGGCGGGAAGCGCTTCGACCACATCGTCCCTTTCTCGGTACGGCCGCTGCGCTCTTCCAAAGGAGGCAAAGCCTGCGCCAGGGGCAGTCCTGCTGCTACACTGGACAGCGTCATGCACTCCCGCGCCCGCCCATGAATCTGCAGTTCGCCGACATCGGTCAAGCCATCCAGCTGGCAATTGCGCCGGTGTTCCTGCTCGCCGGCGTCGGCATCCTGCTGCTGGTGCTGACCAACCGCCTGGCGCGGCTGATCGACCGCACCCGCGTGCTCGACGAGCGGGTGCGCAGCATCCCCGAGGCCGGTTGCCTGGGCGAGCTGGACAGCCTGCACACGCGTTCCGGCCTGATCAATATTGCGATCGCCGCCGGCGCCTCGTGCGGCTTGCTCGTATGCCTGCTGATCGCGCTGCTGTTCGTGGCCGACACCACCGATCTGCCGCTGGACCGCTATATCGCCGTCTGCTTCGTCGGCGGCATGCTGGCGCTGATCGTCGCGTTCAGCTATCTGATGCGCGAAATCCTGCTGTGCGCCGGTTTCATGCGCCGGCAACAGCGCAAGATGCTGGACGACTGCGCCCGCGCCGCGCAGGCCGGGTGAGCGGTGGCCGCCAGGACGGCCGCCACCGGCATCAGGAGGGCACGGACCGTTGCCGGTTCTCTCGGATGGACCAATTCTTGATCTGGAGGAGCACCATGAGCAGTATTAGCTGTCCGGCAGCGCTGGCGGAGGCCATTCCCGCGCTGCCGACACCCAACCTGGAAAAGCGTCGCCACCAGATCTATCCGGTGCTGGGTGACGAGGACACCGATTGCGTGCGCGCCTTCGCGCAGCCGCGCACCTATGCCGATGGCGAGCAGGTGTTCCAAGCCGGCCAGGACGCGCCCGGCATCCTGCTGGTGTTGCGCGGCCAGCTGCTGCTGCGCCGGCACGACGGGTTAGGCGGCTGCGAGCCGATGGCGCTGCTCGGGCCCGGGCAGTTCAGCGGCGAGGAAGGCCAACTGGCCGGCCGCCAGGCGATGGAGGATGGCTGGGCGGTGGGGCCGCTCGACACGCTGGCGATGTCGTCCGAGTCACTGCGCATGCTGCTGGTGGCGCAGGCCGAACTGGGCGAGCGCATCGTACGCGCGCTGATCCTGCGCCGGATCATCCTGATGCAGAAGAATTCCGGCGGGCCCGTCATCATCGCTCCGCACGGCCATCCCGGGATCCGCGACCTCGAGCGCTTTTTGGCGGGCAACGCCCATCCCTACACCGTGGCCGATCCCGCGCGCGAACCGCTGGCCGCCGCCCTCGTGGAGCAGCTGCAACCGGCGCCCGACGACTGGCCGCTGGTGGTGTGTCCCGGCTCGCCGCCCAAGCGCAATCCTTCCCTGGCCGAGCTCGGTCGTTGCATCGGCCTGCTGCCGGACGCCGATCCCGGCAAGACCTGGGACGTGATCGTGGTGGGCGCCGGCCCGGCCGGTTTGGCCACCGCCGTGTATGCGGCGTCCGAAGGCCTGTCGGTGCTGGCGCTGGAGACGTTTTCGTACGGCGGCCAGGCGGCGGCCAGCTCGCGTATCGAGAATTACCTCGGCTTCCCGACCGGGATCTCGGGCGGCGCCCTGACCGGCCGCGCCTACGTCCAGGCCGAGAAATTCGGCGTCGAGGTGGCCATTCCGGCCGCCGCCAGCTGCCTGGACGGGGCCGCCGGCCCCCTGCAACTGACGCTGTGCGAAGGTGCGCGCCAGCTGCGCGCGCGCACCGTGGTGCTGGCCTGCGGCGCGCGCTACCGCAGGCCGTCGCTGGCCAACCTCAAGCGGCTCGAAGGCCGCGGCGTGTACTACTGGGCTTCGGCGCTCGAGGCGCGCCTGTGCAAGGGCAGCGAGGTGGTGCTGGTCGGCGGCGGCAATTCGGCCGGCCAGGCGGCGGTATTCCTGGCGGCGCACGCGGCGCGGGTCCACATGCTGATCCGGCGCGACAGCCTGGCGGCGACCATGTCGAGCTACCTGGTCAACCGCATCGGGGCCACCCCGAACATCGCCCTGCACACGCGCGCCGAGATCGTCGGCCTGGTGGAGGACGATCGCGGGCTGTCGCGGGTCCAGGTGCACGACCTGGATACCGGGCTCGAGACCGAGCACGACGCTGGCCACGTGTTTCTGTTCATCGGCGCCGACCCGAATACCGACTGGCTGAAGGGGAGCGGGGTCGAGCTCGACCGGCATGGCTTCATCTGCACCGGCTCCGATGTACGGGCCGGCGCCGCGGCAACGGGCCGCAAGGCGCTCGAGACCAGTGTGCCGGGCGTATTCGCCATCGGCGACGTGCGCGCCGGCTCGACCAAGCGGGTGGCGGCGGCCGTGGGCGAGGGCGCGTCGGTGGTGGCCCAGATCCACCAGGTGCTGGCGCAGGCCGGCATGGCGCAGCCAGGCTGACGCCGGCGGCTATTGCGCGTCGCGTGGGCGGTCCAGGTGACGGGCCAGGAAGTCGCGCATGGCGTGCGCGATCTCGGCGCCGTGGGTCTCGATCGCGAAGTGGCCGGTATCCAGGAAACGCACTTCGGCATTCGGATTGTCGCGCTTGAACGCTTCGGCGCCCGCCGGCACGAAGAAGGGATCGTTGCTGCCCCAGATCGCCAGGGTGGGCGGCTGGTAGCGGCGGAAGAACGCGTGCACCTGCGGGTATTGCGCGATGTTGTTGCCATAGTCGACCAGCAGGTCCAGCTGCGCGTCGACGCCGACGCGCAACGTCGCCTGGTAGGCCAGCAGCCAGCCCTCGGGAGCGACGAGCGAGGTGTCCTTGACGCCTTCGGTGTACTGCCACCTGGTCATCTCGAGCGTATTGAACTGGCGCAGCGCCTCGCGGTTCGCGGCGCTCGGGTCGGCCCAGGCGGCCTGCATCGGCGCCCAGCCCGCGCTCAATCCCTCCTCGTATGCATTGCCGTTCTGGGTCACGATGGCCGTGATCTTGTGCGGATGGCGCACCGCCAGGCGCCAGCCGACCGGCGCGCCGTAGTCGAACACGTAGATGGCATAGCGCTCCAGTCCGGCGGCGGAGGTAAAAGCGTCGATCACATTCGCGAGATTGTCGAAGGTATGGCAAAAGTCATCGGGGGTGGTCGTCATGCCGAAGCCCGGCAGGTCGGGCGCGACCACGCGGTAGTTGCCGGCCAGGCGCGGGATCAGCTCGCGGAACATGTGCGACGAGGCGCCGAAGCCGTGCAGCAGCAATACCGCCGGCGCATCCCTGGGGCCGGCTTCGCGGTAGAACACGTCCACGCCCTCCACCCGCAGGGTGTCGTAGCGCACGACAGGCGCCTGGGTGGACGCCTGGGTCGGCGCCGGGGCGGCGGCGGATGCGCCGCTGGTGCTGGCGATGTCGGCTGCCATGAGGACGGGGCGAAGTGCGGTTGGCATGGGGAGCTCCTTGACGTGGGTTGGTGAGTAACCTGCAAAAGTCTTCATAACGGGTTATTGACTTAGTATTGCACGTCCGCCGTAACTGTTCAAGTATAATATTGACGGTTATCTCGAAAGGAAGAACAATGTCCACCCCGCTGCCGCACACTAACGAAGGGGAGCCGCCGCTGGTGGCCGACCACCTGGCGCTTGACCTGCTCAATACCGAAGCCGGGGCCGGCGACCTGCACCGCGATTTCTGGACCAGCGACGCCGACGTGCTGGCCTGGCTGCGCCGCAACGGGATCGAGGCGGGGGACGCGCTCGCCGATGCCGGGCGGCACGGCTTGCTGGATGAGGCCAGGCAGTTGCGCGCCACCGCGCGCGCGCTGATCGAACTGCGCAAGCAGGACCGGCCCGGCGACCCGGCCGGTCTGAACCGCTACCTGTCGCTGCTGCGCTCGAGGCCGGTGCTCGCCTGGGACGCCGATGGCCCGCGGCTGGAGCGCCGTGCGGATGGGGATTCTCCCCTGCTGGCGCTGGGCATCGTGGCCGAGTCGGTCGCGTCGCTGCTGGCCGAGGGCGACTTCGCGCTGGTGCGCCAGTGCGAGCACCCCGACTGCGTGTTGTGGTTCTACGACCGCACCAAGTCGCACCGTCGCCGCTGGTGCAGCATGGCCGTCTGCGGCAACCGCCACAAGGCCGCCGAGTTCCGCAAGCGTAGCCGCGCCGCCGCCTGATGGGCTTACTGCAATTCGACGAGTAGCGATTCATGTCCGACAAACCGATACTCCAGGAGTGGCGTTATACGGTCTTTCCGACACTTACGGAGTTGCGGTATGCTGTTGGCTCGACAACAGGGTGGACCGATGAGAGCTGACTTTCGATTGGCGCGCATGCTGCATGTACTGGTGCATCTGCATGGCCGCACGCACACGACGAGTTCCGAGGAACTGGCCGAGATGCTGGGTACGAATCCGGTGCTGGTGCGCCGCATGATGGGCGGCCTACGCAATGCCGGCTACGTGCAGTCGACAGCCGGGCGCAACGGGGGCTGGATGCTGGCGGCCGATCCCGACAAGCTCACGGTGCTCGATATCTACGAGGCGCTCGAAGAGCCGGTGATCTTTGCCGTGGGGCCGAGCGTGGACCATCCCGGTTGCACGGTGGAGCAGGCCATCAATAGCGCGATCGATGTGGCCCTGGCCCAGGCCGCGGGTGCGCTGCTGCGCGAATTCAGCCAGGTGCGGCTGTCCGCCTTCCTGCCGCCGGCAGCGGCTTGATCCGGCTCCGGCGCCGCCGACCGGCGCCTTTGGGTACGGGGCGGCCGGACAATCGTCATTCCTGGAGTGTCGGTAACGGCGCCTCCCGCTCAACTGCCGCTGCTCGAAGACGGCTCGGGCCCGCGCGTCGGTCCGGGGGCTGTCAGCTTGACGGACTTGCGCGTGCGCGCCGACTCGTAGATCGCGTCCATGATCCGCTGGTCCTGCAACCCTTCCTCGCCCGGCGTATGCACGTTTTTGCCCTGCTGCAGGCATTCGGCGAAGTGGTCGATCATCAGGGCAAACTGGTTCTTCTCCTTGATCTTGATGTCGCTGAGCTGCTCGTTGCCGTCCACCACCCGCGCCACCCTGAGCCGGTTGCCGTGATAGGCATAGCCCGGATCCATCTCGGCCCAGGCGGTCGCGCCATTCACGCGGAACATCTGCGATTTGTGGGCCGCATAGCTGGTACTGCAGGTCGCCATGAAACCGCTCGGGAAGCGCAGGATGAACTGGCAGGATTCCTCGACTTCGCGAAAACGTGCGTCGCCCGGCGTCGACCAGATAGTGGCGAAGACCTCGTTCGGCTCTTCGCCGCTGAGGAAACGCGCCGCATTGATGCAGTACAGGCCGATATCGGGCAGGGCCCCGCCGCCGGCCAGCTTGCGCTTGAGTCGCCAATGATTCGGATCGCCCATGTGCTGGGAATTGACCGAATTAAATTCCTTCAGCGCGCCAAGCTTGTTCTCGCGGATCATCTTGACCAGTGCGCGGTCGAGCACCTCGTACTGGCTGCGGTAGGCGATCATCAACTGGCGGCCGGCCTTGCGGCAGGCATCGATCATTTGCTGGCATTCGCTGGCGCTGTTGGCCGTCGGCTTCTCGCACAGCACGTGCTTGCCCGCCCGCGCCGCGCGGACCGTGTATTCGGCATGCATGCTGTTGGGCAGGGCGATGTAGACCGCCTGTACCTCGGGAAGCGCGGCCAGCTTGTCGTAGTCCTTGTAGTCGAGCACCGCCGATTCAGGGATGTTGTACTGGCGCGCGACCCGGAGGCCTTTGTCGCGGTCGCCCGTCACCAGGGCGACCGGCTTGGCGTGCTTGCTTTGCTCGAAGGCCGGCAGCATCTCGTTGATGGCGATGCGGCCGAGGCCGACGATGGCGATGCCAATCCGCTCGTTCCAGGCGTCGCCCGGCGGCTCGGTCTGCTCGGGTTTCTCTGTCTTGTCGAAGATCGGCGGGAAGGTAACGCGATTCTGTTCGCTTGCGGCGGCCTGCAGCGCGGGCGCGGAGAAGGCGGCCATGGCGCCCACATAGCGCAGGAAGTCGCGGCGTGGCGGCTGGTCGTGGTTCATGTGATTCGCTTTCAGTGAAGTGGTCGACCAGCCATCCTCGCACGCGATATTGAACGGCAGCGCTCCCTTGCCTGCGAGAAGCTGGCCGTTACGAATCGGGATCGGGTTTCACGCGGGTCTGCTGGTAGTCGGCGGCAGAACGTTCTAGCGCCAGGCCCAGCACGTCCTTGAGCTCGTCGGGACTGGTGCCGGAGTCGAGCTGGCGCTTGGCGAAGGTATTGCGCAAGGTGCGCCCACCCGAACGCGACAGGTCCATGCCGGCGCGTTCGAACGTGGCGCGCATCTGCACATAGACTGTCTTGCGCGTCATCCTGGCGCCCGTCAGGTTGGCGGGGAACACGAACTGGCCCGGAATCGCCAGCTTCTCGCGCTCTTCCAGCCAGGCAAGCAGCTCGTCGGCGCCGTCGCGGGGGAGCGTGACCTCGTGCTCGTGGCTGGTGTCGTGCTTCTCGTCCGGGGTAATGGTGAGTACGAGCGCGCCCTCGAGCGTGTTCTGGCGGCCAACCTCGGACAGCAGCAGGCCGACCGCTTCCGACACGCGCAGGCCGGCCAGCGCGATCACGACCTGCATCGCGCGGTCGCGCCGGCGCTTCCAGCCTTCGAACGGCGTGTCCTGGCGCTTGCGTGGCGCCTCGGCGGGCAGGGCGGCAAAGAAGCGTTCGAGCTGTTCGTCCGACAGGGTGCGGCCCGCATCGTCCTTGGCCAGGTGGGCGCGGTCGACGTTCAGGATCGCCAGCTGGGCCGGGTTGGGGTTGACGTCGAGGTGCTCGTAGCAGCGTTCCAGCAGGCGCAGGTAGCGGTAGGCGATCTTGCTGTTCAGGACGCGCTTGCCTTTCTCGGTACGGTTGATGAAGCGCAGCAGGTCGGCCTGGGTGATGGTGGAGAAGGTGAGGCGTTCTTCCTGGATCCAGCTGGCCCAGTGATTGAACATGAAGATATAGATCTTGGCCGAGGCCGCCGACAGCACGCGCAAGGTGCCGTCGGCGCGCAGGCGGCGGCCGGTCTCGGCAAAGGCAGTGGTGGCGATGAATGCGCCGAATGCGCGAACCGGGTCGGCATCCCAGGAAGTCAAGGCAGGCATGAGGGAGCGGGCAAGTAAAAAGACACCATACGGTATCATAAAACGTAACTAACCAACATAGTTCGCGTATCGAAACAAGTGACACACACGCCAACGACTACGGCAAAAACACCACAGCACAACCAGCAAGCAGGGAAGAGGGGTCGGGTTGGGCAGGTATAATCCGCCCCATGACCAAGCTCGTCGAACCCGTCCCGGCCCCGACCCTGTCCGATGTCGCCGCCCTCGCGGGGGTATCGCGCGCGATCGCTTCGCGGGCGCTGTCGGCCGAGCCGCGGCCGGTGTCGGCCGACAAGCGCGAGCGGGTACTGCGCGCCGCCGGGCAATTGGGCTTCCACCCCAATTCGCTGGCGCGCGGGCTGGCCAGCAAGACGGTCAACCTGGTGGCCATCCTGGTCAACCACATCCACGACTTGTCCGACCTGGACCTGTTCGACCTGTTGCTGGCCCAGATCCAGGCGATCGGCAAGCAGGTGATCTTCATCCGCGTCGGCGCCGGCGACGACGCCGGGACCTTCTTGCGCGACGGCGTCGCCTACCACGTCGATGCGGCGCTGGTGTTTGCCGATTTCGCCGACGCCGCCAGCGTGCGCCGCATGTTTCGCAATAACGCGGTGCTGATGCTGAACGGCCAGCGCGAGCCGGGCGCGGCGTCGGTCACGATGGACGAGGACCACGGCATCGGCGAGGCGGTCGCCGACGCGGCGGGCAAGGGCGTGCGCAGCGCGCTGCTGGTGACCGGGCGCACGATGTCGCTGGTCGAGCAGGCGCGCATCGCGTCCTACCGCGCCGCGCTGGAGCGGCACGGCATCACCTTGCTGGGTGAGCTGGCCGGGGACTATTCGTATGCCAGCGGACGCGCGCTGGCCGGGCGGATCGACGTGGACGCCACCGGCGCCGTGTTCTGCACGTCGGACGCGATGGCGATGGGGGTGCTGGACGCGCACCGCCGGCATTTTCCCGATCACCGGCCGCAGCGCTTCCGCCTGTACGGCTTCGATAACGTCTCGCTGACGCAGTTCGACGCCTACCCGATCTCCTCGATCGGCGCCGACAAGCGCGATTACGTGGCGCAGATCGTGCGGCTGCTGGGCCAGCACGCCGGCCTGGCCGGCAACAGCGAGCAGGTGCTGGTGGCGACGCGTTTCGTGCCGCGCCTGACCGGCTGACGGGTGACTTGGCCGGCCTTGGCGAGCGACTTGCCGGGAATTTGCCGCGAATTTGCCGGGAATTTGCCGCGAAGTTCCCAGAAACTTGCCAGTAACCTGCCGGCCAGCTCGGGGGCAGGGTCTTACCGTCCCTGTGGCGACAGCGCTGGTGGCGCGGCCTTGCTTCCCCACCACTTCTTGTAGTTGGCCGCGTAGGCGCCCGACTGGATGTAATGGCTCACGAAGCCATTGACGAAACCGAGCAGCGCCGGATCGCCTTTGGCCATCGCGATGCCGATCGGCGCGTTGCTGTACAGCGTCGGCAGCGTTTCCAGCTGCTCGTTGCGGCTGGCCAGGTAGTCGAGCAGCGACGAATCTTCGATGCCCGCGTCGACCCGCTTCTGCTGCAGGAGGAGCACGCCATCGGGTGCGAAATTGTCGGTATACACGACCTGCGCGCGCGGGGCTGACTGCTTGAGGAAGGCATCGGCCGTGGTGCCGCGGCCGACCACGACCCGCTTGCCATTGAGGTCCGCCAGGGTCCTGACGCGCGCGCCTTTCTGGGCGATCACACGCAGGCCGGCGCGGTTGTACGGGATCGAGAAGTCGACCACGCGCGCGCGCTGCGGCGTGATCGAGACGTTGGCCACCACCAGGTCGAGCTGCTTCGACCTGAGCATCGAGATGCGCGCGTCGCTCGAGACGTCCGAGAAGCGTACCGGCACGCCGAGCCTGGCGGCCAGTTGGCGGGCGACGTCGACATCGTAGCCGACCGGCTCGTTGCTGGCGTTGCGAAAGCCGACCGGCTCGCCGCCCAGCGAGACGCCGATGCGCACGTAGCCGCGCGCCTTGATCTCCTCGATGCGCCCGGCCTGGGCCGGCGCGGCGGCCAGCAGCGAGCAGGCGGCGGCGTACAGTGTGAGTGCCAATCTGAAGCGATGGTGCATAGGGTGTCCTTTCAAACCTTGACGTTGGTGGCGACCCGCAGCTCCGGCGCGGCCATGCGTTCGTCCCAGTACCAGTACTTGATCTCTTCGTCGCAGCGGAAGTTGACGACCAGGTGGTTGCCGCCGGCGTCCAGCGCGTGGATCACCACGCCGGCCAAAAATCCCGACTTCAGCTCGGACAATTCCTGCACCGCCAGCTTGACGGCGTCTTCGAGCGACAGCCCGAGCCGCAGCGCCAGGACGATGCTGCGCGCGGTCCCGCAGCGCATCGTCATCTCGCCCGTGTGGGTGCAGGCCGCGGCCCCGTAGCGGCTGTCTGCATAGAAGCCGGCGCCCGGGATCGGCGAATCGCCCAGCCGCCCGGGATACTTCCAGGCCCAGCCCGAGGTCGAGGTGACCACGCCGATATTGGCGCGCGCATCGCTGCCCAGGAAGACCGTCGTGTCGCGCACCCGCTCGGGATCGGTAATGGCGTGACTGAGCGGCGCCAGTGCGATATCGGGGAATGCCGCCAGCTGCGCGGGTGACATCTCTTTCTGCAGGCGCTCCCACCAGACCCGCTTGCTGTCCGGATGCAGCACATCGTCGACCGCGAAGCCGCGCTCGGTGGCGAAGCGGCGCGCGCCGGCGCCGGTCAGCATCACGTGCGGCAAATGGCGCATCACTTCGAGCGCCAGCCGCGAGACGGGCAGGGTGGCCGGCACCGCGCCGACCGCGCCGACGTCGCGCGTGGTGCCGTCCATCACGGCGGCATCGAATTCCATCTCGCCCAGCATGTTCGGCCAGCCGCCGTAGCCGACGCTGCGCACCCTGGCCTCGCGTTCGACCCGGGCCACGCCCGCCACCATGGCGTCGAGGCCCGCGTCATTCTGCCTCAACAAGCCGACGGTGGTCTCGAAGCCGGGCCAGGCTTCGGCGTTCGCAAGCAGCATTCTCATGGGTGATCCTTCATCATTTCTTCATCTTCGACAGGAACTGGGCGATACGGGGCTGGGCCAGGCCGCCGTCCGGCGCAAAGAATTCGCCGGTGGGCAGGTCGGCCAGCAGGCGGCCCTGGTCGAGGAACACGATGCGGCTCGAGATCTGGCGGGCGAAGTCGATCTCGTGGGTCACGAACAGCATCGTGGTGCCGTCCGCGGCCAGCCTGGCCAGGATCGCCAGCACGTCCGCCGTCATTTCCGGGTCGAGCGCGCTCGTGACTTCGTCCAGCAGCAGGTAGCGCGGCTTCATCGCCAGCGCGCGGCAGATGCCGACGCGCTGCCGCTGGCCGCCGGAAAGCTGGGCCGGATAGGCCCCGGCGCGCTCTTCCAGGCCCACGGCGGCGAGCAATACGCGCGCCTCGTCGTCGGCCTGGCGGCGCGGCGTCTTCAATACCTCGGTCGGCGCCAGCGTGATGTTTTGCAGCGCCGTCAGGTGCGGGTAGAGATTGAACGACTGGAAAACGGTGCCGCAGCAGCGGCGCGCGCGCTGCAAGCCCTTGGGGTCGTCGATCCGGTTCCCATCCACCACGATCGTACCGCCGTCGGTCCGTTCCAGCCCGTTGATGCAGCGGATCAGCGTCGACTTGCCGGAACCGCTGGCCCCCAGGATGGACACGACCTCGCCCGGCGCGATGCGCAGGTCGACGCCGTCCAGGACCGTATTGGCGCCGTAGCGCTTGATGACGCCGTCGATCTCGATCATGCTACAAACCCTTCCATTGGCTATGCGCGCGCAGGCGCGTCTCCAGGCGCGAACAGGACCAGGCGATGAGCCGGGCCACCAGGTAGTACAGCAGCCCGACCGCGGTCCAGACCACGAATGGCGCCAGCGTGCGCACATTGAGGATGGCGCCGGCCTTGGTCAGGTCGACCACGCCGATCACCGAGATCAGCGACGTCACCTGCAGCTGGTTGACCAGCAGCCCGGTCAGCGGCCCGACGCCGAAGGCCGCTGCCTGCGGCGCGACGACGCGGCGCAGGGTCTGCCAGCGGCCAAGTCCGAACACGCGCGCCGTTTCCAGCTGCTCGCGGCCGACCGACTCGATGGCGGACACCGCGATCACATACACGAAGGCCGCCGTATTGCCCGACAGGGTAATCAGGGCGGCTTCCACCGGCGTCAGGTCGGTCTCGAGCAGGACCGGCAGGCCAAAGAACACAAGGAACAGCTGCACCAGCACGGGAGAGTTCTTCAGTAGTTCGGCCAGGAAGGCGACGGCCGGCGCGAGCAGCGGCGCGCGGTAGTAGCGCAGCAGCGCCCAGCCGGTGCCGAGCGCCAGACCGATGATGGTGGTGGCCGTGAACAGGCCGACCGAGACGCCGAGCCCCTGCAGCAGCAGGACCAGGTCGTGGTGCGTGAATCCGGTATCGTGCATCAGGCGACATCTCCGGCGACATGGCGGTTCAGGCGCCGGTGCAGCGCGCCCGCCGCCAGCGACACCAGCCAGGTCATGGCCACATACAGCAGCAGGAGCAGGGCGTAGACTTCGAATGGCTGGAAGGTGTCGGAGGCCACGATCTTGGCGCTGCCGGTGAGCTCGTTGATCGTGATGGCCGACAGGATCGACGAGGTCAGGATCAGGTTGACGAATACCGAGCCCAGCGGCCGGATCGTGGTGCGCAGTGCGATCGGCAGCACGATGCGGCGGTAGATGGCCAGGCGCGGCAGGCCGCTGACCTGCGCCGCTTCGAGCACGCCCGGATCGAGCGCCAGAATGCCGGAGCGGATCACGTCGGACGTGAACGCGCCGCCCGCCAGCGCCAGGGCCAGCACGCCGGTACCGAAGGCGTCGAGCTCGAGCCCGATCTCGGGCAGACCGTAGAACAGGAAGAACAGCTGGACGATGAAGGGGACGTTGCGGAACACGTCGACATAGGCGCCGGCGCAGCGCCGCGCCAGGGGTGACGCGGCGGTGCGCATCAGCGCCACGACGATCCCCAGCGCCAGGGCGCCGGCCAGCGCCAGCGCGCAGGCCAGGGCGCTCAGGCGGGCGCCGGCCAGGAAGTCGCCGAGATACGGAGCAAGTGAGAGCGGATCGAACGTCAAGCAGGCGACTCCAGCGCAAAAGTGAAACCGGTTTCACTTTGGTTTGCGCCAGTCTCCCATAAAGTTGCCTCGGTTTCAAGAGGGCAGCCGGCCCGTGCCGGTATCAAGCCAGCAGCGCGGCTTTCAGTGCGGCAACCTGGCGGCGGTCAGTTTGGCGCCGGCCGCCCGCATCGAAGCCCAGGCTGGCGACCTGCGCCGACGGCGCCGGCAGCGGCGCCGAGCAGGATGCGTGGATGTCGGTCAGCGGCAGGTGCGCGCGCAGCAGGGTCACATTGTTGGGATTGACGCCGGCGCCCGGCATGATGGCGATGCGGCCGGCGGCAGCGTCGACGCAGCGCCGCAGGCCCTCGATCCCGTCCGCTGCGCTGCGGGCGCCGCCCGAACTCAGGATGCGCTCGAAGCCCAGGTCGATGGCCAGGCGGGTGGACTGCGCGAGATCCGGGCTCAGGTCGATGGCCCGGTGCAGCGTGCAGCGCAGGCCGTGGCCGGCGGCCCGCCCGACCAGCCGCGCGAGCGTGGCGTGGTCGAGCCGGCCGTCGGGCAGCGATGCGCCCAGCACAACGCCATGCAGCCCGGCGGCGGCGACGGCGTCGATCTCGTACAGCATGTGCCGTACTTCGGCGTCGGAGAAACAGAAGTCGCCCGCGCGCGGCCGGATCATGGCCACGACCGGCAGCGGACAGGCGCGCGCCATGCGCAGCAGGCCGGCGGATGGCGTCAGGCCGCCGATTTCGAGCGCGCTGCACAGTTCGATGCGATCGGCGCCGCCGTCGGTGGCTGCCGCCAGGCCATCCACGCTGTCGACGCAGACCTCCAGCTTGACCGCGTCAAGCATGGGCGCCGCCAGCGTGTTCCAGTCCGAGCCAGGCCGCGCCGATCAATCCCGGTTCGGCGCCGGCCTGTCCCGGCACGATGATCGGTGCGTCGGTCTTGCGCAGGATGGCGGCGCGCACCGCCCGGTCGAGCCGCGCCACCAGAGGCGCGCTATTGGCCAGGCCGCCGCCGACCGGCAGGAGCGACACCCCGACGGTGTTGACCAGCATGGCCAGCGGGCCACTGAGCAGGTCGATGAAGCAGTCGATGGTGGTTGCCGCGCGCTCGTCGCCGGATTCCCATGCGTCGACGATCGCGCGGCTGTCGAGGGATTGCTGGTGCAGGGCGAGGTGCAGGCGCTCCAGCCCGCGCGCGCCGCCGACCGTGTCGAGGCAGCCCGACTGGCCGCAGCCGCAGGCAAAGCGGGGGATCGCCCGGGGCGGGGTGCCGGCGAACTGTGCGCTCGCCGGTCCATGGCCCCACTCGCCGGCGAAGCCGCCGGGTCCACTCACCAGGCGTCCGTTGATGACCAGCCCGCCGCCAACCCCGGTACCGAGGATCAGGCCGAACACATTCTCATGGCCGCGCGCCGCGCCGGCCCTGGCTTCGGCCAGGGCGAAGCTGTCGGCGTCGTTGAGGATCCACACCGGCAGGCCGAAGGCGGCGCCCAGTTCGTGCGCCAGTGCTCTGCCATCGATGCACGGGATATTCGCGCACTTGATGCGGCCGCTGGCCGGATCGACGACCCCGGCGATCGAGATGGCCACGCCGCGCGAGGCGCCGCCGGCGTCGATCAGCGCGTGCATGGCCGCGGTGAAGGCGGCGAAATCGGTGGCGGGCGTCGGCACGCGCACGAGCTCGCCAAGCTCGCCATTGGGCGCGGCGACGGCGCATTTGATGGCGCTGCCGCCAATATCGAAACAGGTAATCATGGCGAGAATGATAATGCCTATAGTGGATGAAAGGCATTTTAGTTGGAATCATTCGCGGCAGGTGCGTCAGCAACTGCCGCGGACAGGGCGACGGTAACGCGAGACACGCAGCGGCAATAATCGCAACTCGTCGAAATACGAAAAATCCCGACAGTTGCCCGGATATGCCCGGCGCCTACTGCTGAAGGGCGAGTCTGCTCGCGCGCATGGCGGCCGTGGGCCGCTCATGCCGACAGGCGCCGCGGGAGAATCTCAGTCACGTACCCGAGGCAGGCGCCAGAGCTGGGTCGGCAGGGCCAGCGGCGCATCCCGGTTGAAGAAAGCCGAGTCCTGGATACGCGATGTGGTCACGTACAGGCTGCCGTCCGGTCCCTGGCTGAAGGTGTCGGGCCAGCGTAGCCGCGGATCCTGCAGCACCGTGCGCAGGGCGCCGGCCGGGCCTTGCGACAGCCTGCGCGCCTTGATGGCGTTGTCCTCGATGGAGCTGAGGTACAGGGTGTCGCTGCCGCGCCCGATCCACAGGCCGTCGGTGGGGCCGACCTTGCCATAGGATTGGACCTGGGCGGACACGTCTGCGCCGGCCAGGCCGGGCCCGTTGAGCGCGGTGCTCGGGATACGGTACAGCGTCACGCCGGTGAGCGGTTTCCAGTACAACCACGCGCCATCGGACGACAGCGCGATGCTGTCGGCGGCGAATAGGACCGGGCGTCCGTCCGGATAGCGCAGCGGTTTGCCGTCCGTGCGCACCAGCACGCCCTTCTCGGGCTGCGTCGACGGGTGGCCATCGAGAACGCGGCGCGCCTTGCCGCTGGCCAGCTCGACCACGACGAGGGCGCCGCGCTGACCGGAATCGGTCAGGTACGCATACCTGCCATCATGCGAGAAGCGCACATCGTTCAGGTACGAGCCGGGGATCGCGACATCCTGGCCGAAGCGGATCACCTGGGCCACGCGGTCGGTGGCGAGATCGATCCGCACCAGCTTCGGTCCGCCGGGCACGATCCCATCCACGGCGGGTGCTGCAGGGTCGACAACCCAGACGCTGCCGCGACCGTCGGCGACCACGCTCTGGACGCAGACCCAGTGCTGCGCCGGGTCGAGCTCGTCGCGCCGCACGTTGCGCCAGGCATTCCACTGCTCGTCGGGATAAGGACGCAAGCTTCCGTCCCTCATGACTTCGGCGACCGAGACGGGCGAGTCTTCAGTCCAGCGCGGGAAATTGACGAAGATCCGGTTATTCTCGCTCACGGTCACGCCGGTGACCTGGTGCTCGAACTGCGCCGCCTGCTGCAGTAGCGCATCGCTCCGGCGAAACTCGGTCCGAACTGCGGGCTGGACTGCGGGCTGGAGTGCGGGCACGGCCGGCGCCTGGGCGGGCGCTGGCCCGCTCAGAAAGCCGGCAACGGTAACGACGACGGCGAGCGTGCGCAGTAGTGCGCGGGACATCGGCATGGAACGCATGACGCTTCCTTTCTGAAGGCAGCAGCGTGCGCCGCAGGAGCCCGGATGGATCGGGGCGCCGCTGTCCGTTGGATCATGTGAGTGCAACAGCCTACATCCAGGAACAGCGACCCGCAAGGCTGTTCCGGCAGCCGGCGCAGGCGTGGACAAAAAGCGACTCTGCTGCGAATGCTGTTGCGCCAAGGCCTGGTTCATCGTGTCGCATGAGCGGACGCGTCTGACGCGTGACGCCGCGTCAGATCCTGCTGATCTGCCGATCGATCGCCTTGAGCGCCCGCTCGTTACGTTCACTGTACCGGTCGGTCAGGTAATCGGTCCGCCCACGCATCAGCAAGGTGAACTTGAACAATTCTTCCATAACGTCGACGACGCGGTCGTAGTAGGCCGAAGGACGCATGCGGCCGGCTTCGTCGAATTCCTTGTAGGCCATCGGCACCGAGGACTGGTTCGGGATCGTGAACATGCGCATCCAGCGGCCCAGCAGTCGCAAGGTATTCACGACGTTGAACGACTGCGACCCGCCGCACACCTGCATGACGGCCAGCGTGCGGCCCTGGCTTGGACGCACGGCGCCTTGTTCCAGAGGGATCCAGTCGATCTGGTTCTTCAGCACCGCCGATACCGTCCCATGACGTTCAGGACTACACCAGACATGGGCTTCCGACCACAGACAGAGCGCGCGGAGTTCCACGACCTTTGGATGGTCTTCCGCGACGCTGCCGACCATGGGCAGTTCCCTCGGGTCGAAGATGCGCACCTCACCGCCGAAGTGCTCCAGGATGCGCGCCGCTTCCTCGGTCAGGAACCGGCTGAACGAGTGTTCGCGCAGCGAGCCATACAACAACAGAAAGCGGGGCGGGTGGTCGACGCCGGCCGCCGGCGCCAGCTTGTCCAAGGTCGGCAGGTCGAGATGGTCGCCCCGGATATTGGGGAGGGTCGGGATCTTGTCCATGGTCTTTCCTCAGGCCAGGCGCAAGGCCAGGGCGGCAAGTGTGAGGAGCAATACCGGCAGCGTCAGCACGATGCCGACACGGAAGTAGTAGCCCCAGGAGATGTGGATGTTCTTACTGTCGAGCACGTTCAGCCACAGCAGGGTGGCCAGGCTGCCGATCGGCGTGATCTTCGGTCCAAGGTCGCTACCGATGACGTTGGCATAGATCATCGCCTCGCGCACGACACCGTGCGTGGCCGTCGCGTCGATCGACAGCGCCCCGATCAGCACCGTCGGCATATTGTTCATGATGGAGGACAGCCCTGCGGTAATGAGGCCGGTGCCAAGCGCCGCACCCCATACGCCATACGTCGCGCAGCGCTCCAGCACTGCCGTCAGGTAGTCGGTGAGCCCGGCGTTACGCAGACCGTAGACGACCAGGTACATCCCCAGCGAGAACACCACGACCTGCCACGGCGCATCGCGCAGCACGGCGCGCGTGGACATGCGATGGCCGCGCGCCGCGACTGCCAGCAGCATGGCGGCGCCGGCGGCCGCCACGGCGCTGATCGGCACGCCGAGCGATTCGAGCCAGAAGAAACCGATCAATAGCAGCGCGAGGACCCACCAGCCGGTGATGAATGTTGCCCGGTCGTGAATCGCTTCCTGCGGGCATTTTAGCTGCGTCAGGTCATAATTGCCCGGAATATCGCTGCGGAAGAACAGCAGCAACGCCGCCAAGGTCGCGATCACCGATACCACGTTGACCGGCACCATGACGGCCGCATAGCGCGCGAAGCCGATGCCGAAATAATCGGCCGAGACGATATTGACCAGGTTGGAAACCACGAGCGGCAAGCTGGCCGTGTCGGCAATGAATCCGGCAGCCATCACGAACGCCAGCGTCGAGCGCGCATTGAAGCGCAGGGCGCGCAGCATAGCGATCACGATGGGCGTGAGGATGAGCGCCGCGCCATCGTTGGCAAACAACGCCGCCACGGCGGCCCCCAGCAACACCAGCATCACGAACAGCCGCTTGCCGTTACCGCCGCCCCAACGTGCGACGTGCAAGGCCGCCCATTCGAAGAACCCGGCCTTGTCGAGCAACAGGCTGATGATGATGACTGCAACGAAGGTGCCGGTCGCGTTCCAGACGATATGCCATACCACCGGGATGTCCGCTAGCTGAATGACGCCGGCAAGGAGCGCCACCAGGGCGCCGATGGATGCACTCCAGCCGATGCCAAGGCCGCGAGGCTGCCAGATGACGAAGATGAGCGTCACGAGAAAAATCAGGAATGCGATCAGCACGGGGTATCCCGGAAAAATTATTGGTCGGTCGAAGATTGCATGGCAGGCGAGGGCGGCCGGCCGTGCCAGTCCTGCTGTGGGCGGTCAGGATCCGATGGCGCCGATACGGTCGAGTTCGCGCTTGAATCGGAGCCGGTCTTGTTGCAGTTCGTCCAGCGGCAGTGACAGGAATGCCTGGATGCGTGCGTTGATGATGGCGTAGGTATGCTCGAACGCGGCCTCGATCTCCTCGTCGGTCCCGACGACATGGCCAGGATCTTCCAATCCCCAGTGCGTACGGATCACCTGTCCCAGGTAAGCCGGGCAGGTCTCGCCGGCAGCGTTGCTGCACACCGTCACGACCACGCCGGGCGTGACCGGCAGGTCGTCCCAGGATTTGCTGTAGTAGCCCTCTGTGGAGATGCCTTTCTGGTGAAGCAGTGCGACTGCGCGAGGATGAAGGTGTCCAGTCGGCTGCCTGCCAGCACTGATAGCCTTCACGCCTGGCGGGGCAAGATGATTGAAGACGCCTTCACTCAGGACGGATCGGCAGGAGTTTCCAGTGCAGAGAAAGAGAATGTTCATATGAGATGGTGGATGTGTCGAAGAGAGGTCAAACCGGTGTCGTGCCGATGCCGTTGAGCTGCGCCTGGATGGCATTTTTCTCGAGCATGTTCAGCGGCAGGCTCGTGAAGAGATTCATCCGGGTCATGATTTGCCTGTACACCTTGTTGAATGCGTCACGCTTCTGCTCATCAGTACCCGCGACAGCCGCGGGATCCTGGAAACCCCAGTGCGCCGAGACGGGATGGCCAGGCCAGACCGGACACGGCTCTCCCGCCGCGTTGTCGCATACCGTAAAGATGAAATCCATCCGCGGCGCATCCGGGCGAGCGAACTCATCCCAGCTCTTGCTGCGCAACTGGGCAAGCGGGTACCCGGTCGCGCGCACCTGCTCGAGGGCGAACGGGTTCACGGCGCCGGCTGGGTGGCTCCCGGCCGAATACCCGCGAAACCGCCCCTTGCCCATGGTATTAATCAGAGCCTCGGCCATGATGCTGCGCGATGAATTGGCCGTGCACAGGAACAGCACGTTGTAGATCTTGTCTTCGGTGGAATCTCCATGCCGGTCGGACGCATGCATGGTCGAAGAAGCGCGGGCCGCACCATTGGACCAGAGAGCGCCAACCGGCCCGCAGGGAATGCCTTTGCAGCAATCCTCGCTGAGGTACTCGACCAGAGCCCCCATGGTGTCGAGATTGGCGGTGTAAATGATCGAGCGGCCGGTCGGACGCGGACTGACAAGGTTGGCGTGCGTCAGTTCCTTCAGATGGAACGACAACGCTGGCGGCGTAATCCCCAGGTGGTCTGCGATCTTGCGCGCAGCCAGTCCTTCCGGACCGACCTGCACCAGCAGGCGAAAGACGTCGAGCCTGCTTTCCTGGGACAGTGCCGCCAAGGCGACCAGTGCGGATTTCTTCTCCATGCCTGCGCAATCTTCAAAGGTTAAACAACTTTTTAAGTATCGCATGTGCTCCCGGGAAGATTCAAGCGATATTGAATGATGTCGGAGCAAAAATTGGGCTTGCGATCTGAGGCGGTGGGCGCGTCAGGTCGGCGCACGCCGGTGGCATCGACGCTTGCCGGGCCCACATGACGGGGGCGGTCTCGCGCGGCCGGCGCAGGGTAGCCCCATGGATACGCTGCCAAAAACCGCCTTGCACCCTTCGTCGTGGTGTCTATAATCAGGTGGATGTCCGCGGGGCCTCATTCGATCCACTTGCTTGAGCCACTTGCCTGAGCCTGTCCATCGCGCAGTTCGCACCCCGTGCACATGCCTGGAATGCCGTGGAACGTCACGGACAGTTCTCAGCGCACCTGTCGCAGGAACCAGTCCGCCTAGCGGGCAGCAAGCAGGGGAGGTCGATCATGGAAAACGGCAACGTTGGGTGGCAGCGTGGTGACTCGTCGGGGCGCGGCGGCTCTTCTTCGGGTGACGCGCACACGGGGCCTGGGCAGGACCTGCGCTGGATTCCGGTCGCGCTCGGCGCCGCCGCCATCGTGGCCAGGCTCGGCGGCCGCAACAAGGGGGCCGCGGCGCTTGCGCTGAGCGCTGGCGCGGCTGCGGCCGCGGTGAGCGCCGCGCGCGGCAAGCAGCAGGGCGGCGCCGCCGCCGGCAAACCGGAGGTGGAGCGCTCGATCACCATCGGCGAGGCCGAGGACGAGCTGCGCCGCATCTGGCTCGACCCGAGGACGCTGCCGCAAATCATGGCAGGCTTCGCCACCGTGCGTGCGCTTGGCGACGGCCGCCTGCACTGGAAGGTC
>Ga0265780_10000958_pt1 | contig 42439 bp, 48 predicted proteins | sample P1T30metagenome_FD_192432 | JGI IMG/M metagenome (GOLD analysis project Ga0265780, IMG submission 192432) | Plant litter microbial communities from East Loma Ridge, Irvine, California - P1 T30 | ecosystem: Environmental > Terrestrial > Plant litter > Unclassified | place: USA: California...
TGAGCAGCCAATTTCTCGCCAGATAACTCATAAAGTAAGAGGGAATCTGTGGTTGTGACTGCCAACTATCTGTCAGCTTGGACTGGATGTGTGAGTACGCGAGCTTACCCATTTACCCTCCTTTCCTCCCCAATTTAGATCTACCAATTCCGACTTGAGCTCGATGACTGGTACAGCAACTTCTAGAGATGGATGACGGAGGATTGATACTCGATTATCTGTTGTGCCGATAGCTACCAAATGCATAGATGGTGATAAGGCTGTAAGTTTCTGACCATCAGAGCAAGCTCCAGTAGAGAGGGAAGACATACTTGATATGGGTAATCATCCGTCCAAGAGGCTGTGATTGTCTTTTGACCATTCACATAGTCCATCCTATTGTTTAGCTGGCACATCTTGAAGGGGACAGCTACTCACTTGTCATCCTCGTAGCTGTACACCCTTGCGTGGTCGTTACTCCCGCTCTCGACAGACTGCTGCGATGTATTGATCCCCGTTATTAACTTCTTGCCCTACTTATTAGGTTCTTCACTTTCACTTGTGACAACCAACTCGGCACTTACCTTACGATCAACAGCCATAGTCATAGGTGCATCCTCTTCATTACTCAATTTCAGCTCGTTTTTATATTTGATATCCTGTCCATCATGCGAGACTGTACATATTTTCTAAACCGTCAGCATTGATAGGCAGGGAAAGACGCGTCGGGTGTCTATTTACGCACCAGCATATTTGAGATTCCACTTCTCGATGCACCTCCTCCACCACCTAGAAGGAGAGTCTCGTCATCTGCCCAATCTAGACAGTAGACTGGGAATGATGGTGTTGGGTGTGATTTATGTGTTGTCCTTGTCATGGTTATGGTAATGTCTAATAGAGTGGGACGCGGTCATGACGACAACTAATCAGTACGAGTATTGAAGTAGATGACGTGGCATTCTGTACATGCGCGAGAATCGCCGGCAACGTCTTGATCCGAGCAATGAGTGAGTGATGAATACTGTCAGTCACCTACCTATACCATACATAGTCAACCATGAGGCCAACACTACCACGTCTAGTCAATATCTTAGTACCAGTCAAGCGGTCTATTGATTATGCAGTGTAAGCAGCTGCCATTAACTTGTTATAGAAGGCCCAGCTGACCAGATAGCAAGATCCGGGTTGCATCGGATGGCAAGGGTGTCGATACTAGCGTCAAGCATTCCATGGTGAGTCTGGGCTACCATGTGCATCATAGCTGGAGCTAACTTTCAGAACCCTTTCGATGAAATCGGTATGCATTTATGTCCACATTAGCTCACTTCTCCCAGCTGACAATCAGCGGTCGAACAAGCGATCCGAATGCGCGAAAAGGACCCCAAGCTAATCACCTCCATCACTGCCCTCTCGATCGGTCCGCCCAAAGCAGTCGATACAATCCGAACAGCGCTAGCCATGGGTGCTGATTCAGGAGTCCACATCACTGTCCCCGACGGGACCGTTGTCGAGCCCATCTCGGTAGCTCGAGCAATTAAAGCAATCATTGATAAATCTGAAGGAGACAAGAAGGTTGATTTAGTCATCTGTGGTAAACAGGCCATTGATGATGATTCGGGATCTACTGGAGGTATGTTGGCGGGAATGTTGGGTTGGGGACAGGCTAGTTTTGCTAGTGCATTGGAAGTCAAGGAGGGTGGGGCTGTCAGTGTGACGAGAGAGATTGATGGTGGATTGGAGAAGATCGAGGGGACTTTGCCATTCTTGGTCACGACGGATCTGAGGTGAGTTGGCCATTGTGTATTTATGTCTACGAAGGATCAACTGACGTATAGGTTGAATGGTATGTGCTCCCGGATATTTACGTCTATCAATGCTGACTTTCCCAAGAACCTCGATACGCTTCTCTAGTAAGCTTACCATCATCATCCTCGCGCTCGCAGGAAGCTGACATTCAGCCAAACATCATGAAAGCAAAGAAGAAGAAGATTGAATCGTTCAAACCAGAGGATCTAGGTCTAGACTTTGTACGTCCCTTTTCCGTCCTCGAAATACGATTGCTTCGTGTATCTTGCTGACCTTTTTGCAGAGCCCACGCTTGGAGACTATCTCAGTCACTGATCCACCTAAGCGACAAGGTGGTGGAAAGGTTGAGAGTGTCGATGAGCTTGTTAGCAAAATGAAGGAGGCTGGTGTTATTTAGGTCGAATCATGGGGAGATAGGAATGCAGCATTTGAAAGGTTTACGAATTTACAACCCAAGCTCGTTGGTGGCTACTGCTGATGACCGCGGATAATAATCACCCGCTAAAGTCAGCATCAGCGATCATTAAGGACATTCGCAGTGAGATCTGCGTCTTTGAACTAAAAGAAGGGCAAACAGCCTAGGTCTTCCTAACAAGCAGGCAGGCAGCGTGTGCTCGATTCGGGTTGACTTGCGATCGGTGCGTGTGTGTGTGATCAGGATGAGGTAACGATGACTATGACGACTGATGACGGGACAGGTATCACACTAATTCGATAGGAATCGACTTCTCTATGCCACGAAATCTGGTACATCTGAATACATCAATCTGCTACATACTGCTAATTCATTTCCTTCATTTTCGTCATCTGCGCAAATACACTCAACTCAATTACTGGATATTACTATCAAAAGTCCAGTCATATCGGATCGTTGATAGTTGATCACTGCTCAGCAGCCCAAGCAGGCAACCATTCTTCCCAATTGGACCAAGAATCAACAGAAGAGATATCTTCTCCGTGGTGGTCGTGGTGCTTGTGAGGTGGGATCAGGACATCTCCAATGACCTATTTGTCAGTGTGATTCCTCTCTCAAGTCCTCCGAAGGTGGAATGTGCGGAGAGAAGGAGATGGAGGATGATGGACATACATGGGTGGCACCATTGTGGGCAGGTACGTCGAATGCTTTGACGTAATGGTCGTTTACCTTGATTGTAGTCTTGTAGACGCCTGCTTGTCAGACTTGACCTCGATGTTTATGCAAGGGAACATACCATCAAGCAGAGGGACCTTTGACTTGTCAATAGTGACATGTAGAGTAGTGTTGGCGAGAGCAGTAGGGACCTCGACCTCCTTCTTGAACGACTTATCATCGCCCTCGGCCTCCCACATCGAGACGATCTTTCCATGTTTATGATCATGATGCTTCTCGTGGTAGAATACCTCCGAGAGCAACAATGTCTTGGGTACGTAATGGTACATCAAGATTTTTGCGAGTACATTACCGCCGAATGGGGAGAACAAGAATCTCTTTAATCCCTCGGGCAACTTGGCGAATGCAAGATTGTCTGGGGCAAAGTTGGTAGCTAGTCCAAATCCAGTGAAAGCGGGATGACCGGGTTTAGACTTTTCATGATCATATGACCAGTCGTAGTAGTGTTTGGCGTCCAGCTTCTGGACAGCGGAAGTGAGAGTCGAGAATACTTCGGGGAAGATGTAGTATTCGTCAAACAATGACCCGGGGGGTAGAAGGGGGTATTTGATCGTATGGAAATAACCGTTACTTGCTTTCTTGTCGGAAACGAGGATCTCGGCGTAGAAGTTCAGTTTGAGCGCTGTTTCATTAGTTCGATTCGAGTCATTGCTTTGATCGTGGAAAGACGTACAAGGAGGAAGGACTGATTTCTCGACTCGAACCCTCTGATTCAAACCTCCAAACGCTCCGTCCTTTGTCTCCAAAGCAGTCTCGAAAGTATTGTTACCAGCGAGATCTTTGGCAGTGTAGGCGTGAGGCAAGCCATGGTATTTAAGTACGAAACCTACGATCTTTCGGAAGATCTCTCGTCGTCTTTTCTTCTTTTCGTCATCATCATCGTCGTTACCGGCGATATCGAATGAAGGAGAGTCGAGAAGGGATGAGATCGTGGCGAGAGATGGGGTCTGGATGATCTGGATTGTCAGCCATCGCGTTGGCATTTACTGAGAGTGAGGACATACCGATGCAAGAAGCTCATCATCGTCATCATCGTGATGATGGTGGTGACCGTGATGATGATCGGGAGGAGTCAAAGCATCATTGTTAGGAGCCTGGAATATCAGCCCGATCTTGGTGGTCGATCCGCTCATGCAGACTACTCACAAAGAAGGTGATGCTCATATCCTTGTTGTCAAGGATATCCTTTGCATGTCCCTCGAACTGTATATCAGCTACAGCACTGCGATTACAGTCTTGGTGACTTACCTCAATGAGCTTGACGATCTTTGAGAAAGAGTGAGGATCAGCCAACAATTGTTGCCAGATCGTCCTATCCTCTCCTTGTTCACCCTTCAATTCGTCAAACTCAGCCACAACATCCTGAGCGGCGGACCAAGACCAAGAAGATAGAGATCGAGCTCCTTCAACGAAAGAAGATTGGATCGAGGACCATTCGGAAGTAGTCAATTCCGGGATCGATTGCTGAGTGGGAGCAGCGATTGCCAAAGGCAACAAAGCTGCCAAGTGAATCAATCTCATGATGGTAGTATGAGAGTGGTGGTGAGAAAGAAGGCAGTGATTGACTGCGATGCAAGACTATATACGTGCTTACGCGTACACGTACTGCCGGGATGACGACGATGATGCTATTACAGCTCGGCGACCGAGATGGTCACGTCAGTCAGCACAAAGGAACCGTGGTCAACGTAAATTGGCGCGAACGTGTATCGGATATTCCGAAGCACAGGTTCCAGCTGCGATTGCGATTGAAGAGGACGACTGTAGCATCTAGGCAGGACAGGCAGAAGATAGAACAGGAGGAAGGGGGAAAGATCAGAGAGTGATTAGATTGTAATGATTGGCGTACGTCACCCCGGAATGGCTGCGGGAAAGTTCCGTAGACACGATTCTCGAATTGACCATACAACCAGCGCACATCTTCTCAGTACTCTAGTGAAGCTAAACACGACGCTAACGGCCTTGGACAAGACAGCAGAAACATAATGGGTGGTCATAAATGCATGTACGACTACACTCCAACCTATCAATCCACTTAAGCAGTAGACTTGATCTTCCTCTGTCCGAGGAACTGGTTCTTCTCTCCGATAGTCTGCCAGTTGGTGTGACCTCGCTTGGAAGCAGTGTCGATGAACTTGAGCTGGACCTTTTCGAGGTGGTTTCGGGAAGTCATGGTCCTGAGAGCGTGTCGGAGGGTGACGATCCTCTTTCGGGGACCGGGGATACATCCCTTGAGCATGACAAAGTCGTTTCGGACGTCGGGGTATCGAGACCAACCACCGAGAGGGTTGATGTTCTTCTCGGAAACGTCAAAGTCGGTGGAAGCGTTCTTGGGGTCGGTACCTGAACCAATTCGGTAGATCTTCTTGTTCATCTCTGTTCGCTGATGGTAACCGTCCTGACCAGATCGAGCAACCGAGAACATGACGTTGGAAGGATGCCAAGCACCAATACAAGCGACCTTTCGGAGACCTCGATGAGTCTTTCGGGGAAGCTTCTTGGTACCCCATCGAGCGGTGACACCCTCGTAACCGTGACCCTTGGTGACGGCAATGACATCGATGACCTGGTCCTGCTCGAAGATGGAAGAAACCTCGACCTCCTTCTCAAAGTTGGTTCGTGCGAATTCGACCTTGTCGGCGACGGATCCACCGTTGACCTGGATCTCCATGAGGTGGGCCTTCTTTTGCTTGAGACCGGTCTTGGAGAGTTGGGTGTGGCAGAGGACTCGAACGACGGTACAGTACTTCTTGATTCGCTCCATCTCTCGGCTGATGGACTGGCCGTTGTTCTCACTGAACTTCTTGGCGTATCGGGTGAAAGCCTTCTTCTTGGATCGGTACCAGTTTCTGCCAGTCAGTAATTGTTCTTGCACTACGACGGGCAGACGTACCGGTAGAATCTCCTCTTGAGCTCATCCGAAAGGTGCTCGGCCCAGACGGTGGTCAAAGATCGCAATCCTCGGGGAGTCTCGACGTAACCGACAACACCGACGACGACCATAGGTGGGGTCTCGACAACGGTAACGGCCTCGACGACCTCTCGCTTGTGCATCTTGGATCCGGGTCGGTCAAGGTCTCGGACGACGTGAGTCATACCGGCCTTGTAACCCATACAGGCGGTGAGGTGGACGGGCTTCTTGGCGTCATCCTGGATGTTAGTGATGTTCTGCTTTGATTGTTCCGTCTCCTTCCATCTTCCCTGTTCTCCATCTCTTTGCAGTCTTTCCGCCGTAACCCAGTAGCCTCCAGCTCTCAAGTTTGCCTACGCTGCTGATATCCCAACGACCCTGCTCATGCTACGTATAAGAAATTCGACATACCTTGGGGAAAGCCTTAACTCGACCCCTGTGTCGGGCGGCTCGCTTCCTGGGAACTATTCAAGTCAGTACATTGCTCCCCAGCCCAAGCAGTAGGTAGACGTACGGAAAGCAAGCGATCCAGATCGCGGTTCCTCGTACTTTCGGTGAGACATGGTTACTTGATGGATAACAGAAAGAACCCTCTGACTGCAATTTTATTAATCTATGGCCTATTCCTCGAACAACCAACAGAGGAAGGAGTGAATTGATTCCGTTAAGGGGGATAAGCGAGAGTTAGTGTATTACCGGTGTGGCACTCATCCATCGGAGCTGATCTTATTGCCGATGAACGCGATACAAGGCAAACGCGCGTCCACTTACGAGCTCGTCCGGCGGGATATCGGTCAACATTGCACTGCATACCTCATTTACTGACTGCTTACATCTCGTTGCTGGGTTGCATTGCATTGACTACACTGACGATACTGATTTTCGCCCAGTACCATCGGTCCAGTCCCCCACTGCACCATCGAGATTGGCTGATCCACACTCGGGAACAACGGCGATGGCTAACCCCCAAACTCACGCTAGAAGCATCGTACGATTCAGACCTCTGACATATAGTTGAGGGTTTGCTGATCATTGTATGTCGAGGTGTTGTCACGCACACGTTTAAGCAAACACGACTCTACATCGCCGGGTGCCTGCCTCGCCCCCGCCGGCGCGCTTATTGTGTAGCAGTAAGTTACAAGACGGTAAGTCCAATGCCCATAGGCTTGAACTGATACTACATACTAACATATACTCTCACTGAACACATGTATTCCTGCTCTCCTACTAAGGATGGATCAAATACGTCAACACTGCACTGCAAACGCTCGACTCCGATCGGATTCAAACGCGTTCAAAGGATGTCTCACTCCCCCATTCGCCGCCTCAATCAATCCTTACGCCACACCATCACGCCCCAGGCCAGAGGCATTGGCAAAGGAAGGTATGTACATCCTTTCGGTTCTTATTCCCATACACAACCCCGGCTCACTTTACACATCCTTTCGATATGCATCCCCCTCATCTAGCAATGACCCTAATCAGGTGATATCTTTGAACGAGGGGACTGTGTGCTCATCTATCGATTACCCCCGAGGGGAGTGGGCAGCGTCACGGAGGTCAGCTTAGGGTTCAGTACCTCTGAATCCAATTGCAGCGAGGCGTGTAACGGAGTATAGGCCGGAATTTGAGCACAGACCATCTCCATCTTTGTTGATATCCCATCTGTACAGTATAAATCTTTCTCCCCACCTCTTTTTAATTTCACTCTATACCATTCTACATCAACCCTTCAAAGTCCCCGGCTCCTCTTCGACCTCCGACATACCCAACCGTAGCAAGCTCCGGCCGTTATCGACGTCCTTGCATAGCGTGAGTTTCACCTCCCTTTCACCCAGTCCCACATGTAAGGATCTAAACGGCGACTTATCCGAATTTCCTTTGATCAAGATGAAGAAAGGGCATGACCTTGAGCTGACTTGCAGACCAGATTCAGACTCAGTATCATCTAGACTCATACAGATCGGAAGCTCGCTTCCATCTTTACTTCTTCTCGATCCCATATACTTCGCTAAACCCACTCGAAACCTAGCAATCGCATTCCGCACCATGGTTTATCGCACCAGGAGATCAAAACTGAAGGCGAAGACGCCAGCGAGATCGAAGGCGAATGTGAACGATGATGTTGACAACGCTGTAGTCTATTGTGCAGTATGCGCTAAGGCCGTCCCGGCGGTAAGCTGTCTAACCTAATATCGTCACGACCGAGGCTGACTTGACAGGGTAAGGGCAAAATTCAGAAAAGGTGGGTCATGTGGAATGGAAAGCACTGCCGCGCGTGTAATGCGTGCGGCATCTCTGTGAGTTGACACATCAATACATCATGTTGTTCTAGCTGATATTCAAGTGGAAGACCTATCTCTGCAAGGTGATCGATGCCGAGAAACGAGAACCTACGCGGGAAGAATGGGCCGAGTGGGATCTGACTCGACCCAAATTCGAGAAGCCTACGCCCCCTTTGACCGACGAGGAACGTGCAGCGATCGAGGCAGAAGCGATTCAAGCTGCGAAGACACTCGTCGGATTACGTCGTGCTGGTCGAACCCTCTCCATGTCCCCTTCCTCCGCCCACTTTTCTCCTTCGCTCAAATCCGAGTCCCTTCATTCTCCGCTTTCCTCATTCGGCTACTCCCACCAACCTATTCCTTCCTCCGACGAAGCTACCTTGGAGGTCGAATCTGCGGCACCCTCTACGTCGAATCGACCTACTTCGCTATACGTTGATGTGGGACCTTCCGACGAAGCCTATTCGGACTTCGACCTCAGCTACTCGTCCTACTCCGATCATTCGCCTCTAGAGCTGATTACACCTCTGTCGATCAGCTTTTTCGACTCTAGTAGTTCATTGCCGCTCTCGTTCAAGGACAATGTAGAGGTCAATTCAGCTTACCCTCCGTGGTAAAAGGGGGCCTTCGAAGGCCTCGCCAAAGCACTTTATCTGGGCATCAGCTCAATTGTACATAGGTTGTTTGTAGAATAGCTCGCCTCATTAGATCAATCATCGAATCACCTGTTTATATTCGTTGTATAAAGAATTCAGGACTGTAGTCAATGTCATGTATCGTTAACATGGTCATTCAGTGCCGAGCATCAAGCCTCTGATGTATCAGTGTGAGAAGTGGGTTAGTACTGCGCCGAAGGGGATTGGTAGTGGATGACTGCATCCATCCAGCGAGATTGGCAATCAACCAGTCATGTCTCTCTTTCTGCCTCTCAAGCGGACTAATCATCAGCTCACGTCCTCGCGGATATTGAAGCTGACAAACCCTCTTTTAATTTCGCTTCGATGGGTTTCCATTTCTTCTCCCCCAAACCCTTCCCATACGCCTCTATGACCTACGCATCAGCTTTGAAAACTCGAGAAAGGTGGTAGCTTACCCCAGCATGTAATCCCTCTGAAGCTGGATGTGTAGAAGCGAAAGCTCGTTCTAGGACGTAGAGATCTACCGCATAATTCTCTGCGTACTGCGCTTGAGATGAAAGTCCGAAATCTATCAGAACCTATATTATCAGCTTGAGCCGCATAAAATCAGAGACCGCCGGCTTACGATTTCGTATGGTTTTCCGGTGGATGAGTTGGGAGTGAGGCGTAACATCATATTTGAAGTTGTTAGATCTCCATGAATGATGCCTGTCCCATGCAGCTGAGCTAGGATAGTCCCTATTGATCTCATCAAATCCTCTATCTCGTCAGCTGCCAGGTCTCATCCAGCCAGGGCAGTCATTATTGAGAGCCACGGACTCACCTTTTGAAACGCCTATCCTGAGAAGCGCTTCCAGTCCTTCACTAACCACCTCTTCTTCCTCTACCCCAGCCCGCTCCTCCCATCCCTCTTCGTAATCCCCTTCATCTTCTTCCTCCTCTCCCTCCGCCCCACCACCTAGTACTTCCCTTATTGACCATCCTTCAATCCTCTCTAGCGCTAACACTCCATTCCGCTCATCCACAAATATAACTTTGGGGACTGCTATTCCCGCTTTGAGTGATCGGGCAAGAGCACGAGCTTCAAATGATATTCGGGTTTTGGTAAGACTAGCATCGAGGGTTGGGTGTCGGTATAACTTTGGGAAACGATATTTTAGGATTACTGATGGTCCAGCTTGAGCGGAGGTGGTAGAGGGGTATGTAGATGGGGCGGAATATAGGGACGAAAGATGATATACCCTCTATGTAATCAGCAGATGTCCCTCGTCGGGTCGGATGGACATAGTATAGAACAGTATAGAAATAGTGGTAGAAGGACATACAGCTTCTGCTCCTTGTTTAATAAGTTCCGCATCATCCAGCATCGCCAATGCAGGCGCTCTCAATCTAGATGGTCCAGCTTCCGATGACATGCTTGTGAAGATATGTGTTCTTGATTGTGAGAGTGAAAAAGCAGAAGAAGTACAACAGTTGATTTATGAGTAATAAACCAAATCAAGCCCGTTTCCGAAAGACGGTCCGAGCGCGTCTCGGTCAGCCGGAGGCTTGAAACGAGGGATTCCTCGTACATGACGAGTTGGTCGTTCTGATCTGACCTGAATTGAGGTTAAGAACGTGCGTCATTAGTTCATAGCATATGCAGTAGGTACAACTATAGTCTAATACAATTGAATCACTCCTCACAGCTCCAGTCCCAAGCATCAGCGCCACCTCTACATTCTCCCAATCCGAGTCCCCACCATTCCTCCACTTGCCTAGCTACAGCTTCCCTAGCAGAGATAGTCTGAGTCTCCATCCTGATCATCAGTCACCGTACACAATGAGAAGAGGAAGACTGACGTTGATACCCAAGGCTCCATAGCTCCCAGGTAATGGAACCCTTTCATAGGCTGAACTGGCGCGAAAGCCGAGATAGGCCCTAATTCAGGATAACTATCCCATTCTTTCCTGTACAGCCATGAAGGTTCTTCTCCAATTAAATCGTGGATGAATTGATCGTTCAGAGGAGACATCGAAAAGATCTTGACTGTATATTCACCTGAACCGGGATATGTCTCGCCATGCCATGTTATCGATTGAAAATCTGGGTCGGTAGAGGATGAAGAAGTAAGGATCGTATTGGGGACTTTGGCATCCTGCGGCAGGTTGAAGAAACCAGGATTGGGGGATGGGCGGGTCGTAGCTAGGAAGGTAACGTGTAAATGGACGTAGGGTTGTTTTCTGCAAGTCAGCCTCGTTCTTCAGGCAACGGAGAGGACAAGCTGACGGGATTTGCTCTTCGAAATAAGAAGCGATGGATTTGGAGATCGGGGAGAGGTGCCAAGGAGCAGCGAAGAATACAGCATCGTATTCAGTCCCATTTGCATGTGCGGCTGAACCAGTGAATATCTTGAATTTGGTTCTTTCGTTCACTTCAATAGGCATAATGTCCTTCACCTGTTCATGCATCAGCTACGACTCGTTGATGATCAAGAAGAATAGCTGACCGTTGTATTGAGATACACCCCAGCTTTGGATTCATCCAGCATACCCTTGAAGATCCGCCAATTACCTCCCTCGACAGCATGAGCTCCGCTAGTAGCCATGCTGACCCCAGCTCCAAGTCCATGAATCTCGTCCATGTTTCGTCCGTACTACCATCAGCCCTTCTAGACTACGTCGACAATCCCGAACGAGGTACTCACATTGACCCGTGTACTAGCCTCCATAATCTCCTTGATCCATTTCTCCTTCATCCCTACCCCCTTGGCCCAATCAGCTCCATACCGAGTAGTCAGATCCTTCCCTAGTCCAATCGATTCCGCGAATGACTCGATACTGTCCACGACACCTCTCTGTGAGAGAAAAGTGGGATTATAGAGTTTCTTGAACTTTCCTACTAGAGCGTTGATGGCTCGATTCGTACGTAGAGGTGAGAGGGGACCGTATCGACGGATAGCCGAGATGGTATCCCGAATTCTCGAGAATCGGGATTTGTCAATGGTAGTAGTGTACAGGAATTGTGTCCCGTCCTACTGATTAGCACACGGTATCTTATATATGTGGCAACGCACCCATATACCGAGACCTGCATCTCCAAAATCGGGATCGACCAGCTCTAGCCCAAAGTGCTAATCGTCAGTGCCGTTCGTCACTGCACGATGAGGAAGGCTTACCCTGGCAGCCTTCACCAGATGTCGATTCGCCTCAACGAATATACTCGCTCCCACCTCTTGTGCTCGCAACGTCTCGTCCCCATGTGGATAAACAGTAGTGGTCCCTTCTAATCAGCTACACTTCATTCCTGTAGGCAGGACTTACGTCCACCGATCCTCTCGTCCCTCTCAAATACTGTTATCTCCCCTACTACCTCCTTCCCGGTCCTATCCTTCATCACCCGACCTGCTCTCGAGAGGAACCACGCTGCTGCGGACCCGCTAGCTCCAGCTCCGATAATAGCTATCTTCTTCGGTTCTCCTTCCCCCTCGATGACGCCGGCGTCGTAAGTGAATCCCGGTTCATCGGGAAATGAGGGGAATGAGTGGCTCGAAGGGTAGGACGCTATCAAGTACGTTGAGCTGATGAGGAGCAGTATGGCTAGAAGCACCTGGGCCCTTGGCGTGAGCCTGAAGGAGGGCATGGTTGATGAACAAAGGTCGAGGGCCAGTGAAGAAGGGGTCAATAGGAGTAGGAACGCAGCTAATCGTTCAGGGATCAACGGTATCTTATCGCCGCCAGCCCGAACACCTTCCGAAGGCGACTTGACACCGCAATAAGTTTACTTCAAACTGTACAACATTGCATGCTATGGTCAAATACATACACACCTTTGACTGCAATGATCAAAGACTACTATTACAATGATGATGTTCACTTCAAGATCCAAGTTATATAAACAATGTCCTTTACTACACTTCGTTCGCCCCACAATCACGACAAGAAGAAAGTATCAGCGACATCTTGCTGTTCTTTATCCTTGATCTGCCTGATCTCCGCCGATACACTAGCTGTTGAATGAAGTGTTGGCGCACACGATCGTCGGTGAGTCGCCACTCGCTGTTGATGGGCTAGGTAGTTGTCATAGGATGTTGGAGGGGGTTTGGAGACTTTCTTGGATGAGCCATTCAATGTCTATCTGTCAGTCTACTTTTTGATCAAATTAGGACATAGAGCTCACCTCAGAAAGGTTCATGACTGATTTCCTCCATTTCGACTCTTTCCTACCCAAACCCTCTGGCTTTCGAGGCGCGACTTCGGGCTGATTTGGAGAACTACCGAATCGAGGTGGACTACTCGAACTCTGTCGAATGACTACGTTGTCGCTGAAAGAAGGAGAAGTAGGAGTCTGAACCTCGTCATTGAATGTAGAAGCAGTCACGGGCGATTCTACAACTCTTCGACTGGACTGTGAAGTCATTGATCGAAGTGGCTGAACGACATCGTCTTCCTCTTCCTCTTCTTCTTCCTCAATTCCTTCATTTATCGCGTCGTCCGTTCGGGCTGAAGGCGCATCGGATCCGTCAAGTCGGAGCTTCCCGATCTGCTTGACTTGCTTCAAGCTAGGTGAGCAAGTGAGGGAGGAAAGTCCGGGAGTGATAATCTTGTCATCCGAGGAAGGGGACAGGGAGAAATCGTGGACATCGTTTTCTGGCAGGACCAATGCCGGAGAAGGTGGTGAAGGTGGAAGAGGCACTGTGCGGGGATCGACAGACAACGTCATATACGCGTCGCTGGTAGTAGGGCCAGTCTCGATCTTGGGCGACTCGCTGGGCTTTGAAGCCATGATTTCGAGTGGTAAAGATGTCTTGCGGAGAACCGGTGGTCGCGAAGGTGGACTGGCAAAAGTGTTGATGGCGAGTGTGGGCTTTCTTACAGGTTCCCTTGGAGCCGTGGTCACAGCTCGCGCTGGCATCGACTGTGGGGTGACGGTGGGTGTAGGTGGACTTGGTTTAGATGATTTGCCCCCACCAGTCAATTTCCTGATGAAGGATGAAAAGGATGAACCAGATCGTTGAGGTTTAGGTCGAGTTGGAACGGCATTGGAACTGGTACTTCGGGGAATTGCAACTGGCTTGGTAGCTTGAGGGAGAGCTTGACTTTGTGTTTGTGCTTGTGGAGGTGGACTGATCCTAATTGCACTGATCATCAGCTAAGCTCACGCGACATTGACTATGTAGATCAACGCACGGCTCAAGAACAGGCATAGGTGGCCTTTCCCTACTGGTCGACCGACTCCTTTCTTTATCTGCCTTTGCCCTCCCTCGAAGGCTCTGCATGCTCTTTGTCAAACCTCGGAATCCACCCTTTCTCTCAATCACAGGGGAGAGGATTTCAATATCGTCCCTGGTACCGGTTTCGACTGAATAAACGGCATCGGTAGGCGTAAGCAGAGCGGCATTGAGTTGATCATGGACATCATCTGAGGTGGCGGTCGTTGATGAATGGGATAGAGAGGGGTATGAAGACATTCGTTCGATAGGACGTTGTGGGACTGGCATATCGTCAATGGCGAAATGAAGTTCGGAAATTGCGGACACAGGTGACAAAGGTGATTGTAATGACATGGTGGTGTGAGATTATATCCAGACAGTCGGGTCTAGGAACTGAATGGAGTGTCAAGGGTGATGCTATGCAGAATCTGCTTTGCAGGATTGAGGGGGTAAGATGGGATAAAGATCTGATTCTGAGGCATCAATACACAATCACGACGACTCCTTTCTTTCATTCATCTAAACAAGACTCACCTTCTGATGATTCAACGAATTCGCCGATCAAGTCAAGATGAAGGGGCTATGCCAAGGGGGAGTTGTATCAAAGGAGTATCGTCAACCGGACTTGCTTCGCGGACAAAGGAGCCGGGGAGGTTGGGGAATCTGATCTGTTGATGACGATGAAACTGCCGGTCTCGGTCGATAATTCGGATGGAAGTCTCAGATGAAGGATATTAGAGTGTTTCGTTTCGGAAAGAGTGTCGGGGTACCGGGCGGGGTAAGGAAAGCTAAACACTATACACAATCAGTATGCACAAACTACCAAGTATCAAATTGATCAAGATCAAACACCAAACTTACCAATTCTGCACTACTGCGAGGGCAAACGCCTGCGACCGGCTCCGGGGTATGCGATGAAAAGCGGGGACAAGCGTAAACAGCCGGCCGGACCAGAAAAGTGGCTTGAGTGTGTGGTGTGTACTCTTTGTCGGAATCTCACTTGCTTCCTCTGCTCTTCTTTCTAGAGATCAAAATTCCAGCCTCTGACACAATCGTTTGGGCCCCCTTGCTCGTGCCTCTAGACTAGACTTGTTGACAAGATGAGTGAATGTGTGTTTACAAAATGATATTCCTCGATGGATGGTGATTTGGCGTCTTCGGAGCCAATCGCCGGATATAACTTATTGCTGATGTGCCTTGGTCAGATCGGGTCATGTTCAGTACACTACTAGTAGTTCTCGATCACGCGAGCGTCGACCTCCAACACCCTGGTCTGTCTAATTTTTCATGTAGAGAACTTGCGCAGTATGATCCGTAGAGTGCACTAGCCATATGAAGCAAGTCTCTTATTTTGCACAGGACTTGATTTCTGGAACATGTAGCCAAGCACAACGGGAGAGGATTAGAGGGGCCCAGGCTGTTTGTTTCAAGACAAGCAGGTACGTATAGGAACCAGGAACGCGTAGATTAATTCTCTCGTGCTTTGATCCGAGCCCGCTTGACTTTGAATCCCGGAAGTTATTTCAGCAGGGTTTGATAGGGTTTTACGTTAGTGTTAAAGCGCGTCAATACGAGTACATCTTTCCAAGCGGCGAGTAGTCCACTTTACATTTCCTCCGTTTAGTATCGGCATGCGCAGTCTGGTCATTGCAACAAAGGATAGCCACATCGCGTCGCTTCCAAGGAGCCAAGTCGGCACCTGCGATCCGTCGCCGTCTAGCTTGCGCAACAGGCGAGAATCTAGCTGGTAACAACGAGAGAAGTATGCTTGCCAAGCGTTGCGTCAAAGAAACAAGTGGACGTGATGATACCGATGCTCGAAACGACTCAAGTCTTGTCGTGGATGTTTCCAAGTGGAATACATACGACTGTACTGCCCCTTCGATCATCGAATCAACCTCGTAGCTCGATGGCGGGGTCTTTCTCTCATATGAGGCACAGCCATACATTTGATCTTGTCCACCTTTCGCCTTCCAAGGTTAGAGTATTAACCTAGTTGACGACCTCTCCCTCTTCCCTCTCTACTTCATCATCATCCTCTTCCTCATCTTCAGCGACACCTTTAGCAGCCCAGAAATCTTTTCTTTTGGCCGTCCTTTCTTTCCTTTGTTGTTTCGTCAACCCATCGGTTTTCTTGGCCGTAACTTTGGGCGGCGTATCATGAATCTCGCCTTCCTCATCATCGGTATCCGACTTGATATTCGTCTTCCATTTTGACTTCGACCTCGACTTTGTTTTCGACTTGTTGTTCTGGTCTTTGATACTATATCGGGTTTCCTCCTCCTCCTCCTCATCATCATCCTCTAGAATCTTGATATCATCCTCGTCGCTATCCTCCGATACGCTCTGATATCGATCCTTTCCTGATTTCTTCAAAGCACCCATGATCTGAGGGAAAATCTCTTCAATATCATCATTATCGCTTCCCTCGCTAAAAGTGGCATTGGCATCATTTTCAGAGTCGAAGGCGTCCGAGTAATCATCAAACTCGACTTCATCATCTTCCACTTCGATTGCACCTACCGCAGGGCTTTCATGCCTGGCGCGGCGAGGTGTCGAATCGTGTTTGGACTTCGTGTGACCGTTACCCTTACTCGCTGATTTTGATTTACGCGAATGATCGATAGTCGAGGCATCGCGAAGTTCTTGGGCTTCAGGGAATTGTTTTGCAAATGGAACATCGGGCGAAAGATCAAGTAGTCGCTGTAAACGACCTTCACGATGCAGTCTGTGCAACTCTTGTCGATGTTTCGATGTCTGCTCATCAGCTACGATCTGACTGAGTTGCTGGTAGCTTACCTCTCTCGTGACACCCATGACTTTCCCCAGAATTGTCAATTCCTCCGGATCATCTTCTCCTGCTTTGTGCCATTCTTTGTCCTCTACCATCGTTTTGGCTCTTTGGCATAATTGCTCTTGTAACATATTGAACGCCCCATTCAGCGTGAGCTTGACTTGTCGAATCCCGAATGATCCACCGGATATGTCGTTATCTGCGGTCAATAACCTCGATCCAAGTGCAATCAAAGTAACATACCTGGATCTTGTGGATCTTCGATCGAAAGCAGATATGCTTGACCACCACGATACCATCCTCTTGATCTTTTCCCGTAATAAAATCCGCCTCTCCGTATCGAGATTCCAACTTCATCATAATTATAATGCTTGCCGTACAGTTCGAAGAATTCCATCAAGAGCGTACCCATATTCTGTTCTGGATCGATCTCATTCCGCCGTAATTTGGGATGTACCTATATCTCAGCTTTGCCCTTTTCAGTGCTATTTCAGCAAACGTACCTGTAAGAAAGAGATGACGAGACATATGACTGAATAACTCCCTAATCCACCCGTGTAGACTTCGTTCATTGATCTCTGACTCAAGAATGCCTTTACGACCAAGATCATCTGTCGAGCTCCTGGTAGAATATCCAGATATTGGTTGACGATTTTTCCAGCTGCAATTCCATTGACTTGATTCAGCGATATATCGACATTGAGTTTGCCTAGATATCAGCTCAAGCCTGCGGCTAACAAATGTGGATAGCTCACCTTCATTGGTGACAAATTTGATAATCGGTACCCTGGCTTTCGAAATGATGGCCACGGTATCTGCGATTTTGGATTGACGCATCGCTCGCGCCATATCTGATAATGTCCTAACTTTATTGCTTTCCGTAAACGGTTTCGTCACGACCAAGTCGATATCCCTTACGGTCAGCAAACGGTACGGAGTGATGAATAATAGTAACCTACCCATGAGGCAGGTACAGTTGGGTCTGCCAAGATCCAAAAGGCGTGACCTCTGCTTGTGGCCATATTGAGTGGATCGCCCGAGTGATCTGCTCAATCACCAAGAATCGCACTTCGAATTCCTCTCGAGTGGGCGACATATGTTTATAGAAAGCTGTGATCTCATGATTCAGCCTATGCGTCAGCCTTCATTCATCGCCATCTTGGCCGACTTACATCTCGGCAGGATCACGACATTCACTCCAATCAACCAACTCGCACCACGGAGCCGATCTATCTCTAGCCTTCTTCTCTTCTTTAAGATTCCGAGGTCCAGGTCCTTCATCCTCTTTACTACGTGGTCTCTTCTTGCCCTTGGGACCTTTCGGTGTACTGCTGCCATTCTCTGGTTTCGATCGAGATGGGCCCGCTTTGGCATTTTGAGATTGACCTTGCCCTTGCCCATGAGCTGATGTTGATGCGGACGGCGCGGTGGAATTGGAGTTCGAAGGGGCGGGAGATGGCGATCTACCGAACGAGACAAAGTCTTGGTCCATTGTGTCCCTTGACTACCCTTGCTATATGCCCTATACAAGTGATGTATCGTAGGTGGTCATCCTCCACTTCGACATCTCTAACTTTTGATTCACCGTTCCTGAAGTATCGATTGACACGTCATACTCAATGCATCAACAGCACACTCTACCGTCAACTATACTCATCTTTCACCCGACCACCTACTCTTGGGACACGAGTCTATACTATCCAACTTAGACAAGGGCAAACAGGTCAAAATGACTTGAATATCAATTCTCATCGAAATTGTGTAACCTAAATTCTATCCCTTGTCTCACTCCCGGACCCTTATTTGGCCACCAACCTCTCTTCCAAGTCATCTTATCACTCCTCAAACACATGCGGCACCAGCAATGTATTTCAGCGCCTATCAATCTCGTAAACGGGAGAGATCACCTCCTACCGAGTTCGCCACACCATACAACTCGCCCGCTCTTGGTGTCATCACTTCGCCAACGCTGGATGTTCTTGCTAAGCGCCAACGATTCGAGAGGTTCGGCGGAGTGCTAGATCAAATGAACGTACCAGGACCAAGTGTGCCGCCTCTCCATTATGATTCTGGCAGCAGTCACGTAATCAATGTTAGTAATAACGGGAACGGTCACGATGAAACGAATGGCCACGAGCATGAACTCGACATGTCCACCCAGTATGCGGAGAAAAGACGAGCTCGACAATGGGAACAACTCAATGCCCCTCAACCGACTTCACCGTTATTCAAAACCCCTTCAGAACCTCCTCCAGGGGTCCGCGACCGTATCAACTCCGATCTAAGTGATCAAGATCTAGGATACTTTGCATCTCCTGCAACTCACCATCCTCCCAAACAATCAAGACCACAATTCAAACATCACATGTCTTCTTCTCCTATTCGACATCAACCTCCTGGGTCGAGTCCATTCAAGTCTTCTGGATCTAGCAGTCAAGTCACCGCTAGAGATTACAGGAGTAGTGGAATAAGGCCAGAGGAGGAAGATGAGGAGGAAGGGATGGATCAAGAGGAATTGCGGAGGGATTGGGGGGAACATTATGCTAGACCTAATGGGCTACTACTCTCTCTTGTAAGCTACTAGAGTGATTTTCTGTTTACCAAGCTCATTCCACTTCAGCATCGATCCCGACAAAGTCAACCTCGAATTCCTACCACTCCGCATAACCATCATTCTGACAATATGCTATCATCCCCATATCGGCCACCTACTTCGAGGACGCACAGCTATCGTGACGAGCATGACGTAGGCTACGATCACTCCGAAGACATCCGATCATCACCCTATGCGGGTGATACGAGTGGTGAAGTCGATAATCAATATGAAGAGACCAACCGACTCCTTGGCCAGCTCGAGCTCGTTCGGCGCCAGCGATTCAGCACTGAATGAGCGCCCTACATGTGTCATCACCTTGGACAACATTTTGCACGAATTTCAAACATCACGACCACCATATAATGACGCCTCAATAACGAGATTATTGTACCCGCCAATCGCATCTCTTGTACCATCCGACCTCTTTTCGGTCATCATCTTCGCATTGTACGACCCCTCAGTCTCCTATTCGTATCATCATCGCATGCATAACGTTCATCATGAATCAAGGCTACGCTTCCCATTTCTTCTTTACCTCCTCATCTGCTCGTCGCATGGCTATTGCCATATCTGCGGCTAAAGCATTCTCATTCTTTTCATCCTCATCCACCCCAATCCAGCCCGTTACACCAGTATACATGTCATTCCCACCGTCCGTCACTCCCGTTTGATCTCCAGCGCTCTGTCCCTTCTGACATGGCACACACTTCTTGATCTCCAGCCCGATATCCTCTTCCATGCCGACCCACCAAAACACTTCTCCAAGCTGACTTGCCATTCCAAGATAACCTAGATGTTTCCCTTCCTCATCTACATGTGCATCTTCCAATACTTCCCGCCTGATTACTCCATTTGGCGGAACCAACAGAGCAGCTCCATTGGGATCTTGATCGTCCGGTCGGAGGTATAGGAGACCAACATCACTCAATATGAAATCATCATTATTGCCCCCAGACCTCAAATCGGTGATAAGAGGAACAAGTTCAGGATCACGAGGATATTCGTCCAACCATCTTTTGGTCTCTTCGTCAACCTCCACGGGTGAGGGTATACCGGGTTTGGTAGGTCTGAGGAAAGTTTGGTTGCGGGAGAAGCGGGCTGAGGTGGGAGGCGCGAAAAAGGTCTCGACGCCCGTGGCGCGGCGTCGGCGGGCTAGTGGTTTCTCTGCTTGGGGAAGGAGGATTGCCGCTGGAGTGGGATCGGGCGGGTTGACGAAGGTGTTGAACGAGTGGAACTGGCTATCAACTTCCAATCGAGAAGCGACGCATAGGACTTACGGGACTGATTATAAAGTAGGAGATTGAGCTGATGAATGGATCTAGAACCATTGCTAGGATCGCTAATGGGAGGAACCCTCCCACACTGCTTTATCAGCAAGGTCCTTGACGTCAAGTATCCCATGTACTTACCCAAAGCTTACACTTCCAGCTGCAGCGGCTTCACTCAACTCGATCTTGAAACGATAGCCCAACCCAAACTGCAATTAGCTCCCACGATCGCCCCTGTTGTGGGGGCTTACACAGACTACGACGAGACTCCCAGTAAGGATCCCATAAATATGCCCCACAGGTCCCCTCCTCATAGCCCACCAACCCCACCATACCCAGATATATTCCTCAAAGGGCGGTCTCTCGCATCTAGCCCTTATATCCACTTCTCGCTGTATGTCATCTGCTTCTTCCCTACTCTCCTTCTCATCATCGTCGGAGGAGATGCCGGTGAGGTGATCGAATGGGATATGGAGGATGTAGAAAAGGTAGAAATGAAGAAATGAAGTCGAGAGGAGGAAAAGCGCTTGGAGCCATATGATACTCGTGAGCCCTACCCATAATGGGTATAAGAGATCTATAGTGGGACCGATACATCAGCTGATTGCCTTGGGTAAAAAGGCCGCCGTACTTGTTAGGAATCTTATAAGTCTCGTCGGTGTTCTTGAAATCATCTTTGCCATATATACTGCAAACCCTGTCGTTCAGCTCTGTCAATGCAGAAAGAAGAGACATAGACGGACTCGTCCTTGTCCAGCTGGCACCACTCGTTCACACCTAGTCCAAATCCATCTTTAGCTGGCATTGTCGCTAATCCCCCTTCTTGGATCTTGACGAGGTACCCTAGACCAGAAGCAGGATCAGCGAGGGCTATAGTCAATAACAAGGCTCCTGCTAAAACGTGTCCAGCATTGATGAATATTCGCCAGGTTCTATACCTACTTACTACCCCCATGTTCTTGAAATTGCTCAGCCACCCACATGGCTTGAGTGATCTGATAGCTGATGACACAGATGCCGTAGACTCAGGATTGAAAGATCTTGATCTTGCGTTTGAGCCCGACCTGGACGTGTTGTTCCCCCGTGAAGGAAGGGAGTATCGGGCAGTAGCTACCGACATCCTCCCGAGCCTGTTCTGTGCTTCTGGGGTCAAAAGTCGCGGAGACTCGGCTCCCATCCTATCGAAATCGGGTACTTTCGGGGGATCAAGGGGATCAGCAGAGTGTGGTCTCGTATCTCGATACCGAGGTCGAGCGGCTAGATGCTCAAGGTCGAGGATGGACGGGAGAGTGGATCTATGATGTTTCTTCAGCGACAACGGGGCTACTCTCGGTTGTTCTACTCTCGATTGTTCAAAATGGGTATGAGCAGTCGCAAACGCGGGGGAGAATGGGTTATCGTCTTGTTGAGTCGGAGCGACCTGGATTTTACGTGTATCAGATCCAGAGCTTCGATGACTATGACTATCCTCGCTCATTTCCGTGATATCCACCAAATGGGATTGATGTCTCGATCCAGCACTCTTCAGCTCTCCTCCGTGTGTACTGTGTTTCACAGATTTCCGAGCAGGATTCCGGGCAGGACGAGTAGGAGTCGGCGGTAGTGGTTGAGTGACTAGTGGGGAAAACGTAGGTTGAGGAGATTGCTGATACGATGATCGTGTCCAGGCTGTTGTAGGTGCTTGACCAGTGTATAAGTCGTCGTTATCGTCGTTCAGCCTCTGCATTTGTGGTCGAGGTCGAGAATTATCGTCTTGGTCGGGATGGTATGATGATCTACTCCATGTAGTTTTTGGCGCTCCCGTCTCACTCATTTCTTCATCCTGTATCTTGCGAGGAAGGGGTATGGCCAGCTGATCGGCACCACCCGTATTGGCCTGGGATGGGAAGGACCGACTAAAAGCAGTCCCTACTCCAGTTGTACCTCCCCAGTCCGATCTTGCATACAATGGTGTCTCCCGCGTATCGATCGGTACCTCTTCTTCCTCATCCTCAAAAGGGTTTCGCGAAGGAGTTGTGGAAGCGATGTTCATGTCGAATTGGGGCACACCCTCCTGCGGAGACGTGTAACCCGTTCGAGGCCTCGCTACAGAGTAGGGGAATATGGAGGAGGTTCGAAATCCACGTTCGGAAGCGGGTGTGGGTGGGTAAATTGATGATGCGGGCTGTACGTTTCGCTTGTTCCGTCCCATTTCGCTTTTTGTGCAGCTTGTAAGTATTGAATCAGATGGTTCAGTAAGATACAACTTGTTGCGATGGACTGATCGATCAAGTTACAGACGCTGATCAGTGTGAATCATATCAAAGGAATGTACAAAGGTCATTCCCGCTCGGATTAGGTGAAACGCGGTACTGAGCAAACATCATTATTACCTGTACCTGCCAATTACATACATTGTGACTAGAGTGTTCTTCACTTGAATGACAAAACACCATTTCTAGAGTTGCGCACTTCGCACCATTCTTGTCGATTACTTAGCACCCTTGTCGAGAGGCTCGATGTCGAGCTTGGGACCCAAAGGAACGATCCTCTTGGGGTTGTTCTGAGGATGCGAGTAGAAGTAATGCTCCTTGATATCTGATAATCAGCTTGGTTCAACTTTGAGGACGACAAAGCTGAACTTACGTTCAAAGTTGGTGGTATCCTTGAAAGCAGGGTAGTTCCAGTACAACCTCCTGAGCCAATCGTGCAGGTATGGGAAATCGTGTCGGACTATATATGAGCTGGATCTTTACCGCACCAATGGACACGTACTCATTCCGTAGTTGCACTTGAAGTGAACATAGTATACTGGATCATATCGGATGATAGTGGTGAAGAGCCTATGTGATCAGCTTGCTCAGTACTAGAAACGGAATGGGGGAAACTCACCTGACATCGGCCTCAGTCAATTGACCGCCTACCAAGAACTCCCTGCCGTCACTTAAGACACCCTCAACCTTGTCCAAAGCCTTCGCCAAAGCGTTGAAAGCGGTCTCGTAAGCTTCCTGAGTTGCAGCGAATCCGGTCTTGTAAACACCATTGTTGATATCGTTGTATACCCACTCGTTGAGTTCGTCGATCTCCTTCCTCAAACTCTCAGGGTATAGATCCAAGCTCTTCTTATCTCCATCCGGTAGGATCGAGTTGAAAGCGGCGTTCAAATCCCTGATGACTTCACTGGACTCGTTACTGACGATAGTGTTGTTTTTTGTGTCCCAAAGAGTGGGGACGGTGAATCGGGCATCGTAGTTGGGTTCAGCCTTTCGGTAGACTTGATTCAAGTGATGGAAACCGAAGAGATGATCCTCAGTGGCCCCTGGGAAGGTCTCGGAGGAGTGGGCGGAAGCGGGTTCGGCCTCTTTCTTGGCGTTCTCTGGAGTGACGAAGTGCCATCCTCCCTCAAGCATGTGTGGATGGACAGTGGATACACCTCAAAGTCAGTCTCATTCTCACGGCAGACTAGGTATGATTGCTGACTAATGTAATCCTCCAGACCTTTCAAGCTTCGCATGATTAAAGCTCGATGAGCCCATGGGCAGGCGAGACAAACGTAAAGGTGATATCGTCCTGTCTGTCAGCTTGACGCTCATCAGTATGAGCATCGGCTTACCCTTTTCCGGAGCAAACGTGCCGCCCTCTTCAATCCTGTCCCTAAAGCTACTGACCTGCCTCTTGAACGAGCCATCCTTGTCTGCCCAGGCGGTGATGCCTTCCTTTCCAGCTTGATTGCTCATACTTCTAGTGATGTTTGTTGATATTGTTCCGAGTATTCCTGGATTTGTCGATCTGATGGTTGTATATAATATACCTAGTAATCCTGCTGCTCCTGCTGTTCTTAACAATACCATGTACTGATATATATATGGGTATACAGCACGATGCTGAACTGGATGGTTGAGAAGCATGACTCATTTATGGTTAATCTATTTAACAGATCGGGAAGATCCGTCAGTGACGTAATCAAGTTACGATTACGATCGACCACAGATGGGGGATTCACATTACTCCATACCATCCATCAGACAACTATGACTACCCTAGCAGAGATCCAAAACGTAAAGGCATACCACCTTCCAGTACCAGGAGCAGAACCAGTCGTTCTATCAACTGGAACCCTGTATCTTTCGGTCATCCCCGCGAACCCTCCTTCTCACCCTTCTCAGACTATCGCTTTGAGCGTCGGAGCATCTTCATTCCCAGTACTACCCAACACTCCTGTGCAGAAGATTGAAGCGAAAGAAGAGCACCCTCGATATGCTTTCAGTCCTCTACCAGCTGATGGAGGAGCAGCTATTGGGCGCGTAAAGATCGTGTTGAGCCCCAGGTCAGTCAATTCCGAGATTAAGGGAGTGGAGCCTGACCAATAGCTCTAGTCAGACAGAGTGGGAGCAGACAGAGTTGCTCGTCAAGAAATTTGAGGAGGCTTTGAAAGCCAACGGCGTCTGGGACGAGCGAGTGCTTTTCGTCGATGACGAGTGGGAGACCACCACTACCGGTCCCAAGAAGGGCTGGGGAGAGGCATTGGCCAGTAACCTTACTTGGGCCGGCGATGCCGTTGCTCAGAGGCTTGGAGCAAGGACTGACGAGTGCGTAATTCACTTGCGTTCACATAGATGCTGATTCCTAGACACATCTCAACGACAAATCCGACCCACCCTGCTCCACCATCCGAGCAAGTCGCAGCCAACGCCAAGCAGCTCAACTCCACCACCGGCTCTATCTCGGAGAGCGCAGATACCGGAGCCAAAAAGGTCGGTCAATTTGTCCACGACAAAGCCCACGACTACGCACACCTCCTGCCGGAATCCGTGCAGAAACTCGGCGATCCAGTTGCAGAGCAAGATAAGGGTGAATTCCGAAAACTCGCCGAAACCGGCTGGACACAGGCTACTTTCGCTGCCAAGGGCTTGGTTGGTGCAGCTACCACTATCGCTGGTGCTGTTAGTCAGAACGCTCACCGGGCGGTCGAGCACAACTTTGGCAAGGAAGCCGATGGTGTCGCGCAAGGTGAGTGAGAATTCAAGTAAGGCCATGTCGGGGCTGACTTCAGACATTGGACAAAGTGGCGCAAATGTCGGTGCTACGGCTGTGTCTGCCACTGAGGTCACCAGCGGTATCGTCCAAGGTGCCAATGCTACATCCGGGGTTTACAGCAAACAGACAGGCGCTTGAATGCCCGAAAGTAACATGTAGCGAACACAAAGGTTGTATGCAGCGTCGTAGAGAGCCCTATCAAAAGATTTCCTTTACAGCTGCTCTTTCCTCCTGCAGCATCAAAAGTAACCGCCACACTGCTATGTTACTGTCGCAGTGCAATGTATCAGTTAATGTTCAGGAATACATGGAGGGTGAGCATTTGGATCCGGTGGCGTCGGGAGTCAGCGTTACCTAGATGCTGCCTTTTCTCCGCAATCCCAGACAATTGACATGTCACGCCACGATACTTGACATCAGACACATCATGTCGGAAGTAGCCATCAGAGCCTGTCCGCGGGTCTTTGGCCGCGAATCGTTACTAGGAGGAAGTTTACACATGATCAGCTTGACCTGGGAATATCAAAACTGGCGCAATCATCAATTCACCGAAGAACGGAAATCTTCTACTTCAAAGGATTCACACGCGAGTTCAGTTCCACCCGTCATTTCCTCGAATAGCCCGACAACGAGATGAAGACGGTCACGAGGGCTCGAGAGCGATTCGACAGTGTGCTGAAGAGTCTGAGAGGGACGAGCGCTATGTGTGTGGCGGGCCGCGATGGCAAGCCAAGCCCTGCCTCGAAAGTGCCATTAGACACCATCGATGGGAAAGTCGAATTTCTCTCTCGCCGGGGGATGTCGACGCCTTGTGTGCTGAGCGAGTGTAAGTCATAGGTAATTGCCTCAAAGCGTCTCGCCTAGCTTGCCTCGCTCATGGTCTTATCGTGACCCACTTAGCAGCAGACACGTTATGTCTACTCGGTAGCGGCAAACAGCACCAGTCTGAGCACACAAGCTAGACCGGATGTAATGGTTCTGCGGGATTGACAATAGGGCACATAGGATAGGAGCCGAACTTTCACCCGGCCCTCCCCGCAGTGTGTCTGGTCGAGCCTCCGTCACTTTCGAAGCAGGCTACATGGCTTCCCAAATACAGGTCAATGTGTGCCACAGGCTGCGCTCAGGTTTCATTTCGGTCAAGCTTTATGGCCGGACAGCATCCGCCACCCACGTCGCCACATCGCATACGCCTTTGACCCCCAAAACCCAATCAATGGAAGTACACTGACGGGAACGTACTGCTCCAACATTTCGGCATGAGTCGCTTTCGAACAGTCATCGCCGTCAAGTCGGTCCCAAGTGAGTTCTCTCGCCGCATAGGTGCACTCAATAGGATTGACATCTCCAGGCAACAACGTCCAACAGCGTTGAGCCGTCTCGCCGCATCACAGAGGGTTACCTCGAGCAGGTGTCAAAGGAATTCGCCACACGTCGTTCTCTGAGATTCCCGTCACTGAGACTATCCTTTCATGGCCATAACGCCGTTGAAGCGAAGGCTTGGTCGGGAGACTCAGGTCACAGACTGGGCTCATGCCATATTATACATAACTTCCTTGCCATTAACCAATTTGCCACCGCATATACTTTCATATCTCGACGATGAGCAACCCTTCCTTTCGAGACAAATTAAGCCACGCCTGGGGGGTCAGTGGTCTGGGACCCCCACCACTACAGACGTACTTGACGCGCTACACCCCAACAGAGGATCCGGAGCTGTGGGACCCAGCTACAGGCCGATTCACTGATCGTGGTCGTCAGAAAACGCTCGAGGATTTCTCGTGTGCCATTGGGACCGAATTATATCAAGTCGGGAAAACAAATCGTCGAGTGGGAACCACGAGAGAGGACCAGGTCACTCAAAGTGTCCTCAACAGACTCAACACACTCAACAAGAGCTGCAAGACCCGCCCTCTGGGATCTACTTGCCCTTTCGTTAAGTCCGTCAACGACTACTATCAACCCGACGACGGAAGCTACAATCCTGGAATGTCCGGCGGCTTCACTTATGCCAATCTCCGGAAGGCGGAGCTCATCAGAGTGTATAGGAATCTCCTTGTACACGATCACGATCAGGTGTTTCACTCCGAGACCAAATCGGGGTCATCGGCAGCGACTGCTAAGCAGCCCGGGACCGGGATGGAGAAGAAGGAGTGGGAACCAAGTAGGGACGACGTGCACTTCGGAAATCAGGCTGTGAATGCAGGCATGATGGCGGGCAAGGTGGGGGCCAGCTTCGTTTCAAGCGTGCTGTCGGCTCTCGCTTCGGCCAAGGAGCAGTAAGTCTCACCTCAAGTTTCGACTTTCGCTGATGGGGGCTAGCAATCGAGGGAGCGAGAGTCCATGTGTTCGGAAGGTGTCTGATGCTGATTCCGACGAGGGACGAAACGATTGAGATAGAGCTTGAATCTCGTGTGGATGAATATGTACATACGTCCTTGTGCATAATAACCTGAAGATGTCGGGAAGCTTGAGTCAGGCATTACTGCCTTAGGATCTCCGTATGTAATAGAAGGTAAATTTGGCAAAATACACTCGCACTCACACCTGTCATCGAGGAACTAATTCAGCGAGATCTCCCATACCTTCCCTGTTTGATACGCTGTATTGTTTCTGTTTCAACTCCACGCAAAACGCGTGACTTGCATGCCGAAGCTGATCAGACGACCCCTAACGCGAGGGAATTTGAGCCAAGCATTACATCCTGAAAGGCACATCTGAATCCACATCGTCGACGCATTCTGTCATCTCCCAGCCCCTTCACTGCTTGTCTTTTCAGACCAACATTCTTGATCGCTATTTCCAAGTGTGGGCGTGTCGCCACCTTACGAAGTACTGCATCAGGCCGGTATCAAAGGTTTGTGCCACACGCAAATCATGCCCCATGAAACTTGGTATTCCTTTCATACCGTTGGCGAAGCGAAGGCGCAGGTCGGCAGGAGGTGTCGGGAGGGAAAGAAAGCGCTCAACTTCCACTATACACTGTCGAGCCACTCCAATCACAGCCACGTACACCAGCTCACTTCACAACAATGACTGACTACCTCAAAGCAAGTCTTGAAACCCTCAAGGACGGCTGGAGAAACCCGAAACTGCACGCCCATTGGTCCATTTACAACCCGACCCAGGATCCTGAGCTCTGGAATAAGGAAGATAGTCAATTCACGAAGAAAGGTCGACAGCAGGTGCTCGAAAAGTTCTCGAATGCCATTGGAGCGCAGTTATCGATCCTGGCACAGAAGAAGCATGACCTGGGATCGAGAAGGAACGCAGCGAGAGAGGCGGAGCTGTCGAAAGAAGTCATGGCCTGTCTCGACAACTTGAACCACAGTTGCAAGACTCCCAAAGCTGGTACCGCTTGCACCTTTGTCAAGACAATCGAGGGATACTTTTACCCCAAGAATGCCACCTATATCACAGGGATGTCTGGTCGTTACTATCTGCCCGGCACAAAACAACATGATATCTCTAGGGTGCATAAGACTCTCCTCGCTCATGACCATGTTCAGAGATTTCATCCGGAGATAACGTCGAATATATCGGTATCAAGCGTCTCCAAGGACCCTCAGGAGGAAGCGCTGGCGGAGGTGGTGTCTCAGGTGTGGGAACCGGATCCCGGGAGTACGGAATTTGGGAATCGGGCTGTGAACGCAGGCATGATGCTGGGCTCGAGGGCGGCCAGCGTCGAGACGACGCTGTGCTCGGTGTTCCCCCTCAATCAATCGGCCCAAAGTCGGTAAGCTTAGCCTGTATCGACACATCTGAAATACGCTGAATTTGGATAGAAGCCGCCAAAGCGACGATACCAGTGAACCCGAGGAAGCTTGACGAGCAGGTGTAATCGCTCTGGCCCGAATGTCTTCCTCCGGTGAATCGATGTGTGTGCGCAGTATCAATATACATGAATTAGTTGCGTCGGACGAACCGAGCATCATAACATTAAGGGGTAAATCAAAGTCAACGTAATCAAAGCGTCACATTACGCTACGACCTCCGCCTCAACTACTTCCTGCTCCTCGTAGTCCTAGTCGTGATCGGTTCAACAACAGCAGCCTCCACGACCTTCTTCGCAGCCCTCTTTACTGGTGCCTTCTTAGCGGGGGCCTTGGCTTCGGGCTCATTCTCCTTCTCAGCGGTAGCTGACTTTGCCCTACTCGATGTCGCTGAAGTCGAGCTTGCTTTAGCGGCCGTTGCGGAGGAGGGTTTCTCCTTCTCGACGACTGCTTTCTTGGCTCGGGTAGCTTTTGCTGGTGCTGGTGCAGGAGCGGGGACGGGAGGCTCATGCTGATCTTCGTTCTCGCCTAGAACCGCTTTCTTGGCTCGAGAGGTGGCGGTGGAAGTCGAAGCGGTTTTGGCTGGCGCCTTGACAGTCTCGGCTTTCTTAGTGCGTCCGACGGCCACCTTGGAAGTGGCAGCTTTAGACACTTCAGCCTTTGTAGCTCTTGATTTGACTGGTTCCCTGTATTCGAGGGGTTCTTCGATCTCGGACATTGACATATCATCGATATCTCCAGGTCGTGGTCGAGTGTAAGGAACCTTGGAGGCTACTTTCTTGGTCGCAGTCTCAGCTTTCGTAGCTGACTTGGATCCGACATCGGCTTTGGCGATCGGAGCTCGAGCACGAGGAGCGGGGATCTTCTTGGCGGCTGGCGCAGCTTTTTTCTCGGCCACTACAGCTGAAGGTGCGGCCGAGGCGCTGGCCTTAGGCTTGGCAGAAGACGAAGATACCGGCACCTTAGAAGGTGCGGCTTTAGCTTTGGCTGAGGCAGCTGAGGCTTTCCCTTGAGAAGCAGCGGGAGCTGAGGTCGATGACTTCTTGGTAGCGGTCCTTGCTTTGGGCGGTGAGATAATGATGACGTCCGAGTCTCCCTCCAAATATAACTCATCTTCACTCTCGGTGTCGACCTCCAGTACAGCCTCCTGCTCGACTTCTTCAAGCTCGTACATCTCCTTCAAGCCCTCCATGGCGGGTGTACTCTGTTCTTGCGGTAAGGCAAACATGGTCTTCATCCCATTCATGTGTGGAGTTGCAGGCTGCTCGGGTTGATGAAACATCTCCTTCATTCCTCCGAATCGGGGCGTAGCAGCCGAGCTGGACGATTCGGCAAACATAGATCGGATGCCAGTGAAAGATGGTGTTTTCGGAGCGACAGGTGCAGTGCGGAACATCTCTCGCATACCAGCGAATGATGGAGTAGCAGGGGCGGTACGTGGTGGTCGTTGCTCTTCCTCTTCGTGATAGGCGGGGCCCTCGAGGTCGGCCTCCTCATCCATGACCTCGTCTTCATCAACCTCCTCTTCGACCTGATCGTCGACCAAGGATGTAACCGCCTCCCCTAGTCGTCCACCCATGACAGGAGATCCAGACTCAGAGACCTCCTCGTCTTCCTCCATTGTCATCGCGAACGAAGCGGGTCGTTGGGTTCCGACGACAGTATAAGAAGAAGAAGCCTTGGGTTGAGGTCGAGCAGGCGTAGAAGGAAGAGCAAAGGAAACGGTTGCTCGTCTGTTGGGATCACTTCGGGATTGCGAGCGCTGAACACTCTGTTGTCGAAGGATGTTGAGCTCCTTTTGAACCTTTTCGATGGGTGTCATTGGGACAGTAGGTCTCGCGTCGCTGCCGAGTTCCACATCCGGTGTAGTGGGTGCAAGAGCGGGATGGGAAGGAGTTCTGGCGGCTCGCAGGGTGGCTTCTCGGACAGGAGTCTTAAAGCTTGGGGGGAGAACAGGTAGGGCTCGTGGAGTGCCCAAAGTCTCTCTCCTGCGTTTGGCCTTATATTAGCCATGAAGCAAGGTGATCGGGTCAGTCATGACTCACCTCTGCAAGTAGAGCAGCGTTGACTTCTCGCTTGACTGGAGTGCTTGGAGCCTGATCAACCTCTTCCTCATCCTCGTCGTCATCGTCGACAGGTGGGACGAATTTTCGGCTAGGCGGACCAAGTGAGCCAGGAGTGGCTGGTACTCGGCGACTAGCCCCCACAGGTGTCTCTGGCATTCGCACAAGTCGAGTGGGTGGGCCCCCAATACTAGCGAGAGATCGTCGCGGCCCTTCAACCATTGTTCGCTGTGGCTGGGGAGTGTAGAACCTCTCTAGTGGTCGTCGCTGCTGGTCAGCTTGATTCACTGAGGGCTCGTCCAGGCTTACGGGAGTGCTTGAAGCTGCCACAACCTCCACTACTGGTCCTGACTCTTCCTCCATGGACTCGAGCTCATCAACTTCTTCGTCTTGGGCTTCGTCGTCCTCTTCGACCTCGAAGTCGCCTTCTCCTTCGGCAAAATCTTCGTTATCGTCCTCCTGCACGCACTCTTCTTCGCTCTCAAAACTCTCATTCATGGCGTGCTCCTCGGCCTCGGCGGCAGACATGTCACCAAAGGAAATGACCCCTTGACCCGGCTGCGTGGATCAGCCGATCCCAAATAAGAGTGAGCAAGACTCACGATATCTACCGACTGATCGGCCTCGAGCGAGTCGATCGAAGAGTCGGATTCATCCATCGGGACAGCAGTTCGGCCATCTTCATATACCCACTGCAGCTGACCCTCTTCGTGATCTTCATCCTCATCTTCCTCCTCCTCACTCTCCTCATCCTCCTCCAGTGGCGCGTGACTGAGACTTCTTCTAGCCTGTGCCTTAGGACTCAGAGACTTTCGCTTGATGGTGATATCCCCATTGACGATTGCACCCTCAACATTCTGGGCTTGGCTCGACTGCCATGCTTTCCTGGCTGATCGGAGGAGTAGAGCCTTATGCAAAGAGACTGGTCCTCTGGGTGTTGACATAGCGACTTGAGCTGTGACTTGGTATGGGGTGGTATCAGCCGGTGGTAAGGGAACTGAGCGAGGGGTCTTGACGTCGGGGACAGGGGTACTTTCTACGGATCCGTACGGGGTATCGGCAGTGGGCGGAAGTGGGACCGATCGAGGGGTATGTGGTGAAGCAGAGCCATTGGCCTCTTCCTGACGATGAATCTCGCCTCGGGACGCCGAATCGTTCTGCATGACTCTGGTTCGAGGAACGGCACTGGTGTTTCGCATTGGCGCCTTTCGTTTCTGCTGTGGTGTCATGAATGGGTTGTTGTGAACGGGCTACATTCTCAGCATATGTAATAACACGTCGGGGCTGACCTACCTTGAACTCTCCCTCCTCTTCGCGTGACTCAACGTAAAGTACATCACCCTCTTCTCCATCAACAGCTTCAATAACGACATGTTCTTCCTCTTCCTCGTCCTCTTCGATCTGCGAAGCCAGACCGGACTTCTTGGGTGTCCTAATGACCTGTGGTCCCTCGCCAAGGCCAATGACACTATGTCGCCTAGACTTGACTGGGGATGCGAACGGCTCGAAGTTTTTACCGGAAGGGACTAGAGACATTCTGCGTGAGACCCTCTTTCTTCGTGGCTGAGCTGGCGAAGCTTTGATGGGAGAGTCGGAAGGCAATGGTACCGTCTGCATTGGCGGGGTGTCGATGAGTGCATCTTCGTGACCATACTCGAATCGAAAGAGCTTCTTTCTGACGATAAAGGTATCGTCGTTGGAAAGTGGGATGATGGAAGGGGGTTTATAGGTAGAAAGCTCGCCACCTTGGGGAGCGTGTTTGATTCCATGGGATCCGTGAACATGTATAGATGCCTGAAGTTAGCTTAAGCTCTCGCTCGCAGGGTAAACTCACATCTCCAGTGTTGAGATCGAACTTGATCTCGCAATGAAGCTTTGAGACATCCGAAAAGTACAGTCGTATCTGTCACATCAGCAACGTGTGGTCAACAAGTAGAAAAGCGTACATCGGAATCCCAATCACTACCTTGTCAGCAGATTCTCGGACAGGACAAATATACACGCTACTCACCGACCAATGGTTACCGTATCCGCATCTATAGGGAAACTCTGCATATCCAATCCAGTCTTTTTGGCAACTAGCCATAGAGTGCCCAAAACACCCTGTACCTTTGGCTGTGCCATCGGTGTTTGCTGAACCTCTTCCATCATCGACTCCTTCGCCCTTGATTCCGTATGTGTGTCGTGGGAGTAGCCGATATCGTGCTTGTTGTTGTCGTCGTTGTCGATGTCGAGGTTGTTGCGTATAAAGTGAGGTTGAGTTGAACAATGATGAGTATGAATCAGGTTGTTTACCAGAAATCAGTCGCGTCCTTTGAATTGTTTCAGTTATTTTTTTGTTAATTTATCCCAGATTCACCTCCACCTGTGGGCTATCAACCACTCACTTATCAACCACTCGAACTCTTACAAAGGGCAGCATATCCTTTCCAGAACAAAGGACTAAGCCGTCAGATCATCAAGACACGCCTTCGTCCACTCTCAACAAGCGGAAAGAGAAACCATGGTCAGACTCGTCATCGACATAATGACACCGTCCACACCTCAACCGGCCCAGCCGGCTCAGCCGCCGCCATATGGTGCTACGCCCTCTTCATCCAGGACACACAGATCTCGGCAAGTCTCTAGACGGACGCCCAGGCGCTCAAAATCTCCTGAAGAACCTCGGGAAGCACCAGAAGGACAAGCAACAATAGTATCATCTGTCTCGAATCTCGCAAATACCATAATTGGTGCGGGAGCTCTAGCTTTTCCCTCAGCATTCGCATCCATGGGTCTGATACCGGGTATACTGTCTTGCGCCTTCTCAGCTTCGACATCAATATTTGGCTTGTACCTCTTGAGTCGCTGTGCGACGATGATAGGCAAGAAGCCAGGGCAGGAAACTACAAAGGCGAGCTTCAACGAGGTTGCCAAAATGACTTTTGGGAAAGGGTGGGCTACGAGAGTATTTGATGTGAGCTAAGCTGTATGACTCCGTGAGCTTTAGCTGACTAACAGTTCGCAATAGCGATCAAATGCTTTGGTGTCTCTGTTTCATACCTTATCATCTGCAAGGTGGGCTATCCTGGGTAATGATAAGGACAGTCGCTCATGAACAGACCCTACTTCCTCAAGTATGCGTGACCTTCGCCTCGATCGTTCACAGCCCTCTGCCATCAGACTCGATCCTGCTGTCTCAGGACTTTTGGCTGGTCATTGTCATGATCTTCATCGTACCCTTGTCGTTCCTCAAGACACTCGATGCGCTGAGATTTACCAGTCAGATTGCTCTCGGTACAGTCGTTTAGTATGTCATGCGCAGAAAAAGAAGCGACTATGCTGATCCCAGTCTCGTCTTGGTCGTCGTCGGCTGGTTCATCGTCAAAGGTCCCAGCGAGAACAGGGGCGAAGTCGTCCTCGGTAGATTTGGCAAGAATACCATGTCCAGCTTTCCTGTTCAGGTCTTTGCATACACGTGAGTCCCTTATGAATTGGCAGAGTTTGGCTGACAATCCAGGTGTGCCCAGAATGTTAGTTGTTTGCCACCATGCTGACATAGCCAAACTGACCTTCAGCTATTCCCTATCTACAACGAGCTCAAGAACAAGACTCAGGGTCGGATGAATATCGTTATTGGCACCTCTATAGGTGTAGCAGCCGTATCGTACGAGGTGGTGAGTGGTTCTGTCATGACCAGTACATCTGCTGACTATAAAGCTTGGTATCGTAGGTCTCGGGCTACTAGACTGGCAACACATGATCTAACAGACAGATCGGCTACCTGACATTTGGTTCTAAAGTAGGATCCAATATCATCGCCATGTACCCACCGACCTCGGTCTTTATCGCCATCGGAAGACTAGGTATTGTGGTTTTGAACGGTCTCTCATACCCGCTCCAATGCCTTCCGTGCCGAGCATGCGTCTATCACATGACATCGGGGTTAATCAAGCCGAAACCCGAGCCCGAAACTCAATATCAACCCGTCGCCACCGGGGAAGATGAGTCTCAGGATGAACCAGAAGAGGACGATTACGATTCCGAAGATGATCCGCTTATTCCTCAGCCTGACGTTATCGGTAAGCGATTACGTCGAAGAGTGGCCGATATGCCTCTTTGGAAGTTCTACCTCATCACCATCGGTATCCTCTTGTTTGGGTTCATCATCGCCTTATTGGTCGACGAACTTGAAATCGGTATGTCGCCATGTGACATGTACACGCGCTAATTGCAGTATTGGGATTCGTGGGTTCCACGGGATCGACCATTATCTCATTCATCCTTCCCGGATTCTTCTATTTCAAGCTATTTAGGCAAGAGGCGGGTCCTTTAAAATGGTGTGCTCTTGCATTAGCGATTTATGGACTATGTGTCATGAGCTTCTGGTGAGTCGCAGGCAGCTAGCTGTGGCTGGCCTTTTCGCTAAATATACAGTCTTACATTCAATATTCTCCGCCTTGTCGCTTTATAATCAGTCCGATGCGCATGTAGTCGTAGATGTACCACGCTGTCCCAATCGATGCACGCTGCGCTTTTCTAATACACCATGCGCATCACAATGTCTTGGCTTGGTATGTCAGCTCTTATCAAATCTAGATTAGGTTCAGCGGTTGATTATAAAATGACCCCATGTGGTAGTTCCAAGAGTTCGGGCAAGTCTCGGCCGACGTGTATCATGCGGTCACCCTCTTGACTAGACAGATCTATGGGGGCGCACTTCCAATTTCACTAACTCGGTAGCGAGCGAGTCGGGTGACCAATAGATGTGGTTGGTTGCTAGAGAATTCCAGAGATATCTAGTCTACGGATCCGACGACGTGGATAGATAGATAAGTGGCAGACAGGTCGCGGGAATGTTTCGGGGTAGGCGGGCATCTAACGGATGAAAGTGGGTGTACGAGGGCACCGTCCCGCCAGGGTAGCACTGAGCACGAATGCATGGTAGTGAACACATCAATCGTGATAATCAAGACTGACGTGCTCTTGACTTGTTGCATTGTCTTGTACATCTGCACTTAGTAGATTTGGAGCACCGCATGGACTACGACTGTTAGGTCACATTTGGTATTTCGCATTTGTCGACTCGCTCCCCGGTCTGATCTACTCATTTCGACATATCACCCGCGTATCCTCTTCTTCTTCTTCTTCGACAATCACTATATCGACTACATTACTAGACTTCCGGGCTTATCTTTCTCGACGCATACATACCTTGCATTGCACCCTCGCTGTTCCGACTATCACCGCCGACACCCCTTCACTCCGCTACACCCGGCCGAGCACCATTACCATGTTCTAAAAGTCACGTCGATCACGATAAAAACACAACACACGTACTCATGCTATCCTATACCCAAACACTACCCACATCAACATCTCTACGACCACGAGAGACAAAGGACGACCTCTTTAATCGATCCACATATCGAAATAGTACGGACTGGCTAGCGTCGCAGTATATTAAAGGAACGACACGGGGGCATCTGCCGAGTACCCGGTCTTGCTTCCACGAATCGTGTTACGAGGTAGACCTATTGTCTTTGTGGAAAGAATCTAGGTTATAGTGGAGCCAGTGTGGATTTGATCCCCACACTGGAAACTGGAGTGTTGGTTCGACCCCGGGGATCATAGATCAGTTGCGCGAGGACCCCTTGTGAGTTTTCAGCTTCGACTTTTATCCTGTATCCGCTTGTAATGAGGTCTGATCGCGTGGCAAGAGCGAGCTGATCCAATAGCATCTAGTCTTTTTCGCCAATATACCCCAACGAACCTCGCCTTCCGACCTGTCGCTCATCTGTCGTCCGCTTAACGAACGTCTGTTCAATATACCCTGTACCTGTCTTCCGTCTCCTCTCTCACGCACGAGCCTCCCCTGCGATGAGCCGTACACCCAACAACCCCGGTGCCCGAGGCGGCGTCTCGACACCACTAGGCCAACCATTCGTAACTACGACCTCACCAACCCCCTCACCTCGGCACCACGCCTTGGGTCCAGCGCATCTACCAAGTGTCGGCCCGGGATCGCCTCGTCTGAACAGGATCGTACCCCAACGCATGTCAAGTGGTAGCTCCGATAGAGATGGTTCTCCTGGTATTGGATCCCCAAGAAGGCAAACTCTGGTAGTTGGCGGATTTAGCCCCGGCTCGTCCGTCTCGCCTTTACCATCTGTCGCTGAGAATGGGACTCCCGACCGACGGCTTATACCCGCACCACGTACGTCGCTAGATCAAGCTTTTCTGCCAGCTGGAACTTTCTACGGATCACCAGGACGTTCACCCCGCAGCCTAATACCTGAATTGCCGGTGCCATCTCGACGAAATTCGGCTGCGATTCTGCCCAACACCAACAAGCCCGGATCTCGATCTGGAACGCCTCGTACCGGGAATGGTCGCGCACCTTCAAGTCGCAATACCAGCGGACAAGCCACACCGAACAGGACGTCACGCACTGTCACACCAAGAGATGGGTCGAGTCAAGGAAAAGGACATCGACTCGTGCAGATGGGTTCAGGATCAGTGGAGGACGAAGATCCATGGACACCCAAATTCGACCATGACTCAGGAGACGAGTCTTGGGCTGCCCCCACAGGAGGGATCCTTCTCGAGGACGACGATGATGCAGGAAGAACTTGGACCAGTCTAGATGCAGAAGATCAAATCAACAATCAAGCCACTCTGCTACCAGGGGATAGATTTGGAGAAGGTCTCAAATTTCAAGGCGAGAGGATCAGAGCGGCAATAGGTCAGACGTATGGACACGATATCGAACATGCCCTACGCAGAGGAGGGAGTGAGATGGGCATGGTAGGACGGAATGGACCTGTAGGAGCAGCTCCTACGGATGGAAGAACGAGGCAGAGGACGATATATGAGGTGGTTAGGTCTGCTGGGCAGGGAACTTTTGCCCAGGTATACCATATCCGTGAACTGGGCGAAAGGCGACGGGAGTATGGTAAGTCAACGCATCCACTTACAGAATGCCGTGCTCATATACAGCTCTCAAGGTCATTGCTCGGCCATCATTAAGCGAGCGAGAGTATGATGATCAGATGTTTGAAGCTACCGTCCATCTATCGCTTCCGATCCACACCAATATCGTCACTCTACACGAAACCCTGCAAACGTCAAAGTGGATTTTCATGTTGTTGGAATGGTGTCCCGGAGAGGATCTGTAAGTTACCTCGGAGTAATCTAGTCTGACGCTGACCGCCTAGATTCTACTGGCTCGAGAACAACCGACTGAATAAGCCAGCCATCAACCATCAACAAGGGTCTTCTGCCGAATCTGCCGCTACCAACAATCACCTCCTCTCGTCTTCGAAATACTCTTCTTCAGTCATTCCCTTTTCACCGGGAGCAATGTTTACTGGACTCGCAGCTCAACACCCCATGGCATCTTCCTTGTCATCTTCCATGGCCGGATCGCCGTACGCGACCTTCGCTCCTTCGTCTCACGCATACGGCAATTCACCAGCAGCCTCCATGATCCTATCACACCACAATCACTCGGCCCACACCTCTTCGGCACTTCAACTTGGCCAAACTCCCCCGACCCCGACGTTGCTGTCGGCATTCTCACCAAATACCCTCTTGTTGGCCGACCGTCTTCGTCTGATCGCATCGATGTTCTCACAAATGTGTGAAGCAGTCGCTGTATGTCATGAAACTGGAATCAGTCATCGGGATATCAAGCCGGAGAACTTTATCTGTTGCGATAGCGTTGAACTCGAGACCGTGGCCGAGCACCAGGCTAGGACCTTGAGCGCAAATGATGGCCAGATCCGACTTCAAGCTAAGAGGAAGGTCATTGTGAAGTTGACGGATTTCGGACTTGCTACTACCGATTATGAAAATCAAGATATGATGTGCGGCAGTAAACCTTATATGTCTTACGGTACGTCTACATCGCGAAATTCGTGTCAGAGCTGATTATTAGAATGCCGCAATGGACATGTCGGTCCCTCATACCGACCGGCACCTGCCGATGTCTGGTCGCTTGGTGTCGTCCTCCTCAATATGATCTTCCATCGAGCATGCTGGAGTGATGCCACCGAAGAAAATCCTAAATTTGCTCAATACCTCCGCGATCGAAGAAGATACCTCATTAATCAATTCCCAGGTATCGGTAATCAAGTAGCGATTTTCCTCGCGGACCACGTCCTCTGCCTGGATGTAGGGGATCGAGTCAGTGCTAGGGATTTCGGGAGATGGGTTAGGAATCTGCCCGAGATGATTGCGGGTAAAGCGGCTGTAAAGGAGATGAAACATACCGTCAAGGCTATTCGAGCGGAGGAGGATCGTGGATTATTCGCCAAGAGTCCGATCGTACGACAAGGCAGTCGAAAGGCCAAAACTTCGACTTCAGCCCTTACGACCACTGCGCCTACTGCCATGGGACCATATCAGGGCTTATCGTCTTTACCGCCTCCTTCGCAAATGGCTGGTGCGTCGATGCGAGAACCCGAGACGGCGGCCGCTGCTGAGGTCACGTTCATCCAGCCGGCACTAGCGGAACCGATTCAAGAGACCTCGCCTGATCCGTCTGAATCGCACATCTCCCCGACCGAGACTCATGACACTGAGGCGAACGATGCTGATGGCGGCGATGATGCTCAAGACGACCCCACTCGATCTACCCAGAAGAAGAAGAAACGGGGAGCAAGGAGAAAAGGAAAAGCGACACAAGCTGCGCTTGCTGCCGAGAAGACTGAGCCCGAACGCGAAGCTCTACTTGCCGAATTGGCCGATGCCTCTCAGTCACTCGCGCGAGATTTGTCCAAGACCCATACACCTCGAGTCGACACTAGATCCCCTGAACAATTCCCACCACTAGGAACATCCGATGCCCAAGTTGCGGAATCCAGAGCTGCTCAAGCGAATCGGTCCAAATGGTGGAGAGAGAAACTATCTTTCTCTTCTACATCTCACAATCCCCAACTTGCTGCTTTCGCCCAGCGGGTAGCCGAACGTGAAGCGGGCGGTCAAGATGTTAAAGGTGGATTCGGTAATTGGTCTGCTCCTGCTAAGATGCAAGATGATCATCGGGTGCAACTTGCTGGTCGACCCGCTATGAAACACACGACGACGATGAGTACCAGTGGCGTTACCAGTCAGCTTTCGAGTTTCGGTGGATTCGGAGCTGTGTCCAGTGCGACATCTTCCGGGATCGAAGAAGAACCGGAGGAATCGAAGATGGACGAGGATCGAATCAAGGCGGAGGATGAGGAAACTCAAAAGGCGAAAGAAGCAGAAGAGATCAGAGCGAACAAAGCCATTCAAGCTGCCACCCTACTCTCTTCGAATCTGGGATCAATGGGTTCATTTGGTCAACGACCACAACACGTTCCTCGACACGGTCCGCTTCATGGGAAGAACATGGCCAAATCATCTACTCCCGCTGCTGTACCCATATCTCAGGCAAAGGTCGAACCCAAGTCGAGACCTGCAGCTGTTGTCATCTCGCCAAACTCTGGACCGACTATTCACACTCCAAATCTCCTCACTCCCTCCACTGCTTCGACTCTCAAGTCGCCCGCCACAGCTACTGATACTAAATCAGCATCTAGTACGGTCCCGTCCTTAGTCCGCGGATCTTCATCTGGGTCATCGGCCGCTCCTACTGCTAGTGCATCCAGTTCGATGCCACCACCCCCGATCGAGAGGCCGGGAAAGTTCAAAGAGCGAGTACAAGTGTTGGGGAATATCTTGAGAGGTGTCAATCTGAGTAACAAGAAGGATTAAGGGTGACGAAATGAATGTATAAAATAGGCTAGGAAACAACAAGGCAGTGAAAAGCCTGCAATTATACCATACTGTACAAAAAATGCATTTACATCTCTTGACTCTTGACCAAGAAGACCCGAGGTATTCTACTCCTTTGGCTTTTTGTTACTGCCCTCTCCACCCTCCCTTGCTCTTTTCCTAGCGAGGAACCTCTCTTTAGCTTCCAGCCTCTTTTTCTCTGCTTGGCCATCATCCCCTTCTCGCCTTCTTCTAGCTTCCTCTTCTTCCAATCTCATCCTCTCTTCGTCGTCCCGCTTCTTCTTTTCCTCCTCGGCAGCTAATTGATCTTCTAACCTCTTTCTCTCTCTTGCCATTCTCTCTTTATGACTTGCTGCACTACCAACTGCTCTCGATTGCCATGGACCTTCAAGGGGTGTCGAGTTCTTGGAACCAGTCTTGAGTGAATCAGGTAAAACCGCCGTCGGTTTCTTCGTAATGTTCAATCCCGCTTTCAGCAGTGTCCTCTTGTCGACGACTTCTCCATCGTCATTCATTTCCACTCCAGGTCGTAATACCGGTTTGGTTTCCGTGTCATCTACAAGTTTTGGTGGCCTACTTGGGCGAGCAGTAGATGCTTCGCGAGCTAAGAAAGGATCGTATTCCGCTTCATCATCTTCTACTTGATCACGCTGTGTTGGGGGCCTGATGGCGAGTGAGGGACCCGAGTCGACTAGTCCAGCGGTGGACGCCACTGCCGCCGCGTGTTTTGCTTCTGAGTCTTCCAGCATCGACTTGTAGAATGACGTGAGACCTGGTCCTTTCTTGCTATTCCGAAGTTGTTCTATCATCAGCCTATGCAATTTTGGGTTCAAGTGCAAGAAACCCGACTTGCCCTCCTTGACCCTCTCTTCTTCCTCTGCTCGCCTGACTTCCTCCATCTGCGCTTTATAGGCGCTGGTAACGAACTTTTCTTTATCATCAAATTCCCCGCCCTCCTTTTCTCTCTCCCTCTGCATTAACTTCTCCTCGGCATGCAAAGCGTCCATCTTCCTCCGCTTTGCCGCTTCGATAAAACTAGCCATATATTGTGGTTCACGCTTATCCTTCTCTGCCTTCTTGGCGTCTTCGACCTTCCGCTCTGCAGCTTTGAGATTATCGTACACTTCGTCATATTGGAATGCGGTCGAGTCGATGGCTAGTGCCTCCGATTGAAGTCGTTTCTCGGATCTGGAGATTACTGTATTACGGTTGATGTGTGCCGAA
>Ga0265780_10000959_pt1 | contig 42434 bp, 34 predicted proteins | sample P1T30metagenome_FD_192432 | JGI IMG/M metagenome (GOLD analysis project Ga0265780, IMG submission 192432) | Plant litter microbial communities from East Loma Ridge, Irvine, California - P1 T30 | ecosystem: Environmental > Terrestrial > Plant litter > Unclassified | place: USA: California...
GCCCAGCGCCTGCGCGCGGGGCTGCGTCCACCCAGCGACCGCATCGATCCGAAGGCGAGCAGCGGCCAGCTGGCGGCGCGCATCGGTTCCGACGAGTTCGCGGTGCTGCTGGACGGGATACGCTGCCGCGAGGACGCCGAACGGGTCGCCGCGCGCCTGCTCGAAGCGCTCGACAGGCCACATTCGCTGGCCGGCCAGGAAGTCACCTGCACCATCAGCATGGGCCTGGTGTGGAGCGAGCAGGCGGGCGACTTCGCCGGCGAGATGCTGCGCGACGCCAGCATCGCGATGATCGAGGCCAAGCGCAGCGGCGGCGCGCGCTGCGTGGTGTTCGAGACCGCGATGCGCGAACGCGCCGCACGCCGCGCCGACATCGAAGCCGACCTGCGCCAGGCCCTGGTCGAGGACCAGCTGTTCGTGGTCTACCAGCCGGTGGTCGGCCTGCATCCGGATGGCGGCACCGACTTCGGCGCCGGGGTCGAGGCGCTGGTGCGCTGGCAGCATCCGGTGCGCGGCGTGGTACCGCCCTTCGAATTCATCCAGGTGGCCGAGGAATCGGGCCTGATCGGCGCGCTCGGCGACTTCGTGCTGCGCCGCGCCTGCAGCGACTTCGCCGCCTGGCAGCGCACGCTGGGGACACGCGCGCCGCGCCTGCTGGCCGTGAACCTGTCGCGCGCCCAGCTGGCCGAAGCCGGCTGGCCCGACACCGTGCGCGCGGTGCTGGAAGAGAACGGCATGCAGCCGGCGCAGTTGCAGCTCGAGGTGACGGAAAGCCTGGCCGCCCAGGACCAGCAGGTGCAGCAGCGTCTGCATGAATTGAAGGCGATCGGCATCACGCTGGCGCTGGACGACTTCGGCACCGGCTACTCGTCGCTGTCCAGTTTGCACCAGCTGCCGGTGGACACGGTCAAGATCGACCGCTCCTTCGTGTGCAAGGCCGACACCAGCCCCCATCACCGCGTGCTGATCGAAGCCACGGTCAAGGTGGCGCAGAGCCTGGGCATGAGCACGGTCGCCGAAGGCATCGAGACCGAGGCCCAGCTGGCCGCCGTGCGCGCCCAGCTGTGCGCCAAGGGACAAGGTTACCTGTTCAGCCGGCCGCTGACCTCAAGCGCGCTGCTGGACTGGCTGCGCACGAGCATGCCGGCGCCTGCGTCCGGCGCATCGTCGGCGCCCGCGCCCTTGGCCGCCGCGGTGATGGTCTAGCGCATCGCCAGCGGACGGCGCCGCTTCGGCGGCGGAAAGCCCGCATCGAGTTCCTTCAGGTCCTCTTCCGTGAGCTGCGGCGCCAGTTCCAGCGCCGCGCGGTTGGCGCGCACGTGCGCCGGCTGCACCGCCTTCGGGATCACCACCACGCCGTCCTGGCGCAGCAGCCAGGCCAGCGCCACCTGGGCCGGCGTCGCCCCGTGCCGCTGCGCCACCGTGCGGATCTGGGCACGCCCCAGCAGCGCCGCCTGCTCCGCCGTGCTCGATTCCAGCGGCGAATAGGCCATCACCGGGATGCCTTGCCGGCGGCACCAGGGCAGCAGGTCGAATTCGATGCCGCGCTCGGCCAGGTTGTACAGCACCTGGTTGGTGGCGACCTGCGCCCCTTCCGGCAGCGCCGCCGCTTCCAGCATGTCGTCCAGGTCGAAGTTGCTGACGCCATAGTCGAGGATCTTGCCCTCGGCGCGCAGGCGGGCGAAGGCTGCCAGCGTTTCTTCCAGCGGCACGCCGCCGCGCCAGTGCAGCAGGTAGAGGTCGAGGCGGTCGGTCTTGAGGCGGCGCAGGCTGCGCTCGCAGGCGGCGCGCACGCCCGCACTGCCGGCATTGTGCGGGTACAACTTGCTGACCAGGAAGACCTCGTCGCGGCGCCCGGCGATCGCCTCGCCCACCACCTCCTCGGCCCCGCCTTCGCCGTACATCTCGGCGCTGTCGACCAGGCGCATGCCGAGGTCCAGCCCCAGGCGCAGCGCGTCCACTTCCGCCCCACGCCGCGCCGGGTCCTCGCCCATGTTCCAGGTGCCCTGGCCGAGCACGGGAATCGTCTGGCCCGAAGGCAATGTCAGTTCTTTCATTTGCGCCCTCTCAATTCGGGGTCAGAGCCCTTTTTATGGCAATAGTACCCGAGCCATTGCCATAAAAAGCGCTCTGACCCCGGTTTTCCGCGAGGGAACAGGGCGTGGCATGCGCCTGCGCGTACCGCGGCGCGCACGGTTGGCATGCATTGCGGGTGATCAACCGCGATATTGAGCCAGCCGGATTGGCGAGCGCCTCCGTGCGGCACACTGGGCGCGCTGGCTGATCCGATACCCGACCACCATGACCCATCTACTTCACTTCCTGCCCGCGGCCCTGCTGCTCCTGCTGTGCGCCGCCTGTACCGTCCGGGATACCCCGACGGTCACCGTCACGCCCCAGGTCGTGCCGGCCGAACTGTTCGTCGCGCCTGACGGCCTGGACAGCAATCCCGGCACCCGCGCCGCGCCGCTGCGCACGCTGGCCCGGGCCGCGCAAGTCGTCAACCCCGGCACCATCGTCAACGTGCTGCCCGGCACCTACCACGGCGGCTTCCGCACCGAGGCCAACGGCCTGCCGCATGCGCGCATCGTGTTCCGCTCGATCGAGCCCTGGCACGCGCGCATCGTGCCGCCGCCGAGGTCCGCCAGCACGGTGGCCTGGGACAACCGCGGCAGCTACGTCGACATCGAAGGTTTCGAAGTCGACGGCAGCGCCCAGGCGGAACCGCTCGTGCCCGAGGCCGGGGAAAACATCAAGAAATGGACCACCGGCATCTACAACGCCGGCTCCTACAACCGCATCATCGGCAACCACGTGCACCACGTCGCTACCACGCACTGTGCCAATGCCGATGGCGCCGGCATCGGCGTCGACAGCTTCTTCAAGGGCATGCATTCGGAAGTGAGCGGCAACAGCGTGCACGACATCGGCCCGCGCGGCTGCCGCTTCGTACACGGCATCTACATGAACGCGCCCGGCAGCATCCGCAACAACATCGTTTACCGGGTCGCGGAAGTCGGGGTGCTGCTATGGCACGACGCGCGCGAGGTCGTCATTGCCAACAACACCGTCACGGCGGCGCAGATCGGCATCCTGGTGGGCGGCGGCGATTTCTACCAGACCAAGGGCCCGAACGACCGCACCCAGGTCCTCAACAACATCGTCTACGACAACCGCGAAGGCATCGTCGAGCTGGGCGCGACCGGTCCCAACAACAGCTACCGCAACAACCTGGTGTTCCAGAATCCGGGCGGCGACTGGCGCCTCGCCAAGGGCATGAACCACGTCGGCACGGTGGCGGCTGAACCCGGCTTCGTGGATTACAGCCGCGCGGGCACGCCGGACTTCCGGCTGGCCAACAATTCGCCGGCCATCGGCCGCGGCATTCCCAGCGGGGACGCCGACGAGCCCGACTTCTACGGCAAGCTGCGCGAGCGCACGGTGCCGGTCGACATCGGCGCCGCCCAGCATTAGGCGCGCCGGCGCGCCGGTGCCGCGGGAATCAGAGGATCTCGTGCACCCGTTCCGCCGGCCGGCACAGGCGCACGCCCTTCGGCGTCACCACCAGCGGGCGGTTGATCAGGATCGGATGGGCGGCCATGGCGTCCAGCAGGGCGTCGTCGCTGACGCCGGGTGCGTCGAGGCCGAGTTCGCTGAACAGCGCTTCCTTGCTGCGCACGGCCTCGCGCGGCGACAAGCCGCTGCGCGCGACCAGGTCGGCGAGTTCGGCGCGCGTGGGCGGCGTGGCCAGGTAGTCGATCACTTGCGGCTCGATGCCGGCTTCGCGGATCAGGGCCAGGGTGTTGCGCGAGGTTCCGCAGCGCGCGTTGTGGTAGATCGTGACGTCCATCGGATCATCCGTGTAAAAACCGGCAATGATAGCGCCGCCGGCACAGGGCCTCCAGTTTTTTTCCTTGTCCCCGAATTTTTCCCGCTATAGAATGCCCGGTTTATTTTCCGAGACGCAACTGGATGCGGCCTCGTTGAAACCCTTGCAATACGCGCCCCGCGCGCTCATATCGTAGAGGTCGTCCACGACCCGACGGAGAGATGATGGATGAATACCTGATGCGCCCCGGCGCCCTGCCGACCTGGCGCCAACGCACTGCCCTGCGGCTCCTGAACCTGATCGGCTGGCAGTTCCGCTTCAAGCCCCTGCCCGGCCCCCACGGCATCGTCGTGGTCTACCCGCACACCTCGAACATGGACTTCTTCGTCGGCCTGCTGGCGAAGTGGGTGGTCGGCCTGCAATTCCGCTGGCTGGCCAAGGAGTCGCTGTTCCGCGGCCCGATGGGTGCCCTCATGCGCTACTGGGGCGGCGTCTCGGTCGACCGTAGCGCGCCCCAGGGCTCGATCGGTCGCCTGGCAAGCGACATGCACGCGTCCGAATGGTTCTGGCTCGCGATCACGCCGGAAGGCACGCGCGGCTACCGCCCCTACTGGAAGAGCGGCTTCTACCGCATCGCCATGGCGGCCGAGGTACCGGTGCTGCTGGTCTCGCTGGATTATTCCAAGAAAGTCATCGACGTCACCAGGACGATGATGATGAGCGGCGACGAATCGGCCGACATCGCTGCCATCGCCAGGACCTACGAAGGCGTGCAGGGCCGCTTCCCGAAGGATGCCGCCCCGATCCGCCTGGCGCCGAACCCGCCGGCTGGCGAGAATCCGGACAACCCGCGCCAGCAAGCCTGAGCCTCGCTGGCGCGCCTCAGGCAAAGCCCGCCAGCAACACCAGGCCGGCGGCGCCGATCGCCGCGCCGGCCATGCGGCGGGTGCGGGCCCCCGGCAGCGCGCCCAGCGCCATCAGGGCGCCGCTGGCCAGCAGGAAGCCGGCGCCGCTGGCCATGCCCGCCAGTTCCTGGCCGTGCGCCAATCCATGCAGGAAACCGCACACGCCAACGGTGGCCACCGACACCGAGGGCGGCACCCGCAGCGCGAACGCGGCCAGCACGCCCAGCAGCAGCACCGTCGCCGCGATCGAGGTTTCCAGCGCCGGCGGCGCCAGGCCCGTCGACGCGCCCAGCGCCATCAGCACCAGGAACACCGGCGGCAACACGACGCCGTGGCACTGCTGGCGGCTCCACATCCCCACCGCCAGCAGCGCCAGCAGGTGGTCCAGCCCGCTCAAGGGGTGCAGCAGGCCGGCGGCGAAGCCGGTCGCCCCGCCCGTGACCGCCTCGTGCCCCGGATGGGCCAGCGCCGGCAAGGCCAGGCCGAATGCGGCAACACCCGTGGCCGCCACGGCCAGCAGGCGGCGCGCGGTGCGCCTGTCGTGAAGCGTCGCGCCAGGCACCGTGTCCATCGGGTCCGCCATCGTTTTCAGCATCGTCGTCTCCATCGTCTATCCTCAGTGATCGAGCAAGCCCTGCTCGCGAATGAAATCCACCACCGCCTCGACGCCTTCGCCGGTGCGCAGGTTGGTGAACACGAAGGGCCGCAATCCGCGCTGGCGGCGCGCGTCGCTGGCCATGATGTCCAGGTTGGCGCCCACGTGCGGCGCCAGGTCGGTCTTGTTGATGATGAGCAGGTCCGAGCGTGTGATCCCGGGACCGCCCTTGCGCGGGATCTTCTCGCCGCCGGCGACGTCGATCACGTACAGCGTCAGGTCCGACAGTTCCGGGCTGAAGGTAGCGGCCAGGTTGTCGCCGCCCGACTCCACCAGCACCAGTTCCAGCGCCGGGAAATCGGCCTGCAGGCGCGCGATCGCTTCCAGGTTGATCGAGGCATCCTCGCGGATCGCGGTGTGCGGGCAGCCGCCGGTTTCCACACCCATCAGGCGCTCCGGCGGCAGCGCTTCGGCGCGCAGCAGGATCTCCATGTCCTCGCGGGTATAGATGTCGTTGGTGATCACGGCCATGTCGTAGTGCGCGCGCATGCGGCGGCACAGCATTTCGCACAGGGCGGTCTTGCCGGAGCCGACCGGACCGCCGATGCCGACGCGTAAGGGATTCGATGTCATAGTTATGTACTCTTCAGGAACGATACAACCTGCCGTGCTGCACCTCGTGCCGCATCGACAGCATGGACAAGCCAGGGGACCAGTTCGACAGCGCCTCGTCGGGCAGCGCGCGCGCAGTCTCCGCCGCGCGCGTGAGCTCGGGGCGCAGCGACAGCAGCAGGCGCTGGCCCGCCACCTGCCCCAGCGGCACCGACTTCACGCACACCAGCACCTGGTTCTCGAGCCAGGAAAACAGCATCGCCAGCAGCGCTTCCTCGTGCGGGATGTCGAGGGCGTCGACGGCACAGGCAAAGGCGGCGGGCAGCGAGACTTCGTCGCCGAGAATGGCCACGTCGGCCACGCCCAGCTCGGCGATCAGGCGCGTCAGCGAATAGCCCATCTGGACGGTTTCCGCACGCAGCTCGGCGGTGTCGCGCGAAGCCAGGAAGCATTCGCTCCACAGCGCCACCGCGGCGGCGTCGCGCGCTTCGAAGGCCTTCAGCAGGCGCCAGAACAGCGGCGCGTCCCACTGCGCCATCACCTCGTCGAGGTAGCGCACCATCCAGGCGCGTGCGCTGTCGGCGTCGGTCACCAGGCCCGATTCGAGCGCGGCCTCCAGCCCCTGCGAATAGCTGTACCCGCCGATCGGCAGCGCCGGGCTGGCGAATTGCAGCAGGTGCAGCAGGCTGGCCGCGTTCACGCCGGCGTCTCCACATCGGGCTTCGCTACGTCGGAAGTCGCCACGTCTTGCGCCGCCAGGTCGGACGGCCGGTGGATGCGCTGGCGCACCGGCACCGGCGCCAGCAGGCCGCCTGCGCGATGCCCGTCGTCGTGATGATGGCCGTGGCCACCGGAGTAAGCCCCCGGTTCCGGCTCGAACTTCGCCAGTTCTTCGTCGACCCGGGCGCCCAGGCCCTCGACCATTTCCTTGAGCACCGGGTCGACCTGGATGCGCAGCCAGCCCGGCCCGACCTGGGTGCGCGTGTGGCGGTTCCCGAGGTGGAAGGCGCAGCGCGCCAGCATGGTGGCATCCTGGCAGCGCACCAGGTAGGTCGGTTCGGGCGCGGCCACCACCCGGACCACGCGTCCGCCTTCCCCGGTCAGCAGGTCGCCGTCGCGCAGCACGGTGCCGCGCACCAGGAACAGAGCGACTTCCTCGCCGGACGCGAGGCGCGCGCGCTGGCGGCAGCGTTCGCGCTGGTCATAGGGCAGCACCAGCAAATCGTGGACCGCGTCGGCGACAGGGATCTTGGTATGCAGGGAGATCATGGGACGCTCTCAGAACAGGAAATAGCGCTGCGCCAGCGGCAGCACGGTGGCGGCCTCGCAGACCAGCAACTGGCCGTCGGCGCGCACTTCATAGGTTTCCGGGTCCACTTCCATGTGCGGCGTGGTCCCGTTGTGGATCATGTCGGCCTTGCGCAGGCCGCGCGTGCCGCGGATCGGCATCACGGTCTTCATCAAGCCGAGCCGCCCGGCGATGCCGGCATCGAACGCGGCCTGGGACACGAAGGTGATCGACTTGCGCAGCCCGCCGCCAAAGGCGCCGAACATCGGCCGGTAGTGCACCGGCTGCGGGGTCGGGATCGAGGCGTTGGGGTCGCCCATCAGGCTGGAGGCGATCATGCCGCCCTTCAGGATCATCGACGGCTTGGCGCCGAAGAAGGCCGGGCGCCACAGCACGAGGTCGGCCACCTTGCCGACCTCGATCGAGCCCACCGCATGGGCGATGCCGTGGGTGATGGCCGGGTTGATCGTGTACTTGGCCACGTAGCGCTTGACGCGGAAATTGTCGTTGCGGCCGGAATCCTCGGGCAGCGGCCCGCGCTGCGCCTTCATCTTGTGCGCGGTCTGCCAGGTGCGCAGGATGGTCTCGCCGACGCGGCCCATGGCCTGCGAGTCGGACGACATCATCGAGATCGCGCCGATGTCGTGCAGGATGTCCTCGGCGGCGATGGTCTCGCGCCGGATGCGCGACTCGGCAAACGCCACGTCTTCCGCAATCGCCGGGTCCAGGTGGTGGCAGACCATCAGCATGTCGAGGTGCTCGTCCAGTGTGTTGACGGTGAACGGACGGGTTGGATTGGTCGACGAGGGCAGCACGTTGGCCAGCCCCACCGCGGCGATGATGTCCGGCGCATGGCCGCCGCCGGCGCCTTCGGTGTGGAAGGTGTGGATAGTGCGGTCCTTGAAGGCGGCGACGGTCGACTCCAGGAAGCCGGCCTCGTTCAGCGTATCGGAATGCAACGCCACCTGCACGTCCATGCGCTCGGCCACGGCCAGGCAGTTGTCGATGGCGGCCGGGGTGCTGCCCCAGTCCTCGTGCAGCTTCATGCCGATGGCGCCGGCCTCGATCTGCTCTTCCAGAGGCTGCGGCGCGCTGACGTTGCCCTTGCCGAGGAAGCCCAGGTTCATCGGGAAGGCCTCGGCCGCCATCAGCATCGAATGGATGTGCCAGGCGCCCGGGGTGCAGGTGGTGGCGGCGGTGCCGACCGCCGGGCCGGTGCCGCCGCCCAGCATGGTGGTGATGCCCGAGGTCAGCGCCTCCTCGATCTGCTGCGGGCAGATGAAGTGGATGTGCGAATCGATGCCGCCGGCGGTGACGATCATGCCCTCGCCCGCGATGATCTCGGTGGCGCCGCCGATCGCCATCGTCACGCCGGGCTGGATGTCCGGGTTGCCGGCCTTGCCGATGGCGGCGATGACGCCGTCCTTGATGCCGATGTCGGCCTTGACGATGCCCCAGTGGTCGACGATGACGGCATTCGTGACGACGGTGTCCATGACGCCGTCGCGGGTGCGCTGCGACTGGCCCATGCCGTCGCGGATGACCTTGCCGCCGCCGAACTTCACTTCCTCGCCGTAGATCGCCCAGTCGCGCTCGATCTCGATGATGAGCCCCGTGTCCGCCAGGCGGATGCGGTCGCCCGTGGTCGGGCCGTACATGTCGGCATAGGCCTGGCGCGTGATCGATGCCATGTCAGTTGCCCCCCTGCGCGGCGAGTGGATCCGGCAAGGCGCCCATCACGCGGCCCTGGAAGCCGTGCACCTCGCGCGCGCCGGCCAGTTCCACCAGCTCCACCGTGCGGCGCTGGCCCGGCTCGAAGCGCACCGCGGTGCCGGCCGCGATGTTCAGGCGCATGCCCATGGCGTGCTCCCGCTCGAAGCGCAGCGCATCGTTGACTTCATAAAAATGGTAGTGCGAGCCGACCTGCACCGGCCGGTCGCCGGCATTGGCCACCGCCACTACCCGCGTGCGCCGGCCTTCGTTGATGGCGATCTCGCCGTCTTCCAGCAGGTATTCGCCCGGGATCATGCGAGCTCCGGCATCAAGAGGGATTTGTAATATATGGCGGTGGCGCCAGCGCCGTCTTCCGCTTCCTCGACCCGGGTGTAACCCAGGTCGTGGTACAGATGTTCGGCGCCGGAGCCGGTCTCGGTGTCGAGAAACAGCAGGGTCCGCCCCAGCTCGCGCGTCTCCGCTTCGGCGGCGCGCAGCAGCACGCTGCCGATCCCGCGCCGGCGCACGCGGCTGTGCACCATCATCCGGGTCAGCTCGGCGCCGTCGCAGCCGCCCGGGCGCCGGTACAGCTCCAGCTGGACCGCGCCCGCCAGCAGGCCCTCGTGCATGGCCGCCAGCAGGATGCGCGCGCCGTCGGCGATCGCCGCTTCGACGCCGCCCCAGTAGGCATCGGCATCGACCCGGCGCAGGCCGGCCGGGAAACCCATCATGGCGCGCTGCCCGAGCGCATCGAGCAGCAGGTCGGTCAATTGGACACGCAGGGCGCCGGCGGCGGCCGCGTCGAGGGACTGGATCTTCATGGTTCGCGCTCCTTGCACAGGGTCAGGGAATCGGGTGGTGGACGGTCACCAGCTTGCTGCCGTCCGGGAAAGTGGCTTCGACCTGGATTTCCGGGATCATCTCGGGCACGCCTTCCATCACGTCGGCGCGCGCGAGGATGGTCGTGCCTTCGCTCATCAGCTCGGCCACGCTGCGGCCGTCGCGCGCGCCTTCCATGATGGCGGCCGTGATCAGGGCCACGGCTTCCGGGTAGTTCAGCTTGAGGCCGCGCGCGCGGCGCCGTTCGGCCAGCAGCGCGGCGGTGAAGATCAGCAGCTTGTCTTTTTCGCGTGGGGTCAGGTCCATGGGTCTCGATCCAGTTCAGGTGTTCCAGATGCGCGGCACGCGCGCCGGGCGGCCCAGCAGGTGGGGACGCAGCGCCTGCCAGACGCGCAGCAGGCTGGCGCGCGCCGCCTCGCTGTCGTCGCCCAGGTGGCGCGCCACGAACACCTGCTTGACCTGGCTCAGGCCGAGCGTGGGGTCGCTTGCCCGCAAGGTCGCCAGTGCGGCCGCCGGCAAGGGCCGGCCGACCGCGACCAGCGTGGCGCAGACGCTGTGGCCGCCCAGGCCGAGGGGACTGGCCATCGGCGCGCCGCCCAGCAGCGTGCCCTGCTCCCACCAGACCAGGCGCCCATTGAGGCGGATGCGGGTGCGCTGGCGCACGCGCCCGGACTGGAAGGTCTCGCCGGCGGCGCGCCGGCCGAAGCACAGGATTTCGGTGCCGATGTAACGCGCGCCCGGGGCCAGGTCGACCTCGTGCTCGAGCACCACGTCGGCGTCGTCATAGAAGATGGTTTCCTGGGGCAGCCACTCGATGGCCGCACCGGGGCCGGCGCGCAGGCGCACATCCTGGCGCGCGCTCTGGCCGGGCACCTTGGCGCGGTACCACTTGGCGGCGCCGGGCGTGGTCGCCAGCACCTCGCAGGCCGGCCCCAGGTCGAGGTCGATGTCGAGACGGTCGCCGCCGACCACGCCGCCCGGTGGATGGACGACGATCACATGGCAGGCGCGCGGGCCTTCCGGATACAGCGCCTTCTGCACGCGCAGCGGGCCGGCGTGTTCGCGCTCCAGCAGGCGGGTGGTGCCGGCATCATCCCCGAAGCGCAGGCGCAGGCGGGCGTGCCAGCCGGCGGCGTTGGTCGAGGGTTCCGGGTGGGTACAGTCAGGCATGCCTGCATATCAGCAGGAAGCATGCCAGGCAAACAAGGCGTGAATCAGCCCGCGCACGGTCGTGCGGCCATGTCCTGCACACAAGAATGCACCAGCAGGGCGACGCCTGCACCATGCTGGTGCATTCCAGGCAAGCCTGTCACTGTGCGGGCCAAGTGGGCGCGAGCGGGAAATCAGGGAAAAGGGAGAGACACCCTCCGCGAACACGGCAGGCAAACGACAACAAGGGGAACGCCCGGACCTTTGGGGTATCCGGGCCGGGCAGCGCAAAGGCGCCCGATCAGCTCAGCTGAACTGAGCTCAGCGGCGGCCGCGGATCCCGCGGGTGCGGCGTGCAACGCGCACCGTGGCCAGTTCGCGCGCCTTGTCGGCGGCGCGTTTCCACACCATCAGCTCGAGGCCGGCGGCCAGGAACAGCGCGGCTTGTGCCGGCAGGCTCAAGCCAATTGCATACAGGACAACGGCGGCGAGGATAAAGACGAGCGTGCTTGCGCGTGGCATGGTGGCACCTTTGGGAGTTACGTTGGACTCATCCTGCCACAGCTCGAGCTTGCGTGCAAATCAGGTGTTGTTGTCGCGTGCGAGCGCATCCCAGGCGTTGGCGGTGCTGAGGAAGATGCGGCCGCTGAGCGCCGACAACAGCGTCGACGCGCGCAGCCGGTCCATCACCGGTCCCTTGACCTCGGCCAGGTGCAGCGTCACGCCCTGTTTCACCAGCGTACCGTTCAATTCCAGCAGGCCGAACAGCGCCGAGGTGTCGATCGCATTCACCGCCGACAACACCAGCACCAGGTGGCGCGCCGCCGGATGGGCCGCCAGCGCCGCCTCGATGCGGGCATTGACCGCTTCCACGTTACCGAAGAACAGGCCGGCATCCACGCGCAGCAGCAGCACGCGCGGGTCGGTTTCGGCGGTGTAGCGATCGATGTTGCGGAAGTGCTCGGTCCCGGCGATGCGGCCCAGCACCGCGATGTGCGGCCGGCTTTCGCGCCAGATCATGGTCCCCAGCGACAGCAGCAGGCCGAGCACCACGCCGGCCTCGACCCCGAGCAGCAGCACGCCGCCGCCGGTCGCCAGCAGGGCCGCGGCGTCGGCGCGGTCGAAGCGCCAGCTGGTCTTGAGCGTGTCCAGTTCCAGCATGCCCAGCACGGCGACGATGATGGTGGCGGCCAGCACCGGCAGCGGCAGCGGCGCCAGCCAGCCGGTGGGCAGCACCAGCGCGCCGGCCAGCAGCGCGGCGCTGATCACGCCGGCCAGCTGGGTGCGCGCACCGGCGGCGAAGTTCACGGCCGAGCGCGACAGGCTGCCGGTGACCGGATAGCCGCCGGTCAGCGCGCTGCCGGCGTTGGCCAGGCCCAGGCCGACCAGTTCGCGGTTGGTGTCGAGCTTTTCGCCGCGCTTGAGCGCCAGCGCCTGGGCGCCCGACATCGCGATCAGGAAGTTCATGAAGCCGATCAGGAGCGCCGGCCGCGCCAGCGCCTGCCAGTGCGCGTTCGAGACCGCCAGGTCGGCGTGTGGCAGCCCGCCCGGCACCGCGCCGATCACGCGCACGCCCTCCGCATCCAGGTGCAGTCCCATCACCAGCAGGATCGCCGCGATTACCAGCAGCATCGGCGCCAGGCGCGCCCCGACCTCGGCCGCGCCGCCCGGCACGCCCACACGGCGCAGCAGCCGCGCGCCGTAGCGCCGCGCCAGCAGCAGGAAGGCGACCGCCCCGATGCCGAGCAGCGCGCTGGGCCAGTGCGGCGCCGTGACGGGCCCGCCCAGCAGCGTATCGAACTGCCCCAGCGCGATCACCACCGAGGAGCCGAGCGTGAAGCCGTTCATCACCGGACGCGAAAAGAAGTTGGCGAGAAAACCCACGCGCAGCAGGCCGCAGGCCAGCAGCACCGCGCCCGCCAATAGCGCCAGCTGGCAGGCCAGCACGCCGTACAGGCTGGAGCCGGGCGCGGCCAGCGGGGCCAGTGCGGACGCCGTCATCAGCGAGATGATCGCCATCGGCCCCACCGACTGGCTGGAACTGGTGCCGAACAGCGCGTACAGCAGCGGCGGCAGGATGCTCGCGTACAGGCCCGTCACCGGCGGCAGGCCGGCCACCAGCGCATACGCCATGCCCTGCGGGATCATCATCATGGCGACGATGATGCCGGCGCCGACGTCGCCGGCCAGGTCGGCGCGGCGGTACTGCTTGAGCCAGTCCAGCATCGGTTTATTGCATCGCCAGTTCGACGCAGTTGCGTCCTGCGCGCTTGGCGCGCGCCAGCGCCGCGTTCACACGCCCGGCCAGCGAATCGCCGCTTTCCTGTTCGCCCAGCTGGGCCACGCCCAGGCTGACGGTGACGTGGTCGACACCCGGGATCTCCGCTTCGGCGATCGCCAGCCGCACCTTCTCGGCCATCCTGAGGGCGTCGATGGCGCTGGTGTGCGGCGCGATGATCTGGAATTCCTCGCCGCCCGAGCGCACCAGCATGTCGCTGCCGCGCAGCACGGCGCGCGCGGTGTCGGCCACGCTGCGCAGCACCACGTCGCCGACCGGGTAGCCGTAGCTGTCGTTGATGGCCTTGAAGCGGTCGATGTCGAAGGCGACCAGCGCCAGCGGCACGCGGTAGCGGCGCGCGCGCCGGATTTCCTTTTCCAGCAGGTCCTCGCCGTGGCGGCGGTTGGCGATGCCGGTCAGGGCGTCGATGGTCGAGATGGTGGTCACCTGCGCCAGCAGCTGCTCGTTTTCCAGGCCCAGCTCCGCCATGCGCAGGCCGAGGGCGGCCAGGTGGGCGACGTCGAGCAGGGTCAGGAAGGCGTCGCGCGGCAGCGCGCGGCTCGTGTCGAACAGCAGCGAGAGCGCGCCGCGCGGGACGCCGGGACCATCGGCGGGGATCGCCACGCCCAGCGCCATCGCCACGCCGTGGCCGCGCAGGGTGGCGGCGAGAGCGGGCTCGCCGGCCTGTTCGATATCGTCCAGCACCACCAGCTCGCCGGTGGCGGCGGCCAGCAGGCCCGGGAAGGCGTGGCGCAGCGGCGCCTGCAGCAGGCGGTCGGGGCGCTGCAGCAGCGCGCCCAGGGCCAGTTGCGGCGCCGCTTCGCCCGCCTGCTGGGCTTCCAGTTGCAAATCGCCGTCCGGCTTCAGGTGGAACAGGCCGGCGTGCAGCACGCCCGGCCAGGCCGCCAGCGCGCGGCACAGGCGCTCGGCCAGGTCCTGCACGTCCTCGAATTCGCGCACCGCGTTCAATACGCGCCCACGCAGCGCCAGCAGCTCGCGCAGCGCCGGCACGCCGGCTCCGGCCTGTGCGCCATCGGCCGGGTCCAGCCGCTGTTCGAGCGCCGCGCGCAGGGCATCGCCTGCGATCGGAGTGATGGCGTAGCCGAGCGGGCCGAAGGCCATCAGCGCCGGCACCCAGCGCGCGGTGGCGTAAGGACACAGAAGCAGCACCGGCCGGCCTTCGCGGCGCGCCACCAGCGCGCCCAGCGCGGCCAGGTCGATGCCGGGTTCGTAGCGTTCGAGGTCGATGAGCAGCAGGTCGGGCTGCGCCGCATCGAGGCCGGCCAGGGCGGCGTCGACGCTGTCCACCAGGTCCAGTCGGCCGAACAGGCCCGCGCACGCATCCCGCACGTCGGCGCGGCGCTGGGCCACCGGGCTCAAATAGAGGCCGGACCGGCCATGCTCTTGACACTGCTGAGACATCCCCTGCTCCTAAATACACCGTTACCTTGCCAAGTTTGCCATAAAGCACCCGGCACGCCTAGCGAATCGGGCCGAATCCGCCCTTGTGTGTGGAAGCGCACCGTCGCAGGGTCCCGCCCGCAGGAATACTGAAGGGATCACGGACAAGGAGAGCATCATGGCAATTCAGGACGACGCAGCGAACAAGCAGAAGGCAATCCAGAACCGCCAGGACCAGGCGGACGGCAGCATGCAGAAGGGCGATTCGGGTTCCGGCGGCCCGGCGCAGACCGGAATCAACCAGCCCTCGGGCGACTTCCCCGCCCAGCACCTGGCCAAGCCGGGCCTGGAAGCCCAGATGGAACTGAAACCCAAATTCATGGCCGAGCACTACAAGGGCAGCGGCAAGCTGGCCGGCCAGGTCGCCATCGTCACCGGCGGCGACTCCGGCATCGGGCGCGCGGTCGCGATCCTGTTCGCGCGCGAAGGCGCCGACGTCGCGATCCTCTACCTGAACGAGCATGAAGACGCGGCCGAGACCCAGCGCTACATCGAGGCCGAAGGCCAGCAATGCGTGACCGTAGCCGGCGACGTCAAGGACATGGAATTCTGCCAGCAGGCGGTGGACCAGATCGTGGCCAAATTCGGCCGCCTGGACGTACTGGTCAACAACGCGGCCTTCCAGGAGCACGCCGAGTCGCTGCTCGACCTGACCGAGGACCGCTTCGACGAGACCATGAAGACCAACATCTACGGCTACTTCCACATGGCCAAGGCCTGCCTGCCCTACCTGAAGCGCGGCGCCGCCATCGTGAACACCGGTTCCGTCACCGGCCTGAAGGGCTCGAAGAAACTGCTGGACTACTCGACCACCAAGGGCGCGATCCATGCCTTCACGATGTCGCTGGCGGCCAACCTGCTGGACAAGGGCATCCGCGTCAACGCCGTGGCCCCGGGCCCGGTGTGGACCCCGCTGAACCCGGCCGACCAGTCGCCGGAAGACATCGCCAAGTTCGGCCAGGCCACCACCTACGGCCGCCCGGCCCAGCCCGAAGAGCTGTCGCCGGCCTACGTCTACCTGGCCTCGAACGTGTGCTCGGGCTACGTGACGGGCGTGGTGCTGCCGATCACCGGTTCGGTGGGCGAATAAACCAGAGGAGATCGAAACATGGCGAGGAGTCTGTGGAAAGGCGCGATCAGCTTTGGGCTGGTCCACATCCCGGTCGAGATGTACCCGGCGGTCAGCGACAACAGTCTCGACCTGCACATGCTCGACCGGCGCGACTTCTCGCCGATCGGCTTCAAGCGCTACAACAAGAACACGGGCAAGGAAGTCTCGTGGGACGACATCATCAAGGGCTACGAGTACAGCGACGGCGAGTACGTGGTGCTGTCGGACGAGGACCTGCGCCGCGCCAACCCGGAAGCGACGCAGACCATCGACATCCTGGCCTTCGTGAACGCCGAGCAGGTCCCGCTGATCTATTATGAGCAGCCCTACTACCTGGCCCCCGGCAAGGGCGGCGACAAGGTCTACGCCCTGCTGCGCGAGACGCTGCGCGAAGTCGGCAAGATCGGCATCGCCAACGTCGTCATCCGCGTCAAGCAGCACCTGGCGGCGCTGGTCTGCGTCGGCGACACCATCGTGCTCAACACCCTGCGCTACCCGGACGAGATCCGTGCCACCGACGAGCTGCGCATCCCCGACGAGAGTTCGAAGGCGGCCCAGGTGACGGAAAAGGAACTGCAGATGGCCAAGGCGCTCGTCGAAGGCATGAGCGAGAAGTGGAAGCCGCAGCAGTACCACGACACCTACCGCGAAGACATCATGGCGCTGGTCAAGAAGAAGATCGCCGCCAACCAGACCAAGACCATCACCGAGCCGGAACCGGATGCGGACAAGCCGGCCAAGACCAACGTCATCGACCTGGTCTCGCTGCTGCAGGCCTCGCTGGGCAAGAAGCCCGCCAAGGCCGCGGCGCCGGACGACGATGACGATGATGATCCGCCGCCGCGCAAGTCGCGCAAACCCGCGGCCGATGACGACGACGCGGACGACACGCCGCCGCCCCGCACGCGCAAGGCGCCGGCACGCCCGGCCGCGCACGCCAGCGCCGCCAAGCGCACCGCGACCGCCAAAACCGCGACCAAGGCCGCGGCCAAGCCCGCGGCGAAAGCCGCCGCCAAGCCGGCAGCCAAGCGCACCGCCGCCGCGAAAACCGCCACCGCCGCAAAAGGCACGGCGGCCAAGTCGGCCACCGAGAAGGCGCCGGCCCGGCGCAGGAAGGCGGCTTGAAGTGGATTGGAATGCGCTGATCGATTTCCTGCAATGGCCGGCCATGGCCATCACCCTGTGCGCCGCCTTCCTGGTCGGCGCGCGGCGGGCCAACCGGCGGATCTTCGGGTTCTATACCTTCATTCTTTCGAACGTCTTGTGGATCATCTGGGGCGTGCATGACCAGGCGTGGGCGCTGATTGCGTTGCAGATGGGCTTATTGGCGATGAATGTGCGGGGAATTTTCAGGAACGAGGCGGTGGCGGAGGCGTGAGGCCTGCGTCAACGCGAAAATTGCCAACGTCGCCCCTGCGCAGGCAGGGGCCCAAGTGCACGCATTCCGGTAACGCGAGCAGAACTTGGCCCCCTGCCTTCGCAGGGGCGACGGGTGGCTGAAATCCTTCCGCTGGCTAGGCTTTTTTCCCCGGCTTGAACCCCAGCGTCTTCATCGCCTTGGTCAGGGTAACGGCACTCTCCGCATACTCCGCCCAGGGCGCATTCCCCACCGCCAGCCGCTCCTCCACCGTCTTCACGGTCCAGTGCGCCCCCGAGCTCAAGTCCGGCAGTTCTTCCCAGCGCACCGGCACCGAAATCCCCAGCCCCGGCCGCACGCGCGCCGACCATGCCGAGACCGTGGTCGCGCCGCGGCCGTTGCGCAGGTAGTCGATGAAGATGCGGCCGACGCGGTTCTTGGCGCCGCTCTTGGTGGCGAAGTGTTCGGGCAGCGTCTTGCCGAGGTGGTTGACGACCGCGCGCGAGAAATCCTTGACCGTGTCCCAGTCCAGCTTTGGCTTGATCGGCACCACCACGTGCAGGCCCTTGCCGCCGCTGGTCTTCAGGAACGGGTTCAGGCCCAGCTCCTGCAGGAAGGCGCGCACCACCTGGGCCGCTTCGCGCACGCGCGCGAATTCGACGCCCTCGCCCGGGTCGAGGTCGAACACGATGCGGTCCGGCGTCTCGTAACGCTTGCCGGTGGCGTTCTGGCTGTGGATCTCGACCACGTTCCACTGCGCGCTCGACAGCAGGCCTTCGAGGCTGGCGATACTGGCCATCGGCGGGTGCTCGGGGTCGAGCTTCGGGTCCATCTGGGCCACGCCCGGCATCTTGCGCGTGTCCGTGACGTGCTTCTGGAAGAACAGTTCGCCCCCCACGCCCTCGGGCGCGCGCACCAGCGAGACCGGGCGATCTTCCAGGTGTTCCATCATCAGCTGGCCGACCAGCGCGTAGTAGCGCACCAGGTCGAGCTTGGTGACGCCGCTTTCCGCGTCCATCACGCGCTCGCCGTGGGTGACCTTGAAAGTCGGGGGCAGCTTGCCCGGCAGGCCGGACGGCGCTTCGGCGACCTTGGCCGGTTTCGAGGAGCGCATCGACTTCGGCTTGGCCGGCTTCGCGTCGTCCGAAGATGCTGCTGTGTCCATGGCTTCCTCCACATGCCTGGCCTGCTCGCGCACCACGCTGCGCGCCGGCTTGTCCTTGCGCAGGCCCTGGAACACCGGGTGGCGGATGACGCCGGCGATCGTCCACTCCGAAAAGCTGACCTCGGCCACCAGCTCCGGTTTGACCCAGTGCTTGGTGCGGCCCGGCACGGCGCGCGGCGGGAAGGGGTTCTTGTCGGTCTCGATTTTCTCCAGCGTCTCGCGCATGTGGCGCAGCGAGGCGCCGTTGAAGCCGCTGCCGACGTGGCCGGCGTAGCGCAGCACGCCGTCCTCGTCGTAGTAGCCCAGCAGCAGCGAGCCGACGCCGGTGCGCGCGCCTTTCGGATCGGTGTAGCCGCCGATGACGAATTCCTGGCGCATGCCGCATTTCAGCTTGATCCACTCGGGAGAACGGCGCGTGACGTAGCGCGAATCGCGGCGCTTGCCGATCACGCCTTCCAGGCCGATCTGGCAGGCCGCCACGACCAGTTGGGCCGGATCGTCGCCGAATTCGCCGGAAAATTTCACCATCTCGGACGGGGTCCTGGCCAGCGCCGCTTCCAGCAGCGGCCGGCGTTCATCCAGGCGCACGTTGCGGATGTCGTGGCCCTTGAAATAAGGCGCGTCGAAAACGAAGTAAATGATTTGCGCCTTGTTGCTGCCGTCAAAGGCGAGCTGCAGCAGGTTGAAGTTCGGCTTGCCGTTCTCGTCGTGGACCACGATCTCGCCGTCGTACCAGCCGTCCGGCAGCTTCATGCGCTTGATCTCGGCCTGCAGGGGCTTGAGCTTGTCGGTCCAGTCGTTGCCGTTGCGGGTGATCAGGCGGATGTCCTTGCCCTGGACGCGGGCCAGCATGCGGTAGCCGTCGAACTTGATCTCGTAGATCCAGTTTTCCGGGTCGAGCGGCGGGCCGTCGACCAGGGTTGCGAGTTCCGGTGTGAGGGTGTCGGGCAGCTCGGCCTTGACGGCGCCGTGGGGCATGGCGCCGCGTTTCGGCTTGGCCGCTGCGACGCCGGCCTTGGTGGTTTTGCCTGCCTTGGCCGGCTTCGCGGCTGGTTCGCCACCCTTCTCCGGGATCGCCGGACCGTCCGCCGCACCCTGCTCGCCCGGCCCGGCCGGCATCGGCAGGTCCTTGACGCTGTCCGGGAATGCGTCGACCAGGGAGAATTCGGACGCCGGGCGCGCATACTCGTCGTTTTCCTTGATGAGCAGCCATGGCTCCTGCTTGTCGTCGCCACGTCCCTTCATCCGAACCAGCACCCAGCGCCCGCGCATCTTGTGGCCGTGGATCTCGAACTTGACCTCGCCTTTCGCGAAGCCCTGGCGCGGGTCGCCGATCGGCTCCCATGTGCCTTTATCCCAGATGATCACCTTGCCCGCGCCGTACTGGTGCGGCGGGATGGTGCCTTCGAAGTCGGAATAGGAAATCGGGTGGTCCTCGACGTGCACGGCCATGCGCTTGTCGTGGGTGTCGTAGCTGGGGCCTTTCGGCACCGCCCAGCTCTTCATGGTGCCGTCGAGCTCGAGGCGGAAATCGTAGTGCAGGCGGGTGGCCCAGTGCTTCTGGATCACGAAGGTCAGCGCGCCGGTACTGGCGTCGCCGCCGTCTTCGGGTTCGGCGGTGATGGAAAAGTCGCGCTTGGACTTGTACAGCTTGAGTGCGTCGGGCATGGCGTCACCTGGTCGTCTCATGATGACCGAGTGTAGGCTTGCGGCGCGGGCGCGACTGTACGGCAGTTAACGGTGCGTGCTGCGGCCTGCGGCCTCGATCCGTCGTCCCTGCGGAGGCAGGGACCCAAGTTGTACGCATTTCGACATGCTTACGCAGAACTTTGGCCCCTGCCAAGGGGGCGCCTAGCCCAGGGGCGACGGCTCAACGGCTAATGGTGCAAGGAGGCCTTGCCTGATGCCTTGCTTATTACTTGCGATCCCCAGCCGTCTTGTCCCGCGCCGCCCTGAACTCCGAATCCTTCGACCAGTTCGGCCAAGACTTGGCATCCGCCAGGTCCCGCCCGAGCCCGTACAGCACTTCCAGGTCGCGCTGCATGCCCGCGAACGTCCATTCCGCCTGCCACTCGTCCGAGGGCTGGTGGTAGTTGTTGGCCGTGTACCTGTCCTGGTTCGCCTTGCCCGCCGCGATGCCGCCCTGTGTCCAGTCGATGCCGGAGCGGAAGGAGATGGCCGGGACGCCCTGCTTGGCGAAGGAGAAGTGGTCGGAGCGGAAGAAGCCGCCGGCTTCCGGGCGCGGGTCCGGCGCGTAGCGGACCTTCTTCGCCTTGAACTTCGCGACCAGCTGGTCGAGCAGGTCCAGTTTCGCATTGCCGGAAATCGAGAAATCGCGCGCCAGGCCGTAGGGATTGAGGGCGTCCATGTTGATCACGCCGGCGGTCTTCGCGAGCGGGTAGACCGGGTTCGAGGCGTAGTATTCGGAGCCGAGCAAGCCTTTTTCTTCCGCCGTCACGGCCAGGAACACCACGCTGCGCTTCGGCGCCGGCGCCTGGCCGTAGGCGCGCGCCAGTTCCAGCAGCGCGGCGATGCCGGTGGCGTTGTCGACCGCGCCGTTGTAGATCTTGTCGCCTTTCGCGTCCGGCAGGCCGATGCCGAGGTGGTCCCAGTGGCCGCTGTAGATCACGTATTCGTCCGGGCGCTCGCTGCCCTCGCGGACCGCGACCACGTTCTTCGAGGTGATCACCTGGGCATCGACGGCGTAGCGCGCCGACAGCGTCACGCCCTTCAGCTCGACCGGCTTGAAGCTGCGCGCACGTGCCTGGACCTTGAGCTTGTCGAAGTCGAGGCCGGCGCGCTGGAACAGGGTCGCGGCCAGGTCGCGCTGGATCCAGGCTTCGACAGTCGCATGCGCCTCGGACGGGTTCTTGCGCACGATGTCGTACATCACGTTGGTGTTCGAATTCTTGACCGTGGCCCAGCCATAGGATGCGGGCGCGGTCTCGTGCACGATGATGGTGCCCAGTGCGCCGCGGCGCGCCATCTCCTCGAACTTGTAGGTCCAGCGGCCGTAGTAGGTCATCGCCTTGCCGCCGAAGTCACCCTTGCCGGTTTCGAAGTCCGGGTCGTTGATCAGCACCACGGCCAGCTTGCCCTTCAGGTCGACGCCCTTGAAGTCGTCCCACTTGCGCTCCGGCGCATGCACGCCGTAGCCGACGAAGACCAGCGGCGCATCCTTGAACGCGACGTTCTTCGCGCCGGTCATGGCGGCGCGGATCGCGATCTGCTCGCCCTGGCTCAGCGGCTGGGCCGTCCGGCCGTCGCTGAAGCTGGCCTCGACCGGGCCCTTGATCTCGAAACGGCCCAGCGGCACGTCCTGGGTCCAGCCGCGCTTGCCGTCGACGACATCGCCGCCCGGCTTCAGGCCGGCCTGGGTGAATTGTTCGGCCAGGTAGGCGACCGTTTTCGTTTCGCCCGCGCTGTTCGGTGCGCGGCCTTCGAATTCGTCCGAGGACAAGACCTTCACGTCATGCGACAAATGGCTGGCTTCGATCGGGGTCGGCGCGGCGGCCCGGGCGCCCAGGGTGGCGCAGGCGGCAAGGACCAGCAGGGCAAGCTTGGTTTTTCTCACGGCGGATCTCTTAAGTGTTATTAAATGGACAAACCTCAGTTGAGTATCGTCAAAAAGATTTCCTCTGTCAAACATTCGGTGTGCAAGCGTGCTCGGCACGGAAACGCTGTGCCCTGAACACAAACTCATCTATATTGTTGACTGAACAGCCATGCTCGCCCAACCACCTTGACTAGAGGTTCCGTGAAAGCCACCCACTTCGCCCGCCCCACCCTGGCCCTCGCCCTTGCCGCCGCCACCCTCATCCAGCCCGCCCTGGCCCAGCAGGCCGACACCGGCAGCGACCCCATCGCCACCCTGGTGGGCCAGCTCGACCTGCAACGCTACAAGGCCACGATCAAGGGCCTGACCCAGTTCGGCGACCGCCAGCAGGGCACCGAACGCAACCGCAAGGCAATCGACTGGATCGAAGCTCAATTGAGATCCTACGGCTGCTCGACTGAGCGAATCCGCTACAGCTATACGCCGGCGCCGCGCACCCGTCCGGCCCCGAGCGGCGGCGGCCGCGCCGGTCCCTCCGGCCAGGGCGGCAGCACCCTGTTCGGCACGCGCGGCCCGATCGGCGTCAACAGCGATGCGATGCGCCAGCCGGACGAGCGCCTGCGCGCGCTGAACGCCGAACAGCCCTCGCCCCAGGGCGGTCCGCGCGAGGAAGTGTTCTGCACCAAGGTCGGCAGCAAACACCCCGAGGAGATGTACATCGTCGCCGCCCACATGGATGGCCTGGGCTACGGCGAAGGCGCCAACGACGACGGTTCCGGCACCGCGCTGGTGATGGAACTGGCGCGCATCCTGAGCGCGCCGGGTGTCACCACCGATCGTACCATCCGCTTCGCGCTGTGGAACAACGAGGAGACCGGCCTGAACGGCGCCGCCGCCTACGTCGAGCAGCGCAAGGGCCTGCAGGGCATCGAGTCGCCCAAGGGCTCGGGCCGCTATCCGGAACCGCGCTGGCTGGGCATGATCCAGCACGACATGATGATGTTCGACCACGGCATGCCGGTGGCGAAGCTGGATGCGGCCGGCAAGCCGGTGCTCGACGCGCAGGGCAAGCCGGTCGTCACGCCCCCAAGCGCCCAGCGCCGCGAAGCCGACGTCAACATCGAATTCCAGTCCACCGCCAAGCAGGCCGAAGGCGCGGAAAAGCTGGCCTGGCACTTCCGCTCGGCCAACGAGAAATACGCCTCGCATTATCCAGCCGCGGTCGGCCACCACATGACCAACACGGACTCGACGCCCTTCATGGACCTGGTGCCGTCGATCTCGCTGCGCGAGAACGAGCGCGGCATGCAGATCGGCGCCGGCTGGAATCCGCACTGGCACCAGCCGACCGATCTGTTCGTGAACTACACCGACGAGGACTTCCTGCTCGGCCTGAACGCGGCGCAGACCACGCTGGCCGCGGTGGCCCAGCTGGCCGGTGCGAGCGTCGCAAAATAATTTATATGCGCCAGTTGTAAGCAGACGTAATCGTGTCAACCGGGTGGCCGGGGCCCGCGTTTTTTGCTCAGTAGTACGGGAAACATGTAGCAAACGTAGTGCCCCATAAACCACCTGAAGGAAACATCGCCATGAGCAAAATCGTCGCTACCCTGATCGCAGGCCTGTTCGCTACCTCGGCCTTCGCCGCCCAGTCGACCGCCACCGCGCCGACTTCGACGACGCAGACCACCAAGGCGGAAGCCAAGGCCGACAAGGATGTCGCCAAGGCCGACGCCAAGGAAGCCAAAGCTGCGGCCAAGGCCGATGCCAAGGTAGAAAAGAAAACCGCCGAAGCCAATTCGGACGTCGCCGCCGCCAAGGCCGACGCCGCCAAGTCCAAGGCAAAAGCACACAAGAAGGCCGCAAAGACCAAGGCTGATGCAAGCGCCGACAAGGCCGAGGCAGCCGTAGACAAGAAGGCCGATACGGCGGCAGCGCATTAAGCAGCCACGCGGCTCGAGCCCCTCCCCCTCACAAGACTGAGCCGGGCCTCGCCGGGCTCAGTCTTGTTTTTGTTCCTCCGGTTCTCCACTACAATGACGGTCCGCACTCTGAAGGGACCGCCATGCACCACATCGTCTTCCTCGACCGCGACAGCCTGATCGCGAACGTCCGCACCCCGGCCTTCGGCCACGACTGGCGGGATTACCCGGCCACCGCGCCGCACGAGGTGGTCGAGCGCCTGCGCGGCGCCACCGTCGCCATCACCAACAAGGTGCCGCTGCGCGCAGCGGAACTGGCCCAGCTGCCGGACCTGAAGATGATCGCGGTGGCCGCCACCGGCACCGACAACGTCGACCTGGCCGCCTGCCGCGCGCGCGGCATCGCGGTCGCCAACATCCGCGACTACTCCGTGGTGTCGGTACCCGAGCACTGCTTCGCGCTGATGCTGGCCGTGCGCCGCAACCTGCGCGCCTACGCCGCCGACGTCGAGGCCGGCCTGTGGGAGCGCTCGACCCGCTTCTGCCTGCTCGACCACCCGATCGGCGACCTGGCCGGCAGCCGCCTCGGCATCGTCGGCTATGGCGCGCTGGGACGGCGCGTGGCGCAGATCGGGCGCGCCTTCGGCATGGAGATCGCGGTGAGCTCGCGCTCGCCCGTGGCGGATACCGACGTCACGCAGCTGCCGCTGGACGGGTTGCTGGCGAGCTCGGACGTGGTCAGCCTGCACCTGCCGCTCACCGAACAGACCCGCAACATGATAGGGGACCGCGAGCTGGCGTCGATGAAGCGCAGCAGCATCCTGATCAACACGGCGCGCGGCGGCCTGGTCGACGAGGCCGCGCTGGCCGAGGCGCTGGCCAACGGCGTCATCGCCGGGGCCGGGTTCGACGTGTTGAGCAAGGAACCGCCGCTGCCCGACAATCCGCTGCTGCGCCTGCGCCTGCCGAACTTCGTGCTGACGCCGCACGTGGCCTGGGCTTCCGGCGGGGCGATGCAGACGCTGGCCGACATGCTGGTCGATAACATCGAGGCCTGGGTGGCGGGCACCCCGAAGAACGTGGTGGCGTGATGCGCATGAAGCTTCGTGTCAACCCGAGCCGCCATGCGCACTGGCTGGCCCTAGTGTGCGGCCTCGCCTGCGCCCCGGCCGCCCCCGCCGAAGGCCCGCCCTTCCTGGGGCGCTGGCAGCTCGACGAGCCGGTGCCGGCGCAAGCCGCCTACACGGCCCTGCACATCAAGGGAACGAGCCTGGCCTGGCGCGGCCCGGGCAAGTCCTCGCCCGCCTGCACCCACCGGTTCGCGCTGAAACCGGAGCCGCCCGGCACCACCTACCGCAACGGGCGCGGCACGCAATTCATCGCCGGGGTCGCCGGCAGCCTGCCGACCTACCTGCTGGCGGTCCAGGGCAGCGACTGCGCCAGCCCGGTCGATGCGGTGCGCATCAGCTATCCGCTGGTCTACGACGTGCGCCACATCGAAGTGATCGAGTACGCGGGCGGCAAGCCGGTGAGCGCGCGCCGCATGCACCGCGCCAGATAAGGCCTTGCGCTAGACCTGCAGCACCCGCGCATCGGGCGCCTGCGCCGCGCGCAGCGGCAGGTCGAGGATGAAGCTGGTACCCTGCCCCGGCTCGCTCTCGACGCGGATGGTCCCGCCCAGCAGCGTGGTCGCGATGTTATAGGCGATCGACAGCCCCAGGCCGGTCCCGCCCTGCCCCATGCGCGTGGTGAAGAAGGGATCGAAGATGCGCGCCAGGTGGTCCGGGGCGATGCCGCGGCCGTCGTCGCGGAATTCGATGCGCACCCGGTCGTCGACCAGGCGCGTTGCCGACAGCGTCATGACGCCGCCGCGGCCTTCGAAGGCGTGCAGCAGCGCGTTGTTGACGAAGTTGATCACGACCTGGCCGAACGGCCCCGGGTAGCTGTCCATCACGATGCCCGGCTCGATTTGCAAGTCCAGCGTATGCCCGGCGCGCCGCACCTGGTTCATCATGGTGGCGGCGATTTCGTGGCAGGCCTGGGCCAGCTCGAAACTGCGGCGCTGGGTCGAGGCCTGGTCGACCGACACCTGGCGGAAGCTGTTCACCAGGTCGGCCGCCGCGTGCAGGCTGCGCACGATCAGGCTGCAGGCTTCGCGCGCGGCGCCGATCCAGGCTTCGAGATCGGATTTTTTCAGTTCGCCGCGCGCGAAGCGTGCCGCCAGCGCGTCGGTCTTTTCCTGCAGCGTGCTGGCCATCAAGAGGCTGTTGCCGATCGGGGTGTTCAGTTCATGCGCCACGCCCGCGACCAGGGAACCGAGCGAGGCCAGTTTTTCGTGGGCCGCCAGCTGGGCCTGGGTTTCCTTCAGCTGGCGGTAGGCGTCCGCATTGTCGAGCGCCACGCCGACGTAGGCCGCCAGGGTGCTGAGCATGTCGAGCTGCACGTGGCGGTAGGCGCCGGGGCGATCGCTCTGGACCGTGATTACGCCCAGCACGCGCGCGCCGACCTGGATCGGCACGAAGATCAGCGAGCGCGGCGCGGGACGCCCGTCCGGTGCCGCGGCGGCCTGCGCCTGCGGCGCCACGGCGGCATCGCCGAGGTAGCGCCGGGCCTCGTCCTCGAATTCGTCGATGAGGATCTCGTCGCCCTTGCGCAGGCAGTGTTCGCCCAGACGCAGCACGCGCGCGCCACAGCGCGTCGCATACTCGACGCGCCGTCCGCTCGCCATCGCGAACGGGTAAGCCAGCGCGGCCCCCGGTGCGCGCGCCACGCCGATCGCGAACACGCCGACGTCCATCAGCTGGCACACCTGGCCATAGACGTTGTCCATGATCGCTTCGCTGTCCAGGTTCGCGGTCAGCTCGCGCCCGATGTCCGACAGCAGCGCGATGGTGCGGCGCGCCTCCTCGACCGCTTCCTTCTGGGCCTCGGCTTCCTGCTTGCGCAGCTCGGCGCGCTCCTTCTGCAGCACCAGTTCCGCGGTGCGCGCGCCGACCTGGCGTTCCAGGCGCCCGGTCTGCTGCACCAGCACGCGGATGCGCAGGCGGTAGGCCGCCAGACCGGTACCCAGCACCAGCGCCGCCGCCAGCAGCCGGAACCACCAGGTCATCCAGACCGGCGGCGCGATCGAGATCGCCAGGCTGGCCGGCTGCTCGTTCCACACGCCGTCCTTGTTGGCGGCGCGCACCTCGAATACATAGTCGCCCGGATCGAGGTTGGTGTAGGTGGCGAAGCGCTTGCCGGCGCCGGTCTCGGTCCAGTCGCGGTCGAAGCCGCGCAGCCGGTAGGCATAGCGGTTCGAGGCCGGGTCGGCGTAATGCAGGGCCGCGAATTCCAGCGTGAAGACCGAATCCCGGTAGCCCAGTGCGACCGCGCGCGCGGTGTTGGCGAAGCCGTCCGGCAGGCGCGGCCGGTTGAACACGGAAAAGCCGGTGATGACCACCGGCGGCGCGAACGGGTTCTCGCGGATGGCTTCCGGCTGGAAGGAGGTCATGCCGTTGATGCCGCCGAAATGCAGCTCGCCGTCGGCACCGCGCGCGGCCGAACCGACGAAGTAGGAGCCGTCGATCAGACCATCCTTGCTGCTGTAGGCCTTGAACTTGCCGCTGGCCGGGTCGAGCCGGGTCAGGCCGACGGTGCTGCTGATCCACAGCATGCCCTGCCCATCCTCGAGCACCGCGCCGATCGGCACCTGCTCGCGCATGCCGGTCACCGGATACAAGCGGAAGGCGGTCGCGCCGCCCGGGCCGCGCAGCACGCGGTGCAGGCCGGCGGCGCTGCCGACCCAGATGTCGCCGTGCGAGCTTTCGAACAGCGTGTAGATGCGGTTGTGGCGCAGGCTGGCCGCATCGCGCGGGTCGTGGCGGAAATGGATGAAGGTGCCGCTGCCGCGGTCGAAGCGGTCCAGGCCATTCTCGGTGCCGATCCAGATCGCGCCCTGGCGGTCTTCCAGCAGGCCGAAGCCGTAGTTGTCGCCCAGGCTGTCCGGGTCGGCCGGATCGTGGCGCCAGCCGTGCAGCGTGTGGCCGTCGGGTTCGAGCATGAACAGGCCGCCGCGGGTCGTGATCCACAAATTGCCGGCGCGGTCCTGCATCAGGTACTGGATATGGTTGGCGCCGGCCGCGCTGCCCAGCGGGACCGGCGTGAAGCGGCCGCTGGCCGGGTCGCGCCAGGACAGCCCGCCCGGCGAGCCGACCCACAGCCGGCCGCGGCCCGGCAGCACGGCCGTGACGACGTCGTCGGGCAGGCTGGCGGCGGCGCCGGGGTCGTGGCGGATCTGCTCGACCCGACCGCTGATCGGCTCCAGGTGCAGCAGTCCGCCGCCCATGGTGCCGAGCCACAGCCGGCCGTCGGCGCCGACCGCCACCGACCGGATCTTGCGCGTGCCGGGTTCGGCCAGCCGGGCCGCGTCCATGGCGAAGCGCCCGAAGCCGCCGCTGGCGAGGTCGGCCCGGTTCACCCCGCCGTACTGCGTACCGACCCACAGCGTGCCGGTGCGGTCGACCAGGATGCCGGTCACCTGGTTGTCGGACAGGGTGTGGCGGTCCAGCGGCTGGTTGGCGTAGCCGACGAAGCGTTCGGTGACCGGGTCGCGCCATTTCAGGCCTTCCAGCTCGGTGCCGACCCACAGGTTGTTGCCGGGATCGTGGTACAGCCGCGTCACGTGCACCTCGCCGATGCCGTCCCGTGCGCCCAGGTGGCGGCGCTGCGGCGGACCGTCGTTCAGGCGCCATGCGTCCAGGCCGGCGGCGGTGCCGATCCACAGCGTGTCGCGCGGGCCCATCGAGAGCGCGGTGACCGCATTGCGACGCGCGTCGGGATGCCCGCCGCCGCCCTCGACCTCGTAGTGGTCGAAGCCGCTGCCGCCCGCAGGCAGGACGTCGAGCCCGATCCCGGTGCCGACCCACAAGCCGCCGCGCGGGTCCAGCGCCAGCGCCGTCACGCGGTCGTCGCGCAGGCTGCTGGCATCCTGGGCGTCGTGGCGCAGGGTGCGCACGGCGCCGCTCGCCGGGTCGAGGTGGACCAGGCCGTCGCCGGTGCCGATCCAGAGGCCGCCCTTGCCGTCGCCGACGATGCTGCTGACGGCGCTGTTGCGCACGTCGCGCTCGCCCGGCCCCGACAGCGCATAGCGTATGAACTTCTGGCCGGCCTCGTCGAAGCGCACCAGGCCGCCGCGGGTGCCGAACCAGAGGCGCCCGTGCTCGTCTTCGTGGGAGGCCCACACATAATTGTCGACCAGGCTGGCGGCATCGTTCGGGTCGTTGCGGAACACCCGGGTGCGGTAGCCGTCGAAGCGCACCAGTCCGGCCTGGGTGCCGAGCCACATGAAGCCGGTGCGGTCCTGCAGGATGCTCAGCACCGATTCCTGGGGCAAGCCTTCGTCCACGCCGAGATGCTGGAAACGCAGGCTGCGCGGCGCGCCGGCGCCGGCCGGGGCGCACAGGCCGAGGGCCAGCACGACGATGAGCAGGCGCGGCAGCATGCGCCGCAGCGCGGCGTGGATCAGGCGGAGCATGGACGTGAACGGGGTCAGCGGGAGACAGCTGACAAGACTACCAGAAGCCCGGAAGCTGTTGAAACAAGTGTTGAAATAAATTAAGCCTTCCGCATCCGGGATGCCACTGCTATAATTCTCTCCGGGCGGCTGTAGCTCAGCTGGATAGAGTACTTGGCTACGAACCAAGGGGTCGTGGGTTCGATTCCTGCCAGCCGCACCAACCGATTCAAGAAAATGGCTCAGAAAGGAAACTTTCTGGGCCATTTTTGTTTTCCTGGCTTGTTTTTCGAACGAATGAAACAGGGCTTTCCCGATTGAGAAAGTGCCGCTATAATGCCGGCCTCGGGGCGGCTGTAGCTCAGCTGGATAGAGTACTTGGCTACGAACCAAGGGGTCGTGGGTTCGATTCCTGCCAGCCGCACCAACTTATTCGAGAAGATGGCTCAGAGAGGAAACTTTCTGAGCCATTTTTGCTTTACGACCAAACAAACGATGCTTTGCCAATCCGGAAAGCGCTGCTATAATACCGGCCTCGGGGCGGCTGTAGCTCAGCTGGATAGAGTACTTGGCTACGAACCAAGGGGTCGTGGGTTCGATTCCTGCCAGCCGCACCAACCAATTCAAGATGAACGGCCCAGAAATGTAATTTTCTGGGCCGTTTTGTTTTCCGGACCCGCTTCTCCGCGGCGCGCCTGGAACGGCAAAGACAGGCTTTGCCATTTGTGAAAGCCTTGCTATAATGCGTGCTTCGGGCGGCTGTAGCTCAGCTGGATAGAGTACTTGGCTACGAACCAAGGGGTCGTGGGTTCGATTCCTGCCAGCCGCACCAACTGATTCAAGATGAACGGCCCGGAAAGGCGACTTTCCGGGCCGTTTTTCCATTCGCCGGGGGGCATGCTCATGTCGACTGATGGTTCTTCAGCACCCAACTGGTTCGATCAGGGCGGCCAGGCCTATGCCCGCTTCCGTCCCGAGTATCCCGGACAGCTCGCCGCCTTCCTTGCCTCGGCGGTGGCCGATAAACGGCTTGCGGTCGACGTCGGCTGCGGGAATGGCCAGCTGACCCAACTGCTTGCCCGCCATTTCGACGCCGTCGTCGGCCTCGACCCGAGTGCCGACCAGCTGGCGCATGCCATCCCGGACGATCGGATCGCCTACCGGTGCGCGCCGGCCGAGCATCTGCCCCTGACGGAGGCGAGTGCGAACCTGATCACCGCGGCCCAGGCTGCCCACTGGTTCGACCTGCCGGCCTTTTATGCCGAAGTGCGCCGCATCGCCGCACCGGGTGCCGTCGTGGCGCTCATCAGCTACGGCGTGCTGGCGCTCGAGCCCGCGCTCGACGGCCGCTTCCAAACCTTCTACCACGAAGACATCGGTCCCTACTGGCCGGCGGAACGCAAGCTCGTCGATTCGGGCTATGCGACCATCGCGTTTCCATTCCGGGAATTCCCCTCCCCTTCGCTGCACATCGAATATGAGTGGCGGCTTGCCGAGCTCCTCGGCTACGTGAGTACCTGGTCCGCCGTCCGGCGCGCCAGGGAAGCCGGCCGCGACGACCTGCTGACGGCCTTTGCCGGCGACCTCGGACGCGCCTGGGGCGACCCCGAGCGCAAGCGGCCGGTGTCATGGCCGATCAACATGCGCATCGGGACCGCATACTGAGCTCCCGGGCAACTTTGCCGATCAGGAAAGGCCTGCTATAATACCTGCCTCGGGCGGCTGTAGCTCAGCTGGATAGAGTACTTGGCTACGAACCAAGGGGTCGTGGGTTCGATTCCTGCCAGCCGCACCAGGGTTTCAAGATGAAAGGCTCAGAAAGCGATTTCTGGGCCTTTTGTCTTTGCTGCGCCGGAAAAACGCATGCGCCGGCGAGACCAACTAATTCTTTGCCAGCTGGCAAAACTTAGCTATAATGCGTGCATCGGGCGGCTGTAGCTCAGCTGGATAGAGTACTTGGCTACGAACCAAGGGGTCGTGGGTTCGATTCCTGCCAGCCGCACCAACTGATTCAAGAAAATGGCCTGGAAAGCATGCTTTCCAGGCCATTTTTCTTTTCCCTCCCTGCTTCTTATCCGGCAGCCCTGTCCAGCATTCAAGACAAGCGCCCACGATGGGGCGTGCTCCGCAGAGGACAGGCGCGCGACCGCATGTAGGACTAAGCCTACAATTAGTCAGCAAGCCGACCAGGCTTCCAATCCGGCAGACGATCGCCAAGCGAGCTGCCTATGACATCAGCGCTCAATCGATGCATCCGGCAATGATTGGAGCCGATCATGTGCCAAGCGGAAGCCAACAGTTTTCCGCATTCTTCGCGCATTCCAACGCCGCTTTGCTAGCATGAAGTTCGCCGATCCTTGAAAAACCAGGCCGCAGGACGCGGCTGCTCATTCGCGAGGTGGGAAATGAAAAGACACTTGATGGCTGCCCTTTTATGCGCGACAACCTTTGCTTCCTCGGCCGTGCTGGCCCAGAACATCGGTACCACGCCACAAACGCTCGACCTGTCCGGTGGCAGCGACTTCTTCGGCGACACCTTCGCCGCCAACAACGGCGGCGCCACCTTTGCCGATCAGTTCACCTTCACCGTGACCGGCACCGAACCCCTGAACCTGGCCGCGGTGGTCGCGTCGAATTCCTTCACCGGCGCAACCGGCCTGGGCATCACCGGACTGTCGCTGTACGACACCACCGGCGGCACGGTGGTGACCTCGGGCACGTCGCAGAACAGCGGCGCGCTGGACGTCTGGACGCTGACCAGCGCCAACCTGGCCGCGGGCAGCTATTACCTGCAGGTCAGCGGCAACGTGGTGTCGGACGAATCCACCAGCTTCGGTGGCGCCGTCTCGCTGGTGCCGGTGCCGGAACCGGAAACCTACGGCATGATGCTGGGAGGCCTGGGTATCCTGGCCTGGCTGGCGCGCCGCCGCAGGGGTGGCGGGCGGATATAAAAAAAAGCGGAAGCGCACGCGCTTCCGCTTTTTCATCATCAACACCGGGCAATCAGGTCCGTAATTTTTTGATGATCGCCCGGTTCCCCAGGATTTCCTCGATCTGCTCGAAACGCACCGGCTTGACCATGTGATGGTCGAACCCGGCCTCGAAGGCCAGCTGGCGGTCCTTTTCCTGGCCCCACCCGGTCACCGCGATCATCACCGTCATCGCCCCGGACGGCAGCGCCCGGATCGCGCGCGCCAGGTCGTAGCCGGACATCTTCGGCAGGCCGATGTCGAGGAAGGCATAGTCCGGGCAGAAGCGCTTGGCGGCGGCCAGCGCGTCCGGGCCATTGTGCGTGATCACCACGCTGTGCCCCATCGCGGTGAGCAGCGCGCCGATGCTGTTGACGAAGTCGACGTTGTCGTCGGCCAGCAGGATGCGGTAGGTCTCGGCGCTGATGAAGGCGGCCGGGGTCGGCTTGGCCGGCATTTCCGGATCGACCACGATCGGCAGGCGCACCACGAACTGGCTGCCGTGGCCGAGGCCCGCGCTGTGCGCTTCGATGGCGCCGCCGTGCAGCTCGACCAGCTTGCGCGCCAGCGACAGGCCCACGCCCAGGCCGGCGTTGGAACGCTCCAGCGTCGAATCGACCTGCACGAACATCTCGAACACGGTATCCAGCATGTCGGCGGCGATGCCGATGCCGGTATCGGCTACCACCAGCACCAGGGTGCGGTCCTCGACGGTGGCCTTCAGGCTGACGCGGCCGCCGCGGTTGGTGTACTTTGCCGCGTTGTTCAGCAGGTTGGACAGGATCTGCGCCAGGCGCGTGGCGTCGCCGTGCAGGAACACCGGACGGTCCGGCAGGTCGATCACCAGCTCGTGGCCGTGCAGCTCGATGTAGGGCCGCACCACTTCCAGCGCGTCGTTGACCACTGCCTTCAGTTCCACGCGGCCGGTCTTGATCGCGAACTTCCCGGTATTGATGCGCGAGACGTCGAGCAGGTCGTCCACCAGGCGCACCATCTGGCGCAGCTGCCGCTCCATGATGTCGGTGGCGCGCTGGGTCGCCTGGGCGTCGCCGCTGCGCAGGCGCAGGATGTCCAGGCCGGTGCGGATCGGCGCCAGCGGATTGCGCAGTTCGTGGGCCAGCGTGGCCAGGAATTCGTCCTTGCGGCGATCGGCCACGATCAGGGCGCCTTCGGCGCGCTGGCGCACCTCCATCTCGTGCTCGAGGGTGGCGTTGGCTTCCTGCAGCGCGGTGGAGCGGCGGCCGATCTCGGCCAGCATGTCGTTGAAGGCTTCGACCAGCACGCCGATCTCGCCGCGTTCGTTGGCCGGCACGCGCAGCGTGAAGTCGCGCTGCTGCATGACGTCGCGCGCGGTATCCGTCACCGCCTGCAGCGGCCGGGTGATGGCGGCCTGCAGGCGCGAGGCCACCAGCGCCGCGATCGCCAGCGCGCCCAGCATCACCGCGCCGAGGATGGCGCCGTAGCTGAGCAGGCGTTCCCACAGGCCGTAGCGCGAGCGCAGGTAGACGGTGCCGACCAGCTCGCCGTTCTCGACGATGTTGCGGAACACCACCACTTCGCCGCCTTCGATCCGGTAGCCGGGCGCCTGGGCGCGCTCCGGGAAGCGCTGGCCCGGCACCGACTCGTAGCTGGCGAAGCGGGTGCCGTTGCCGGCATAGATGGCGGCCGCCAGGATCTGCGGGCGCACGCGCAGCACGGCCAGGTTCTGGCGCGCGGTCTCGTCGTCGTTGAAGGCCAGCGCCGGCGCCGTCACGCGCGCCACGATGTCGGCCTGGGCCATGAGGTCGTCGGTCCAGTAGCGCTGGAAGGCGCGCAGGTCGAACAGCAGCATCGCCAGCGCGGCCGCCAGCAGCGCCACGAAGGTGGTCGACACCGCCATGAGGATCAGTTTGTTGCGCACCGTGGCGCCCTTGGTTGCCACGCTCGTTGCGGCGCTCATTGCTGCGCTCCTTTCTGCACCCGGTTCGCCACCGTCAACAGGCGCGAACTGAGTTTGATGCCATTGCGTTCCGCGGCGTCGAGCGAGACGTCGAAACGGACCCGCTCGTCGATGATGCGGAAATTGATCACACTGCCCTGCTGCAGGCCGTTCTCGCACTCGGTCACGACCAGCATCGAGGACGTGGCCTGGCGCACCATGCGGCCGACCCTGGCCGGGTCGGCGCCGCCGATGAACAGCAGGTGCAGAGGGACGTGCACTTCGGTGTCGCGCAGGGCGCGCACGATCACCGGGCGGTTGTTGATGGTGCGGCCGGCCACGACGCGGGCCAGTTCCGCCGCCAGGTCTTCGCTGCCGGCCACGCCGATGATCACCGGGCTGGCGCCATCGAAGAAGGCGCCGGGCGGGAATTCCGCATAGCCGAGGAATTTATACAGGAAGGCGGCTTTCACGCGCCGTTCCAGCGCGGTGCTGGCGGGGCCGTTCTGGGCCTGTGCCGGCGCCGGAACGGCGCCCTGCACGCCGAGCGCGGCCGCGCACGCCAATGCGAAGGCGGCCATGCGCCGGCGCATGCCGCGGTTGCTGGAGGAAGTCGGTTGACGATGCATCGGCCGGGTCAGGTTCGTGGTACTGCGCCAGCCCGCCGGGACAGGCGCCTGTCGAGCCGATGATAGCCGGGACAGGCCCCGGCAGGCAATCCGCGCATGGCCTCGCGTGCGCACGCCGCCAGTCTCCCGCGCGCAGGTGCCGGGATCGTGGGTGTGGACAGCCGTGTAACATTCTTCAACATTTTGCTATCGTAGAACATTTTCTTTTGTGCACCAAGCGTGCTCCACGATTCCAGTATGCGGCCTGGACATTAATAAAACCAATAGCGGTCATTGGAAATCACAATTGGATTTATTTTTTGCGGTGCAGCATGATTACACCTGTCTCCTCTATTCTCCTCCAAGGATAGATTCAGCCCGCTCTCGTAGCGGGCTTTTTTTTATCCCTGCTTTCCCCCTGTCCCCGCCACCGCGCCCCTTCCGGCCGGCGCATGCTGTGCCGCAAAAACAATGACAAGCCGCCGAGGTTTTTCCGTTGCAAATATGCAACCGGCATTGTGGCGCCCGCCACGCAGCCGTGCCGCCCCCTGTCCATGATTTGGTGTAGGATGCTTCCTCTTTTTGTTTCGATAACAATATTTATAAGCCGCCATGTCCAAGCCAGGCCAGTCCGCCCTCTCCTCCAGTTCCTTCGATTGGTCCGCCTCCCGCCTCGGCGAGCCCACTGCCTGGCCGCAGGCGCTGCGCCTGGCGGCCGACCTGCTGTTCAACATGCCGGTGCCGATGCTGCTGGTCTGGGGGCGCGACATGACGGTGCTGTTCAACACGGCCTATGCCGACCTGGCCGGTCCCGCCTACGGCAAGCTGCCGGGCGGTAGCGTACCGCCGGTGATGCCGCCGCCGCTGGCCGCCGCCAGCGAGGAGCTCGGCCGCGCCTGGCAGGGCGAAGCGGTGCTGGCGTCCGCGCGCAGTGTCGGTTTCGCCGGCAACGGGGCGAGTGCCTACGACATCCACTTCACGCCGGTACGCGGCGCCGGCGGCGAGGTCGAGGGTGTGCTGTGCGCCCTGGCCGCGGCCGAGCCGGCGCTGGACATGGGGGGCGACGCCGCGGCCGGGCCGCTGCGCATCCTGGTGGTCGAGGACAACCTGGATTCCCAGTACCTGGTGTGCGAGATGCTGCGCGCCTTCGGCCACGACGCCGACGGCGTCGGCCATCCGAACGACGCGCTCGAGCGCCTGGCGGCCAACCGCTACGACGTCCTGTTCACCGACGTCAGCCTGCCCGGCATGTCCGGCGTCGACCTGGCGCGCCGCGCCGTATCCGACACGCCGGCAATGCGCGTGATCTTCGCGTCCGGCTATGGCGACACCCTGCTGCGCCACCTCGACTTCCCCTACCTGTCGCTGCAGAAGCCGTACGAACTGGACCAGCTGCAGCGGGCGCTCGACCAGGTGGCCGCCCAGTTGAACGGGCGCGCTTGAGTCGATGCGGCAACGGTGTGCAGCAAACCGCCTGTGCTGGGCTAGAATCCATGTACGCCTTGCCATGCGCACAGGGCGGAGTTGCCCGCGCGCTGCGCCACGAACAATGAGACCGATTACGCCACCAGGCAGCATCCTTCCCCCCTCCGAGCCGTCCGGCGCGCCGTGCGCGCCGCCGTACGCGCCCGGACATGCCTTTGCCGGCAAGGGGGCGCAGTGAGCAAGGAGCACGGCACCCCGGGCCTGCCCGCCGCGAGCGCGGCCGAGCAGGAACTGCTGGCCACGCGCGAAGCGCTGCGCCGCGCCACCGAGCGCATGGAAAACATGCTCGAGAGCCTGTCCGACGGCTTCTGCGCCGTGGACCATGCCTGGCACATCACCTACATCAATGGCCGCGCGCTGGAGATGCTGGCGCCGCTGCAGAAAACCCGCCCGAGCCTGGTCGGGCAGTCGCTGTGGGAGGCGTTTCCGGAACTGAACGGCAGCGGCCTCGAAGGGGTCTACCGGCAGGCCATGGACCAGCGCGAGACCGCGGTCCAGGAATTCTTCTACCCGGCGCTGAAGCGCTGGTTCGAGGTGCGCGCCCATCCGTCGCCCGACGGCCTGACCCTCTATTTCCAGGACATCAACCGGCGCAAGGCCGACCAGCACGCCCTCCTGCAGGGCAATAACCGCCTGCAGGTGGCGCTCGATGCCGGGCGCCTGGGCGACTGGCGCTGGGACGCCGCCACCGACCGCGTGACCCTGGGCGCGCGCGCGGCCGAGATCCTGGGCCTGGCGGCGGAAACACCCATGGCCTGGAGCGAGCTGCGCGCGCGCCTGGCGCCGGGCGAACGCGAAGGCGTGCGCCGGGCGGTGCTGCACGCCTTTGCCGGCCAGGGCGACCTCGAACTCGAATGCCGGCTGCTGGACGACGGCGGCCAGGTGCGCTGGGTCGCACTGGTCGGCCGCGCCGACTACGCCAATCCGTCGCGCCGCGAAGGCGTGCTCGGCATGACCGGCGTGGTCCAGGACATCAGCACCCGGCGCGGCGCCGAGGACACCCTGCGCCAGAGCGAGGAAGTGCTGCGCGCGCTGGCCAACACCATTCCGCAGCTGGCCTGGATGGCGCAGGCCGACGGCGCCATGGTCTGGTTCAACGAACGCTGGTTCGACTACACCGGCACCTCGCCCGACCAGGTGGTCGGCCAGGGCTGGCAAGGCACTTGCGAGCCGAGCGTGCTGCCGGCCGTGCTGGACCGCTGGAACGCATCGATGAAGAGCGGCGAGCCGTTCGAGATGGAATTCCCGATCCGCGGCGCCGACGGCAAGTACCGCTGGTTCCTCACGCGCGGCAATCCCGTGCGCGACCGCCACGGGCACGTGCTGCGCTGGTTCGGCACCAGCACCGACGTCGACCAGGTCAAGCGCGCCGAACAGGCGCTGCGCGACGAATCGCACGTGCTGGAACTGTTGAACAGCACCGGCAGCGCGCTGGCCTCGACGCGTGAGCTGCGCTCGCTGCTGCAGGCCGCCACCGACGCCGCCACCAGCATCGCCGGCGCGCGCCACGGCGCCTTCCTGTACCACGGCCAGGACACCACCGGCGGCAACCTGTTCTCGCTGTTCACCGTGTCCGGCGCCAGCCCGGCCGAGTTCGAAGCCTTCGGCGACGCCGGCGCCAACGGCCTGTTCGGTCCGGCCCTGGCCAGCCAGGGCGTGGTACGCTCGAACGACATCGGCCAGGATGCGCGCTTCCACCAGTACACCGGCGTCCCGGCCAGCCATCCGCCGCTGCGCAGCTACCTGTCCGTGCCGGTGGTCGCCCATTCCGGCGAGGCGCTGGGCACGATGTTCTTCGGCCACCCGGAACCGAACTGCTTCACCGAACGCACCGAGCGCATCGTGCGCGGCATCGCCGCCCAGGCCGCGGTCGCCATCGACAATGCGCGCCTGTACGAGGCGGCCCAGCGCGCCGCCGAGGAACGCAAGGTGCTGCTCGAGAACGAACGCGTGGCGCGCGCCGAGGCCGAGCGCGCCAGCGAGATGAAGGACGAGTTCCTGGCCACGCTGTCGCACGAGCTGCGCACCCCGCTGTCCGCCATCCTCGGCTGGGCCCAGGTGCTGCGCCGCGGCAGCCGCGACCAGAACGATCTGTCGCGCGGCCTGCAGACCATCGAACGCAATGCGCGCGCCCAGGCCCAGCTGATCGAAGACCTGCTCGACATGAGCCGCATCACCTCGGGCAAGGTGCTGCTCGACATGCAGACCGTGATGCCGGCCGGCTTCATCGACGCCGCCGTCGAAACCGTGCGCCCGGCGGCCGACGCCAAGAACATCCGCATCGGCAAGCGCTACGCGCTGGACGCCGGCATGGTGGCGGGCGATCCGGCGCGCCTGCAGCAGGTGGTGTGGAACCTGCTCTCGAACGCGATCAAGTTCACGCCGCGCGACGGCCAGGTCGACATCGAACTGGGCCGCAACGACAGCAGCGTCCTGATCACGATCCGCGACAACGGCGCCGGCATCCGCCCCGAATTCATCACCCACGTGTTCGAGCGCTTCCGCCAGGCGGACGCTTCGATGACGCGCCGCCACGGCGGCCTCGGCCTGGGCCTGGCGATCGTCAAGCAATTGATCGAGCAGCACGGCGGTACGGTGCGCGCGGAAAGCGCCGGCGAGGGACAAGGCGCCAGCTTCACCATCGAACTGCCGCTGGCCAAGCAGCAGGCCCCGGCATCCGGCCGCGCTTCCGCACGCGCCGCCATGATCCTGCCCACGCCCAGCACGCCCGAGATGACGCTGCGCGACCTGTCCGGCATCGACGCGCTGGTGGTCGACGACGACCGCGACGCGCGCGAACTGATCAAGCGCATCCTGAACGATTGCGGCGCCAGCGTGCGCATCGCCGCCAGCGCGCGCGACGCGCTGGTCCAGTTCAAGGAAGCGCCGCCCAACCTCCTGATCAGCGACCTCGGCATGCCGGAGGTCGACGGCTTCGAGCTGCTCGAGTGGGTGCGCCAGCTGCCGCGCGAAGCCGGCGGCCATGTGCCCGCCATCGCCCTCACCGCTTTTGCCCGTTCCGAGGACCGCCTGCGCGCGCTCGAAGCCGGCTTCATGGCGCACATTTCGAAGCCGGTCGAGCCGAGCGAATTGATCGCTTCGGTGGCGTCCGTGGTCGGTCCCGCAGCCCCTTTGGTGAACCGTTTGGCGGCGCCGGCACTGGGTCAAAACAGCGTTCGCTGACTGTTTGATGTTCCTACCCGCACACGCGGCGCTGTCCTACAAGAAATTCTTTGTGTTTTGTTAGACTATGCAATGTTGCGCTGAAGTTGGCATTTTTCAAAGAAGTTGAACGAATGCCAACCCTGATTTCAAGAGAGTACGCATGCCGAGCCGACAAGACATTCTTAACGCCAAGATCCTGGTGGTAGACGACTCCCCGGACAATATCGAACTGATGGAAGAGATATTGCGGGAGGAGGGCTACGCCGACGTCAGCTCGACGATGCTGCCGGAACAGGTGTGCCCCCTGCATCGCGAACACAATTACGACCTGATCCTGCTCGACCTGCAAATGCCGGGCCTGAACGGGTTCCAGGTCATGAAGGGCCTGAAGGAAATCGAACAGGGCGGCTATCTGCCGGTCCTGGCCCTGACCGCCCAGCCGAGCTTCAAGATCGCGGCGCTGGAAGCCGGCGCGCGCGACTTCATCAGCAAGCCGTTCGACCTGCTCGAGGTGCACAAGCGCATCCACAACATGCTCGAAGTGCGCCTGCTGTACAAGGAACTGGCCCAGTACAGCCGCGCCCAGCAGGAACTGGCGCTGCATGACGCCCTCACCGGCCTGCCCAACCGGCGCCTGCTCGAAGACCGCATCGAAACCGCCCTGCAGCACGCCAGTCGCAACCACCACAAGGCCGCGGTCATGTACCTGGACCTGGACGGCTTCAAGGCGATCAACGACACCTATGGCCACGCCTACGGCGACGAGATCCTCAAGATGGTGTCGCAGCGCCTGCTGTCGAACTCGCGCAAGGAAGACACCGTGGCCCGCCTCGGCGGCGACGAATTCATCGTGCTGCTGGGCGACATCCACAGCCTGGCCGACGCCCAGGGCCCGGCCGCCAAGCTGGTCGAGGCACTGTCCGAGCCCTTCTTCATCAATGACCTGACCCTGCAGCTGTCCACCAGTATCGGCATCAGCATGTATCCGGACGACGCCGAGAACGTGGCCGACCTGATCAGCATCGCCGACTACGCCCTGTACGAAGCCAAGCGCGGCGGCAAGAACCGCTTCTGCGCCAACGGCAGCGCCGCCCGCCAGGCGGCCCAGGCGGTCAAGCCCCAGTTGCCGACGCCGTCGACGGTGCAGCCGGCGGAGCTGGCGCAGCATCGTTGATGCCGCGGCTTCGGCCGGGCATTCACACTATATAATTGTCAGCTCGTAAACGTCGCCCCTGCGCAGGCTGGAGCCCAATTTGCACGCGTTGTCGTAACGCATGCAGAACTTGGGCCCCTGCCTTCGCAGGGGCGACGTGCTCCCGGGTTCGTTCAGCGCAAAGTGTAAGTATTTGTATTGCCGCGGAACCCCAGCCACCAGGCTGATCTACGATGAGGGCGGCAATGAAAAAACGGGCGCAGCCCGAAGGCTGCGCCCGCTGATCGAACTGGACGAATCGAAAATGGAATCAGGCTTCGCCCGCCACGCGTTCACCGCCCGGCCCCAGCGCCCGGTGGCCCAGGGCTTCCTCGTTGTGGGCCTCGATCGTCGTCGCGTACTGGTGGTCGGTGCTGGCGTCGACCTTTTCGGGCGGGACTTCGATGCGGGTGATGCTCGATTCGATGGCGACCGGGTCGCTGGCCGGGAAGGTCATTTCGACGGCGTCGTCCATCAGGGTTTCCTTGGCCACCGATTCCATCGGCTCGGCTTCGGCGCCGGCCATGGTACGGATGGCCCGCGCCCATTTGACGACTTTCAGCTCGGCAAGGTCGCCGATGGTGTTGATGCCGAATGCGTCGCGCAGCGCGGCGGCTTGCTGCTCGGTCATGCCTCGCAGCGCGGTAACGGGTTCCTTGACCAGTTCGCGGAAGCATTTGTCGTGATGGGTATCGTTTACGATGATTTGAATATTCATGTCTGTCCTTTCAAGTTGGCGCCTGTCTCTCCATTGACACGGTTGAATCAGACACGTTTCCAATATCGCACAAGGGGCGCCGAGCGTATGTGCGGCACCGAACCATGCTTCGACGGGCATGCGCACGATTGAATTTTTTGTATTGAAAGGGCGTGATATCATGACCAAGTGCAACATTTATCATGAAATTATTTTGCGCCAAGATATCCTCTGATATCCTCCTGAGCTTGCGAAACCTGTACTGACGCCCAGCACAAACGCCGTGTCCCATTCCGACAAACCGAAGATCCTCGTCGTCAACGATGACGCCGCCAGCCTGCTTGCATTGACCAGCCTGCTCGAACAGTGGGCCGATGAAAGCAACTACGACGTCCTGTCGGCACGCTCGGGCCAGGACGCGCTGCGCCAGGTGCTGCGCAACGATTTCGCGGTCATCCTGCTGGACGTCAACATGCCGGGCATGGATGGCTTCGAGACCGCCGAGGCGATCCACCAGCGCCCGCGCTCGGCCGACATCCCGATCATCTTCGTGACGGCCTTCCTGGCCGACGAGATCGACCGCCTGAAGGCTTACCAGCGCGGCGCCGCCGACTTCCTGTTCACGCCGGTGATCCCGCAGGTGCTGCGGGCCAAGGTGCAGGTGTTCGTGGCGCTGGCGATGAAGAACGAACAGCTCAAGCGCCAGGCCGAAAAGCTGTCGCAGCGCACCACCGAACTCACTGCCACCAACAAGCGCCTGGTGCGCGAGATGGAAGAGCGGCGCGCGGTCGAGGCGCGCAGCAGCGCCAAGGACGAATTCCTGGCCATGCTCGGCCACGAGCTGCGCAATCCGCTGTCGGCGATCAGCAGCGCCTCGTCGCTCTTGGGCATGCCGGGCGCCGGCGCCGAATCGAGCGCGCGTGCGCGCCTGATCATCGGGCGCCAGACCCAGCACCTGTCGCGCATCGTCGACGACTTGCTGGATTTGTCGCGCGCCATGTCCGGCAAGATCCTGTTGTCGCGCAAGCGCATCGACCTCGCGACCCTGGTATCGAGCTGCCTGGACACCTTCCGCGCCACCGGCCGCACCGCCGGCTACACGATCGGCGCCGAGCTGCAGCCGGG
>Ga0265780_10000960_pt1 | contig 42428 bp, 37 predicted proteins | sample P1T30metagenome_FD_192432 | JGI IMG/M metagenome (GOLD analysis project Ga0265780, IMG submission 192432) | Plant litter microbial communities from East Loma Ridge, Irvine, California - P1 T30 | ecosystem: Environmental > Terrestrial > Plant litter > Unclassified | place: USA: California...
GGAACTACAGCTAGACGCGCCCTTCCCCTACCCAAAACACCGGTGTCCACGCGGAGCACCGCGGTTCGCGGGTGTTCGATCGACGAACACCGGTGTTCACGCGGAGCACCGCGGTTCGCGGGTGTTCGACCGACGAACACCGGTGCTCCGCCGAGCGGCACCGGACTGGAGGCACTGCACATGGACCAGACGCCCGAACCGGGTGACCAGATGGTCACCGACACCACCGTGGCGGACGCCGCCACGGGCCTCCCGGCCGACGACGTCGACTGGGGCGCCCTGCGGGACGCCGCGACCGCCGCGATGCGGCGCGCCTACGCGCCGTACTCGTCGTTCCCGGTCGGGGCGGCCGCGCTGACCGACGACGGCCGGATCGTCTCCGGCTGCAACGTCGAGAACGCCTCGTACGGGGTGACGCTCTGCGCCGAGTGTTCCCTCGTCTCGCAGCTGCACATGACCGGAGGCGGCAAGCTCGTCGCGTTCACCTGCGTGGACGGCGACGGCGCTACCCTCATGCCGTGCGGGCGGTGCCGACAGCTGCTCTTCGAGCACTCCGCCGAGGGCATGCTGCTCGAGACCGTCTCCGGGATCCGCACCATCGACGAGGTCCTCCCGGACGCCTTCGGGCCGCGGACCCTCGCCACCTACCAGCAGGAGCACTGATCACATGGCCGTCGAGCCCTACGACACCGTCGACCTCATCCGCACGAAGCGTTCCGGGGACGCGCTGAGCACCCCCGAGATCGACTGGCTGGTCGACGCGTACACCCGTGGCTACGTCGAGGACCCGCAGATGGCTGCGCTCGCGATGGCGATCTTCCTGAACGGCATGGAGCGCCGCGAGATCAAGGACCTGACCCTCGCGATGATCGCGTCGGGCGAGCGGATGTCGTTCGGCTCGCTCGGCAAGGCGACGGTCGACAAGCACTCGACCGGCGGCGTCGGGGACAAGATCACGCTGCCGCTCGCGCCGCTCGTCGCGTCCTTCGGCGTCGCGGTCCCGCAGCTCTCCGGCCGCGGGCTCGGCCACACCGGCGGCACGCTCGACAAGCTCGAGTCGATCCACGGCTGGCAGGCGGCGATCTCGAACGACCGCATGATGCAGGTGCTGTCGGACGTCGGCGCCGTCATCTGTGCGGCGGGCTCCGGCCTGGCCCCGGCGGACAAGAAGCTGTACGCGCTCCGGGACATCACCGGGACGGTCGAGTGCATCCCGCTCATCGCGTCGAGCATCATGTCGAAGAAGATCGCCGAGGGGACGGGTGCGCTCGTGCTCGACGTGAAGTTCGGCTCCGGCGCGTTCATGCCCGACTACGCGTCCTCGAAGGAGCTCGCCCGCACGATGGTCGACCTCGGGAACGACGCCGGGGTCGCGACCTCGGCACTCCTCACCGACATGGAGGTCCCGCTCGGCCTGACGATCGGCAACGCGCTCGAGGTGCGCGAGTCGGTCGAGGTGCTGGCCGGCGGTGGGCCCGAGGACGTCGTGTCGCTGACCGTCTCGCTGGCCGAGGAGATGCTGCGGCTCGCCGGACTGCCCGACGCCGACCCGGCGGCGGCACTCGCCGACGGACGGGCGATGGACACGTGGCGCCGGATGATCGAGTCGCAGGGCGGCGGCCCCGCCGCCGAGCTGCCCGTCGCGCGGGAGCAGCACGTCGTCACCGCGCCGTCGTCCGGCGTCCTCACCGAGCAGCAGGCGCTGCCGTTCGGCATCGCGGCGTGGCGCCTCGGAGCCGGCCGGGCCCGGGCGCAGGACCCGGTGCAGGCGGGCGCCGGCATCGAGCTGCACGTCAAGCCGGGCGACACCGTCACCGAGGGGCAGCCGCTCTGGACGCTGCACACCGACGAGCCGGCGCGGTTCGAGCGGGCGCTCGAGTCGCTCGACGGCGCGTGGACGATCGGTGACACCGCGCCCGAGCGCGGTCCGATCGTGCGTGAGCGCATCACCGCCTGACGCGACCACCTGCGGACTGGAGGCTCCCCACACGACCGTGGGGAGCCTCCGGTGCGTCCGGGCCGGTGTCGTCCACAGGTGCCTGCGCGGGGTCGGTGACCACCGATAGCCTGGGATGCATGAGCGCCGACGCCCCCATCTACCGCCTGCCCGACGCCGGAGCGGTCATCAACGACCTGCCGAAGGTCTCGCTGCACGACCACCTCGACGGCGGCCTGCGCCCCGCGACGATCGTCGAGCTGGCGGCGGAGGCGGGAGTGGACCTGCCGTCCACCGACCCGGGCGAGCTCGGCCGGTGGTTCGCCGACCAGTCCGACTCCGGATCGCTCGTCGAGTACCTGAAGACCTTCGACGTGACCACCTCGGTCATGCAGACCGCGCCGCAGCTGCACCGCGTCGCCAAGGAGTTCGTCGAGGACCTGGTCGCCGACGGCGTCGTGTACGGCGAGATCCGGTGGGCCCCCGAGCAGCACCTGCAGGGCGGGCTCACCCTCGACGAGACCGTCGACGCCGTGCAGGCCGGCATCGAGGAAGCCGTCGACGCCGCCGGCGGCCGCATCCGCGTCGGGCAGCTCGTCACCGCGATGCGCCACGCCGACCGCGCCCAGGAGATCGCCGAGCTCGCCGTGCGCCACCGCGACCGCGGCGTCGTCGGGTTCGACATCGCCGGTGCCGAGGCCGGCTTCCCGCCCGCGAACCACCGAGCCGCGTTCGACTACCTGGCGTCCGAGCTGTTCCCCGTGACCGTGCACGCGGGCGAGGCCGACGGGCTCGCCTCGATCCGCTCGGCCCTCGTCGACGGCCGTGCGCTGCGCCTCGGGCACGGCGTCCGCGTCTTCGAGGACATCACGCTCTCCGACGCCGGCGACGGCTCCACCCTCGCCTCCCTCGGCGAGGTCGCGTCGTGGGTGCGCGACCGGGAGATCCCGCTCGAGGTCGCGCCGCAGTCGAACCTGCAGACCGGCGCCATCGCCGCGTGGGGCGACGACCTCGCCGACCACCCGTTCGACGTGCTCTACCAGCTCGGCTTCCGGGTCACCGTGAACACCGACAACCGCCTGATGAGCAACACGTCGCTGTCCAAGGAGCTCTCGCTGCTGGCGGGCACGTTCGGCTACGACCTCGACGACCTCGCGGCGTTCCAGATCAACGCGGCGCTCGGGTCGTTCCTCCCGCTCGAGGACCGCGAGGAGATCATCGCCACCATCACGGCCGGTCACCAGGGAGCCTGATGCCGCTGCCACCGCTGCCCGACGAGGCCGTCGTGCTCGGGGCGAGCGCGTCCTCGTGGCGCGACGCGCTCCGTCTGGCCGGAGGCGCGCTCGTGTCGTCCGGTGCCGCGACGGACGCCTACACCGACGCGATGATCGCCCTGGTCGAAGAGCACGGGCCGTACATCGTCATCTCGCCGGGGCTGGCGTTCGCCCACGCGCGGCCGGGTGCGGCGGTGCGGCGCGACGGGCTGTCGATCGTGACGCTCGCCGAGCCGGTGGCGTTCGGGCACCCGCACAACGACCCGGTCCGCGTCGTGCTCGGGCTCGCCGTGGACGGGGTCGGGTCGCACCTGGAGTCGATCGGCGAGATCGCGAACACGTTCAACGACGCCGCGGTCACCGGACGACTCGCGGCGGCGGCCACGGCGGACGAGGTCCGCGCGATCATGGGGGTGTCGGTGTGAAGATCGTGACCATCTGCGGTGCCGGGATCGGTGCGAGCGGGATCCTCAAGGTGAACGCCGAGAAGGCGCTGGCGACGCTCGGGCTGGACGCCTCGGTGGTCGCCGCGGACGTCGCCTCGGTGCGAGCGGTGTCCGAGGACGCCAACGTCATCCTCACGAGCCAGGAGTTCGTCGAGGCGATCGGGAGCACGTACGCCGAGGTCATCGTGATCCGGAACCACTTCGACCAGGGCGAGATCACCGCCGCGGTGGACCGGGCCCTCGGGGAGCACTGAGCGCGGGCGGACGAGCGCTGGGGGCGGGGCGTTCCGGAGCGCTGGGCGTGGGGCGCACGGCGCAACGAGCGCGGGGCGGGCTGCCTCTAGCATTGGTGCATGAGCACGGAGAACCCGCTGAACGACCCCGCCGCCGACCCGTTCGAGGTCGCCCGCGACGCCGCCGCCGTCATCGCCGACCGGTCCGGCATCGAGCGGCACGACATCGCCATGACCCTCGGGTCGGGCTGGGGCAAGGCCGCCGACCTCGTCGGCGAGACCGTGTCGGAGATCCCCGCGGCCGAGGTCCCCGGGTTCAGCGCCTCCGCGGTGCCCGGACACTCCGGTACCGTCCGGTCCATCCGGCTCGCCGACGGGCGGCACGTCCTGGTCATCGGCGCGCGTACCCACTACTACGAGAACCACGGCGTCCGTCGGGTCGTGCACAGCGTCCGCACCGCCGCCGCGACCGGCGCGTCGATCATGGTGCTCACGAACGGTGCCGGTGGCATCAAGGAGCACTGGAAGCCGGGCACTCCGGTCCTCATCAGCGACCACATCAACCTCACCGCGGACAGCCCGCTGGAGGGCGCCACGTTCGTCGACCTGACCGACCTGTACTCGGCACGCCTGCGCGAGGTGGCGAGGTCGATCGACCCGACGCTCGACGAGGGCGTGTACACGCAGTTCCGCGGTCCGCACTACGAGACCCCCGCCGAGGTGCAGATGGCGAAGACCATCGGCGGTCACATCGTCGGCATGTCGACCGCGCTCGAGGCCATCGCCGCCCGCCAGGCCGGCATGGAGGTCCTCGGCTTCTCGCTCATCACCAACCTCGCCGCCGGCATCCAGAAGACGCCGCTGTCGCACGCCGAGGTGCTCGAGGCCGGTCGCGAGGCCGAGCCGGTGATCGCCGACCTGCTCGCACGGGTGGTGACGGCGCTGTGACCCGGCACGACGGAGCGTCCGACGGAGCGATCGCGGACGGCGAGTTCCTCGTCGCCGCTTCGGACGCCGACACGGCTCCGAGGACCGACGTGCCGGCGGGGGTCACGGTGACGGGGACCGACGCATCGGCGGGGGCCGGCGTGGCGCCCGGGACCGACGTGGTCGCCGTCGCGCGGGCATGGGCGGAGCAGGACCCCGACGACGAGACCCGGGGCGAGCTCTCGGCCGTGGTCGAGCGTGCCGCGTCCGGCGACCGCGCCGCGCACGCGGAGCTGACCGACCGGTTCGCGGGGCGGCTGGCGTTCGGCACGGCCGGACTCCGCGCCGAGCTCGGCTACGGCCCGCTCCGGATGAACCGTGTCGTCGTGACGCAGGCCGCGGCCGGCCTCGCCCGCTTCCTCATCGACGCGGGCCGTGACCGCAGCGTGGTCATCGGCTACGACGGTCGGGTCAACTCCGACGTCTTCGCCCGCGACTCCGCCGAGGTCATGCGCGGCCTCGGGCTCGACGTCACCCTGCTGCCGTCCGCGCTTCCCACCCCGGTGCTGGCGTTCGCGGTGCGGCACCTCGGTGTCGGCGCCGGCGTGATGGTCACCGCGAGCCACAACCCGCCGCGGGACAACGGCTACAAGGTGTACCTCGGCGGCGAGGACGACGGGTCGCAGATCGTGTCGCCGGTCGACGGGGAGATCGCCGCGGCGATCGACGCGATCGCCGCAGGCGACGTCCGCGACCTCGTCCGGGCGACGGACTACACGGTGGCGGGCGACGCCCTGGTGCAGGCGTACGTGACCGCGACGGCCGCGACCGTGCCGGCCCCGAGCCTCCCGGTCGACGCGCAGCCGACGGTCGTCTACACCGCCATGCACGGGGTCGGGTGGGAGACCGCTCGCGCCGTGTTCGCCGCGGCCGGGTTCGCCGAGCCCGCGACGGTCCCGGAGCAGATCGAGCCGGACGGGGCCTTCCCGACCGTGTCGTTCCCGAACCCCGAGGAACCCGGCGCGATGGACCTGGCGATCGCCCGCGGCGTCGCCGTCGGTGCCGACCTCGTCATCGCGAACGACCCGGACGCCGACCGTCTCGCGCTCGCGATCCCGGACGGGGTCGGCTCGTACCGCCGGCTCTCCGGCAACGAGGTCGGCTGGCTGCTGGGCTGGCGTGCGGCCGAGCGGGCCGGTGCAGCGGGGCGTGGCGGGACGCTCGCCGCCTCGATCGTGTCGTCGCCGGCGCTCAGCCGGGTGGCCGAACGGTACGGCCTGGAGTACCGCGACACCCTGACCGGCTTCAAGTGGGTCTCCCGCGTGCCCGGGCTGCTGTTCGGGTACGAGGAGGCGCTCGGGTACCTCGTCGACCCCGACGTCGTGCGCGACAAGGACGGCATCTCGGCGGCGGTCGAACTGCTGTCGCTCGCGTCGTCGCTCGCCGGGTCGGGCAGGACGATCGCCGACCAGCTCGAGGCGTTCGCCGCCGAGTTCGGGGCGTTCGCGTCCGGGCAGGTCGCCACCCGCGTGGACGACCTCTCACGGATCGGCGAGATCATGGCCGCCCTGCGCTCGTCCCCGCCGGAGTCGCTCGGCGGCGTCGCCGTCGTCACGACCACGGACTACCTCGACGGCGTCGAGGGCTTCCCGCCCTCGGACATCCTGCGCTACGACCTGTCCGGCGGCGCGCGGGTCATCGTCCGCCCGAGCGGCACGGAGCCGAAGGTCAAGGTGTACATCGACACCGTCGCGGCGACCCGGACCGAGGCACAGTCCCTCGTCGACGCGCTCGCAGCCGACGTCCGCCCGCTCGTGTCGTAGGGCGAGGCGCGCCGTCCTGCTGCGACCGCGCCACGCGGTCGTCGACCGTTACCCTGCAGAGATGTTCTTCCTCATCGTGGGCGCGGTGTTCCTGGTCTGCTACCTCGCTGCACGTCGGCGTGACCCTCGGCTGCTCCGGAACGGTGTCTTCCTGACCGCAGCGGTGCTCTTCGGAGGGCTCGGGGCTCTGCTGGTCGCCGCTGAGTACAACCCGCTCGCGTTGGCCGCCCTCGGGCTGCTCGCGCTGGCGCTCCCCATCAGCGTCTTGGTCTTCGGAGGGGCGCTGATAGCCAACGGGATCACGATGCTCCGCAGGGAGGGCCGCAGCCTCGGCAACCAGCTCTCCCTGCTCGCGGGTGTCCTCGTGTTCGCCCTCCCGGTCCTCGCCGTTCTCATCACGCGCTGGTTCGGGCTCGTCGGACTGTCCATCGCCGCGCTGATCGCAGTCGCCTCGGCCTACGCCAGTGCCGCTTTCGTGTCCTTCGCCGTGTACTCGGTGGTGTACGGGCGTATGCGGCACGGCGTCGCTCCAGCCGCGATCGTCGTGCACGGTGCCGGCCTGCGGAAGGACGGCTCGGTGACTCCGCTGCTGCGTGGGCGTCTGGATCGGGCGCTCCAGGCGTACGCTGGCGAGACGGCTCGGGGTCACCGCCCGTTGATCGTGCCTTCCGGCGGCCAGGGGGTGGACGAGGTCCGTTCGGAGGCGGCGGCGATGGCGGAGTACCTCCGTGCGCAAGCGGTCCCGGAGGACGACATCATCTTGGAGGACCGGTCGACCACGACGCGGGAGAACATCGAACGATCGGTCGTCCTGCTGCGCGAGTGGGGTCACGCCGGCCCGATCCTGCTGGTGACGAGCGACTACCACGTCCTCCGAACGGCGTCGCTGGCACATCGCCTCGGAATCGACGCGCAGGTCGTCGGCTCGCAGACGGCCCGGTACTACGTCCCGAGCGCGTTCTTGCGTGAGTTCGTCGCGCTGCTCGTCGAGCACAGATGGGTGACCGTCATCGCACTCGGCCCCTTCGTCGTCCTGGTCGCCGCGATCGCGGGCGGGGGCATCCCGAACCTCCTGCGCTGATCGGAAGCCGCGTCGCTTCGCAGGGTTGCCCAGTTCCCCCTTCAGCGCGAGTCGGTGATCGTCTCGCCGCCTGTCCCGGCGACGCGCAGCGATGAGTACGTCGCGGGCCTGCGTCCGACCTGCCCTCGGCGTTCCGGCCAACAGGAATCAATCTTCAGGGGGACCTCCGCCCCCCCTTGCCGATCGATGCGCGGAGCGGTGCGTGTCCCGCACCATTGTTCGCATGATCACAGCTGTCCTCGAAGCACAGGGTCTCGTCAAGCGCTACGGCGACGCCGTCGCGCTCGACGGTGTCGACCTCACCGTCCGCGTCGGCGAGTCACTCGCCATCATGGGAGCATCCGGCTCCGGAAAGACAACGCTGCTGCACTGTCTCGCCGGGATAGTCGTCCCGGACGGTGGCCGTGTCACGCTCGCCACGGCGAACGGTCGCCTGGACATGGGATCGATCTCCGACGAGGAGCGTTCGGAGCTCCGGCGGACCACGTTCGGATTCGTGTTCCAGCAGGGGTTGCTCATTCCCGAGCTCACGGCAGTGGAGAACGTCTCGTTACCGATGCTCCTCGCCGGCGCGTCGCGTCGCGAAGCCGAGCGGCAGGCGTCCGCCGGCCTTGCCTCCCTCGGGCTCGAGGGTCTCGACCACCGTCGATTGGGTCAGCTCTCGGGTGGACAGGCGCAACGCGTCGCGATCGCCCGCGCTCAGGTGATGGCCCCGGCGGTCGTGTTCGCCGATGAACCCACCGGGGCACTGGACTCGCGAACCTCGATGGAAGTCCTGGATGCCCTCATCGCGTCGACCACCGGCCGCGGCCGCACCCTCGTCGTCGTCACGCACGAGTCCGCCGTCGCCCGTCGCTGTGACCGGACCGTGCACCTCAGCGACGGCTGCCTGACCGGCGTGGACGAGCATCGGAGCGCATCGTGATCACAGTTCGTCTCGCTCTCCTGCTCCTACGCCCATCCGCGATCGGACGCGGAGCGATGCTGCTCCCGGTCATCGCGTTCGCCGTCACCACGCTGGTCATCCTCGTCGTGTACGGCGGTGTGGCGGCATTCTTCTCGTGGACCCGGCCAGAAGACGGCATCTACCAGATGCTCGCCGTCATGGCGATGGCGCTGCTGGTCGCGCCGCTCTTGACGCTGAGTGAGTCAGCGGTGGCGTTGAGCGCCCGGAGCCGCAGCGATCGGCTGGCGAGCGTTCGCCTCCTCGGCGCGTCGTCGCGGACGGTCCGCCGCCTCCCGATGATCGAAGCGACGCTGCTTGCATGCGTGGGTGCGCTCATCGGAGTGGCGGTATGGCTTGCCGTGGCACCGCTCGTGGGGCTGATCCAGTTCAGGGGAGCGCCTCTCGGCGCGGCGGTGATGCTCGCGCCGGTGCAGGTCGCGATCGTCGTCTTGGCAGTGACGGCGGTGGCGCTCGGACGAAGTGTGACCGGCCTCCGACGAGTCTTGATCACACCGCTCGGCGTGCGTACGCGACAGGATGCCGAGCACGTCCGCAAGTGGATCGTCGTCATCGGTCTTGGTGCACTCGTCGTGTTGGCGCAGATCGTCCCCGCGGCGGGTGGTACCGGTTCTGCCTGGGGGGTCATCGCGGTGATCTGCATCCCGTTCACGCTCGCCATGGGGGTGCTACGGCTCACCGGCCCGGCGATCGTCGGGTTCGTTGCACGCAGACAACTCCGGCAGGCACAGGATGCAGCTCAGCTCGTCGCGGCGCGCACGGTGCTCGAGTCGCCGCAGGCGGCTTGGCATCGTGTCGCCGGTGTCGCCATGGCGAGCTTCGTTGCGGTCGTCGGCGGTGTCGGGTTTGCGCTCATTGAGATGGCGGGTCCCGGGGGCGATGAAGCAGTCCTCGCCGCCGACGTCCGGACAGGAGTGTTCGTGGTCCTCGCGATCAGCTTCGTCATGGTCGCATGCTCCGTGGGCGTCGACGAGGCCGGATCGGTGCTCGACCGGAAGGACCTCGTCCTCGGGCTGGATCGGTCCGGGACTCCGCGCGCCGTGATGGAGCGCGCACGCGCCAGAGCTGTCGTGGTGCCGCTGCTCATCGCATCGCTCGGCTCGGCTGCGGTCGCTGGGGTCATGCTGTTCCCACTCGTCGGAATCGTGACGATCGTTCAGCCACTCACGCTCCTGACCGTCGCCGCCACCCTGGTCACGGGCGTCCTCCTGGTGCGCGGTGCGCTGTGGGCGACGAGACCCGTCGTACGGTCGGTGATCCGCTCCGTCGACCGTCACTGAGGCGGCTGTGGGCTGGGTTCGACAAGATCGCCGGGTCGACTGTCGCGGGCCCTCGTGGAGCGGAGCGTCCCGCTCGGGAACGAAGCGGGAGCGATCGGTCACGCGAGCACGGCGCGGGCGGGAGACGACCGCGCGCGCAGCGCTACGCGAGCTCGAGCAGCACGTGGCCGGACGAGATCGTCTGGCCGACGGGGGCGTTCAGCCCGGTGACGACGCCGTCGCGCGGGGCCTGCACGGGCTGCTCCATCTTCATGGCCTCGAGCACGACGAGCAGGTCGCCCTTCACCACGGTGTCGCCCTCGGCGACCGCGAGCTTCACCACGGTGGCCTGCATCGGGGACGTCACCGAGCCCGAGGACGCGAGACCCCCGCGAACGCCGGACGAGCGACGCTTCGGGGGAGCGGACGGGCCGGCGGGGCGACGACCGACGGCGACGGCAGCGCCACCGCCGACGATCGACGGCATGGTGACCTCGATGCGCTTGCCCTGCACCTCCACCACGACCAGGTCGCGGGCGGCCGGTGCCGGGAGCTCCTCGGGAGAGCCGCTCCACGCCGGGATGTCGTTCTGGAAGTCGGTCTCGATCCACTGCGTGTACACCGAGAACGGTTCGTCATCGGGAGTGGCGAACGCCGGGTCGGACACGACGGCGCGGTGGAACGGCAGCACGGTCGGCAGGCCGGTCACCTCGAACTCGGCCAGGGCGCGACGAGCCCGCGAGAGGGCCTCGGACCGCGACGAGCCGGTGACGATGAGCTTCGCGAGCATCGAGTCGAACGAGCCGGAGACGACGTCACCGGACACGACGCCGGAGTCGACGCGGACGCCGGGTCCGGACGGCGCGTTGAACGCGTGCACGGGGCCCGGCGCCGGGAAGAAGTTGCGACCCGGGTCCTCGCCGTTGATGCGGAACTCGAACGAGTGCCCCCGCGGCTCGGGGTCGGCGTAGTCGAGCACGCCGCCCTCGGCGATGCGGAACTGCTCCCGCACGAGGTCGATGCCCGTGACCTCCTCGGAGACGCAGTGTTCGACCTGCAGGCGGGTGTTCACCTCGAGGAAGGACACGGTGCCGTCGGCACCGATGAGGAACTCGCAGGTGCCGGCGCCGACGTAGCCGACCTCGCGGAGGATCGCCTTCGACGACTCGTAGAGCCGTTCCTTCTGCGCGTCGGTGATGTACGGCGCCGGTGCCTCTTCGACGAGCTTCTGGTGGCGGCGCTGCAGCGAGCAGTCGCGCGTGGAGACGATGACGACGTTGCCGTGCTCGTCGGCGAGGCACTGGGTCTCGACGTGGCGCGGCTTGTCGAGGTACTTCTCCACGAAGCACTCGCCGCGGCCGAACGCCGCGATCGCCTCGCGGGTCGCGGACTCGAAGAGCTCCTCGACCGAGGACCGGTCGCGGACGACCTTGAGGCCCCGTCCGCCGCCGCCGAACGCGGCCTTGATCGCGACCGGCAGCCCGACCTGGTCGACGAAGTCGAAGACCTCGGCCACGTCCTGCACGGGCTCGATGGTGCCGGGCGCGAGCGGCGCGCCGACCTTCTCGGCCACGTGACGCGCGGACACCTTGTCGCCGAGGCGCTCGATCGACTCGGGCGACGGGCCGATCCAGGTCAGCCCGGCGTCGATGACGGCGCGGGCGAAGTCGGCGTTCTCGGCGAGGAAGCCGTAGCCCGGGTGCACGGCGTCGGCGCCGGAGCGACGGGCCACCGAGATGATCTTGTCGATGACGAGGTAGGTGTCGGCGCTCGTGGTGCCGTTCAGCGCGTAGGCCTCGTCGGCGAGGCGGGCGTGGAGGGCGTCACGGTCCTGGTCGGCGTAGACCGCGACCGATGCCTTGCCTGCGTCGCGGGCCGCGCGGATGATGCGGACGGCGATCTCGCCGCGGTTCGCGATGAGGACCTTGCTGATACGGGGCATGGTAAGTCAGCGTATTCGCGAGGCCGATGTGGGAATTGACTGGCACCCACAAAGAACAGTGCCGAAGAAGTGTGGATGTCTACAGCGACCAGAGATCGTGCCACGCGACGCCGAATCCGCGCAGGAGCATCGAACGCAGCACGGGGAGCGAGAGGCCGACGACCGCCGACGGCGCGCCGTCGATCCGGGTGATGTACGCCGCCGCCCGTCCGTCGATGGTGAAGGCGCCGGCCACCTCGAGCGGCTCGCCCGTGGCGACGTACGCGTCGATCTCGTCGGCCGACATGTCCTCGGCGAACGTGAGGACCGCGCTGTCGACCGCCACGATGCGGTCGTCGGCGGCGACGATCTCCGACCCGCCGGGCGCGACGTGGGTGAGCGCCGCGGCGGGACCGAGCGGCCCGCCGTCCGTCGCGCCCACCTGTCGGACGGGAGGCTCCCCACCGGCCCGCACCGCGCCTCCCGGCCGGTCCGTGGTGACGGGACGGTCCGCGCGACGGTCCACGACGCAGTGTCCGCTCCAGAGCGTGCCGCCACCGGCGGCGAGCATCTGCCGCCACCGGTCACGCGCGACGGCCGGGTCGTGCGGCTTGCCGTACAGGACCCCGTCGACCTCGAACGCGGAGTCGCAGCCGAACACGAAGCCGTCGACGGCGGAGCCGGCGACGCGGGCGTCAGCGACGGCGGAGGCCTTCGCGACCGCGAGCAGACCGACCAGCTCCGGACCGGTCAGCGGGCGTCCGAGGGCGGACGACGCGGCGGCGACCACGGCGTCCTCGTCCACGCCCGGCGCGACGAGCACCGGTTCGATCCCGGTCTGGGCCAGGAGGGCCCGGCGGGCGGGGGAGGTGCTCGCGAGGTACAGACGCATGGGAACATCGAACCATGGGTGAATCCGTCGGCACGCTGCTCGAACTCGACGTCACCGGGATCGCCCACGGCGGCATCTCGGTGGCACGGCACGAGGGACGCGTGGTGTTCGTCTCCGACGCGGTCCCGGGCGAGCGGGTCGTGGCGCGCGTCACCGAGGACCGCAAGAAGTCGTTCTGGCGCGCCGACACGGTGTCGGTCGTGACCCCGAGCGAGCACCGCGTCGACCACGTCTGGCCCGAGGCCGCCCTCGACCGCGACCCGGCCGTCCGCGCCGGCGGCGCCGAGTTCGGGCACATCGCCCTGCCGCACCAGCGGACCCTCAAGCACGACGTCCTGGTCGACGCCTTCGCACGGTTCGCGCGCACCGACCTCGCCGAGGTCCTCGGGCACGACGTCACCGTCGAGGCGGCCCCCGGCGACGACGCGGCGAACGGCCTCGGCTGGCGCACCCGCGTCCGCCTGCACGTCGACGCGGACGGCACGCCCGGACCGTTCGCCGCCCGTTCGCACACCGTCGTCCCGGTCGCATCGCTGCCGCTCGCCGCGCAGGTCGTGCAGGACGGCGCGCCGCTCGTCCGCGGTTCCATGCCGGGCGCGTCGGTCGTCGACGTCCTCGCCCCGAGCGGTGCCGAGGGTGCACGCCTCGTCATCGACACGCAGTCGCCGACCGTCGTGACCGAGACCGTGGGGGAGCGGTCGTTCGCCGTGGACGACAACGGGTTCTGGCAGGTGCACCGGCAGGCGCCGGCCGTGCTGACGGCGGCGGTGCAGGACCTCGTCGACCGTGACCGGCTCGACCCGGAGGGCCAGCACCTCGACCTGTACGGCGGGGTCGGTCTGCTGGCCGCCGCGCTCGGCGACGTGGTCGGCCCGAAGGCCCGCATCACGAGCGTCGAGAGCGCGCCGCGGGCCACAGAGCACGCCCAGGAGAACCTGGCCGAGTGGATCGGCGCGCGCGCCGAGACGGGGCGGGTCGACCGCTGGCTCGCCCGGACCGCCGCGGCGGCGTCCCGGCCGGAGCAGGAGCGCTTCCGCGCGGGCACCGTCGTGCTCGACCCGCCGCGCTCCGGCGCGGGACGCGAGGTCGTCGTCCAGATCGCCGCGCTGCAGCCGGCGCAGGTCGTCTACGTCGCGTGCGACCCGGTGGCGCTGGCCCGCGACGTCGCCACGTTCGCGGACCTCGGGTACCGCCTGGAGGCACTGCGCGCCTTCGACCTCTTCCCGCACACCCACCACCTGGAGGCCGTGGCGCGCCTGGTGCCGGTCGGCTGACGTCCGGCGCGGGTGCGCCACACCCGGTGGCGTCGTGGTGCGCGGAGCGGCCCGTACCTGTGCCCGACCTGGGTATCCTTGGTCGGAGACGGCGAGCCGGTATCAGGGGCCGGGGAGCGCGTCGACGAGAGAGGCCACAGTGGCAGCAGACACGACCACCACCGGGACGACGGGGACGGCCACCAGGCCGGTCCGAGTAGCGATCGTCGACGACCACGAGTCCGTGCGGCTCGGCATCCAGGCAGCGTGCCAGAACGAGGGGTTCGAGGTGGTCCTCACGGCCGCCAGCGTGCCCGAGTACGTCGCGAACCTGGACGGCCGTGAGGTCGACGTCGTGGTGCTCGACCTGTCGCTCGGCGACGGTTCGACCGTGACCGCGAACGTCAAGGGTGTCCAGGGCACCGGCTCCGCGGTCCTCGTGCACTCGATCGCCGACCGGGTCGCGAACGTGCGCGAGGCGCTCGCCGCCGGGGCCGCCGGGGTGATCCCGAAGTCCTCGGCGACGAAGACCGTGATGGCCGCGGTGGCCACCGTCGCGCGCGGTGACGTGCTCAACAACCTCGAGTGGGCGAGCGCGATCGACGCGGACCGCGACTTCGCGAAGGCGCAGCTCGGTCGTCGTGAGCGCGAGATCCTCCACCTCTACGCCTCGGGCCTCCCGCTCAAGCTCGCCGCGCAGCAGCTCGGCATCGGCTACTCCACCGCCCGCGAGTACCTCGACCGGATCCGCGTGAAGTACGTCGAGGTCGGCCGCCCGGCCCCGACGAAGGTCGACCTGCTCCGCCGTGCCGTCGAGGACGGGATCCTCCCCGGACTCGACTCCGGCATCGACCCCGACGGCGACGGTCGCTGAGACGCATGGCCGGGGCTGACGCGGTACCCGTGGGCGGGACGGGGCGAACGGACGGAGGCCCCGCCACGACCGGTGGCGACCGCGCCCGCGCCGGGCGGACCGCGTGGTCGGGCTGGTCCGGGTGGTCCGGGTGGTCCGGGGGATCCGGCCGCGGGCGGTCCGCTCCGGGGACCGGTGCGGCGTCCACCGCCTCCGACCCCGTCGCGACCGGACCGGCGCACCTCCTCACCGGACCGGCGCCCCTCGGCATCGGCTCGGCACCCGTCGGTACCGGGCCGGGTCCGTCCGATTCCGGTACCGCGCCGTTCGGCTCCGACCCCGCTCGCAGCGTCCGGGCCGCCATCACGCAGGCGTCGGTGGAGCGGGCGTTCGCGATCCTCATCGCCGTGGCGGCGCTCGGGTTCGGCGCGGTGAACGCGCCCGCGGTGATCGGGCAGCTGCCGCACCTCGACCCGATGTGGGGTCCGGTCGTCGCGGCGGCGGTCGCGGCGTCGTTCCTGTTCGTCGGCGCGACGGCCTTCGTGCAGCGGCTCGCACAGATCGCGCAGATCGTCTGTGCGATGGTCTTCCTCGTCGCGCTCGTGACGTGGCCGCTGACGGTACGCGACCCGATCTCCGCGGCGGAGCAGCCGTGGCCGTGGTGGTTCTGCACCGTCGCGTCCACCGCGGCGGCGATGGGCTTCGCGGTCTGGCGGGCGACGGTGTACACCGCGGTCGTCCCGCTCGTGTACGTCCTGGTCCGGCTCACCCCGGCCGGGGGCGACGCCGGGATCGCCTCGGCGCTGCTCGACGGCGTCTACACCGCGATCCTCAGCGGCGCCGTGCTGGTCATCGCCGTCGTCCTCCGACGTGCGGCCACGGCCGTGGACGTCGCGCAGGCCACCGCGGTGCGCCGGTACTCGCACGCCATCCGGGAGCACGCCACGGAGGTCGAGCGCGTCCAGGTCGACGCGATCGTGCACGACAGCGTCCTCACGACCCTGCTCTCGGCGGCCAGGGCGGAGACGTCGGACGCCGAGGCGCTCGCCGCCCGCATGGCCCGCAACGCGATCGACCACCTCGAGGCCGCCGCGTCCGACGGCCCCGGCGACGCGGCCCCGGTGTCGGTGGGCCAGCTCCGGGAGCGCATCGCGGCGGCCGTCGCGGCGCTCACGGCCCCGGTCCGGGTCGGTCGGCCGTCGGCCTGGTGCGTCACCGTCCCCGCCAACGTGGCCGACGCCCTCGCCTCCGCCGCGCTCCAGGCCGCGGTGAACAGTGTGCAGCACGCTGGCGGCCCCGACGTCGACCGGTGGGTGACCGTCGAGGTCCGCGACGGTGTCGTCCACGTCGAGGTCGGCGACGACGGTTCCGGGTTCGACGTCGGGACGATCCCGGCCGAGCGCCTCGGCGTCCGACGGTCGATCATCGAACGGGTCGTCGCCGTGGACGGCAGCGCCGAGATCGTCTCCGCACCGGGAGCGGGCACGCGTGTCCGGCTCGCGTGGTCCGGGGGACCGGAGGCGCAGCGGTGAAGGTCTCCATCCCCGCGGGCGTCGCCATCAGCCTCGCCGCGCTGTTCTCGGTCTACCACCTGGTGCTCGCCGGCACGACCCTGCCGCGCGTCGTCGACCTCGCACCCGTCGTCGTGTGCATGGCCCTGTACGCGGCGGCGACGGGCGTCGCCCTGTTCGCCCCCGGCGGTGTCCTCCCGCTCTGGGCGACGTGCTTCTCGCTGGCGACGGCCGTCGTGATGCCGGTGATCGCGGCGCCCGCCGTGGAGCTCCGCTCCGGACCGGGGTCCGCCACGTGGTGGATCGCAGCGGTCGGCACGCTCATGGTGGTGCTCGTCGTCCGCGGGCGCGGTCCGTTCGCCTGGGCGGGGGTGGGCTTCCTCGCCGTGCACACCGTCGCGTGGGCGGGCCTCGATGCGCTCGGGTCGCTCGGTGTCCTCGGCAGCGTCTCGTGGGTCGCCATCGCCACCGGGTTCACGCTCGCGATGAACCGGGCGACGCGGGTGACGCGTGACTTCGTGCGTGCCGAGCAGGAGACCGCGGACTGGCAGGCGGCGCAGGACGCGCACGTCTTCGAACGGCAGTTCCGACTCGGGCAGACGACGCGGATGGCGCTGCCGATGCTGCAGCGGATCATCGACGTCGGGGGAGACCTGTCCGCGGAGGAGCGTGCCGAGTGCCTGCACCTCGAGCAGGGGATCCGCGACGAGATCCGCGGTCGGTCGCTGCTGTCGGACGACGTCCGTGGCGAGGTCATGCGCCTACGCCGTCGGGGCGCGACGGTGCAGCTCCACGACGACGGCGGGCTCGACGACCTGGACGCCGACGACCTGCGACGCGTGCACGCCCGCATCGCCGACGCGCTGCGCCAGGCCCGTGAGGCCGACAACGTCATCGTGCGCACGGTCGCGGAGGGGTCGGACTCCGCGGTGACGGTCGTCGGACTCCGGCTCGACACGGCGGCCAGCGAGTCGGCGGCCCTCGGGGCGGGGCTCGACGACGAGGACGGCGACGAGGACGACTCGGTCGTCGTCTGGCTCGAGATCCCGCGGCACGCGACGGTCTGAACGGGGCGCCTTCGCGCGCCCGATGGGCGGGTCATGCCACCGCCGCACGAGTTCCCACGCGCACATCGTCCGACGTCCCACGCGTCGATCGACGAGTGCGGTGTCGCATGATGCGCCGTGGCACGCAGCGTGGCGGCCTCCCGAGAACGGGGAACGGGCCGGTCGAAGTCGACCGGCCCGTTCACGACCCGAGACTGAGCGACAACCCGAATATCGCCCTGACTCGAAGCTGGTGAGTGACGTCGTACCCTAGTCGGCCACCCACCCACGATGTTCTTCACTGAAGGACACCGAACACGAACCAGTATGCCCGCACAACAGGGGGATACCAGTCGTCATTATGGGGGACAAATTACGCGGATCCGCCGTGAGGTGCCCAACAGGTGTCCCCCGATCGAGGGGAGACGGACCGGGAAGTGCACCGCGCAACGCCCTCGTCACGCTCGATACCCAGGGGTACATGGTCGCGCTCCACACAGGAGGTGCACAAGACCCCCGACCGAGCGGCCGGGGGTCCCGCGCGATCCGGATCAGCGGAGCGACCGCGTCCAGGCTCCCGCGCCGTGGTCGAGCGGTCGGCGGACGCCGCGCGCGGATGCGTCCCAGCCGGCCCGCGGCGACACGGTCACCTCGGCGCGTCCGGCTGCGGCGACCTCGTCGGCCTGCCGCTGCAGCACCGCGATCACGGCGGCGAGTTCCTCCGGCGTGGGGTGACCGGACACCAGGCGGACGTCGGCCGCGACCGCGATCGGTTCGTCGGCGGGCACGGCCGCGACGTGGCGGCCCATCAGCGTTCCCCGGTCACAGCGGGATGTTCCCGTGCTTCTTCGGCGGCAGCGACGCGCGCTTGCCGCGGAGCGCCCGGAGCGCCTTGATGACGGACACGCGGGTGGCGTGCGGCTGGATGATGCCGTCCAGCTCCCCGCGCTCCGCCGCCAGGTACGGCGAGGCGACGTTGTACGTGTACTCGTTCGCGAGCTTCGCCCGGACCGCGGCGACGTCCTCGCCGCACTCCTCGGCCCGCTTGATCTCCGCGCGGTACAGGATGTTGACCGCGCCCTGCCCGCCCATGACGGCGATCTCGGCGGTCGGCCAGGCGAGGTTGATGTCCGCGCCGAGCTGCTTCGAGCCCATCACGATGTACGCGCCGCCGTAGGCCTTGCGGGTGATGACGGTGACGAGCGGCACGGTCGCCTCGGCGTACGCGTACAGGAGCTTGGCGCCGCGGCGGATCACGCCGGTCCACTCCTGGTCGGTGCCGGGCAGGTAGCCGGGCACGTCGACGAGCGTCAGGATCGGGATGCCGAACGCGTCGCAGAACCGCACGAAGCGGGCGGCCTTCTCGCCGGCGTCGATGTTCAGCGTGCCCGCCATCGCCTGCGGCTGGTTCGCGATGATGCCGACCGTGCGGCCCTCGACCCGGCCGAAGCCGACCAGGATGTTCGGCGCGAACAGCGGCTGCACCTCGAGGAACTCGCCGTCGTCGACGACGTGCTCGATGATCGTCGTGACGTCGTACGGCTGGTTCGTCGAGTCGGGGATCACGACGTCGAGCTCGTGGTCGGCGTCGGTGGTCTCGAGCTCGGGGGCGACGTCGTACGCGAGCGCGTCCGACAGGTTGTTGTCGGGCAGGAACCCGATGAGCGAGCGGGCGTAGTCGAGCGCGTCGGTCTCGTCCTCGGCGAGGTAGTGCGCGACGCCGGAGACCGCGTTGTGGGTCTGCGCGCCGCCGAGCTCCTCGAAGCCGACGTCCTCGCCGGTGACGGTCTTGATGACGTCCGGGCCGGTGACGAACATGTGGCTCGTCTTGTCGACCATGATCACGAAGTCGGTGAGGGCGGGGGAGTACACGGCACCGCCGGCCGCCGGGCCCATCACGATCGAGATCTGCGGGATGACGCCGGAGGCGCGGGTGTTCAGGCGGAAGATCTCGCCGTACTTGCCGAGGGCCACCACGCCCTCCTGGATGCGGGCGCCGCCGGAGTCGAGGATGCCGATGATCGGCACGCCGGTCTTCAGCGCGTGCTCCATCACCTTGACGATCTTCTCGCCGGCGACCTCGCCGAGCGATCCGCCGAAGACGGTGAAGTCCTGCGCGTACACCGCGACGTTGCGGCCGTGGATCGTGCCGACGCCGGTGACGACCGCGTCGCCGTACGGGCGCTTGGCGTCCATGCCGAACGAGGTGGTGCGGTGGCGGACGAACTCGTCGAACTCGACGAAGGAGTTGTCGTCGAGCAGCTGCTCGATCCGCTCCCGTGCCGTGCCCTTGCCCTTGGCGTGCTGCTTCGCGATGGCGGCCTCGCCCGCGGCGGTCACGGCCTCGTGGTACCGCTCGCGGAGGTCGGCGAGCCGGCCGGCCGTCGTCGAGAGATCGGGGGTGTCTCCTGTGGTCACCCGCTCACCCTACCGGCGGCACGGAGGGGGTCGGTTGGAGGACGTCCACGGTTCCTGCCCGTACATTTGCGTGCATGTCCACACCCGCACCGCCCCCGTTCCCGGTCGCCCGCGCCGCCGTCGCGGCCACGGGCGGGGCCTTCGCGGCGCCGGAGCGGACCGGGTCCACGAACACCGACCTGCTCGCGGCGGCGCCGACGTCGCCGCACGGCAGCGTCGTCGTGACGCTCGACCAGACCGCCGGCCGCGGTCGCCTCGACCGGACGTGGACGGCGCCGGTCGGCGAGACCCTCGCCGCGAGCCTGCTCGTGCGCGCCGACCTCGACGCCCGCGAACGCGGCTGGCTGCCGCTGGTCGCCGGCGCCGCGATGCGCGACGCGGTCGCGGCGGTGGTGCCGGGCGCGGTCGGGCCGGACCGGGCCTCCCGTCCGGCAGCGGACGACGACGCGAGCGGGCCGTCCGGGCCGCTCGTCGAGGTGAAGTGGCCGAACGACGTGCTGGTCGACGGCCGCAAGGTGTGCGGCATCCTCTGCCAGGTCGCCGCGGACGGCAGCGTCGTCGTCGGCGCCGGGGTGAACCTGACCGTCCCCGCGGAGCGGCTGCCCACCCCGACGTCCACCTCGCTCGCCCTGGCGGGCGCGGTCGGCGACGCCGCCGCCCTCGCCGACGCGGTCCTGTCCGCCTTCCACCGGGCCGTCCTGGAGGCGGTGGCCGCCCTGGTCGCGGGCGGCGCCGCGGCCGAGGCGGTCCGGTCCGGCGTCCGCGCCGCGTGCGGCACGATCGGCCGACGGGTGCGCGTCGAGCTGCCCGACGGCACGGTCGAGGAGGCCGACGCGACCGGCGTCGACGACGAGGGCCGCATCACGATCCGGGATCGGCGGGACGGAACCAGGAGCGTCTCCGTGGGAGACGTCACCCACCTGCGCTATGCATGACGGCATGACCGACGAGCCGCCGCCCGAGCGCGTCGTCGCACGCCTCCGACCGCACGCCCGTCGGCTCGTGCGTCCGGCGGTGTTCGTCGTGCTCGTCACGGCCGCCGGCGGGTTCGGCTTCGGGGTGTTCCGCGCGCAGCTCGCCTGGCTCAACGCGGTCGTCGCCGGCCTGGTGCTCCTGCTCGTGTTCGTCGGCGGCGTGCTCCCGCTGCTCCGGTGGCTGTCGCAGCGCTACGTCGTCACCACCCGGCGGCTCGTCGTCGTGCACGGTCTCGGCACGCGCACCCGCCGCGAGCTCCTGCACTCCCGCGGGTACGACGTCACCGTGCGCCGCCGCGGCCTCCAGGGGGTGTTCCGGTCCGGGGACGTCCTGGTGTTCCCCGGGGACGAACCCGCCGTGGTGCTCGCCGACGTCCCGCACGCCGACCTGGTCGTCGCCGTGCTGCACGACATGGTCGAGGCGTACGAGGCGAGGCGGCGGCACCGGGAGCCGGACTGGGACGAGATCGTCGGCGGTCAGGAGCGGCCGCGGTGGGGCGAGGTCCGGCCCTGACGCGGCGAGGTGGAAGTTCGGGGAGAACCCGGTACCGTCTTCCCGTGCGTATCTCTGTCATCGGCTGCGGTTACCTCGGTGCCGTGCACGCCGCCTCCATGGCCAAGCTCGGACACGACGTCGTCGCGGTCGACGTCGACCCGGGGAAGATCGAGCGTCTCGCAGCCGGGGAAGCCCCCTTCTTCGAGCCCGGCCTGCCCGAGATCCTCACCGAGGCGCTCGGCTCCGGTCGCATCCGCTTCACCACGGACATGGCCGAGGTCGCCGGGGCGCAGGTGCACTTCCTCGCGGTCGGGACCCCGCAGGGGCCGACCGGTGCGGCGGACCTCACGTACGTCGACGCCGCGGTCACGAGCCTGCTGCCCCACCTGTCCGCCGGCGAGTTCGTCGTCGGCAAGTCGACGGTGCCGGTCGGCACGGCCGCACGCCTCGCCGCCCAGGTGTCCGAGGCCGTCCCGGGCGCCACGCTCGTCTGGAACCCGGAGTTCCTCCGCGAGGGCTTCGCCGTGCAGGACACCATCTCGCCCGACCGTTTCGTCTACGGCGTCCCCGACGGCGAGGACGGGGAGCGTGCGGTCGCGGCCCTCGACGAGGTCTACGCCGAGGCGCTCGCCGCCGGCACGCCCCGGCTCGTCGTGAACCTGCCCACCGCCGAGCTCGTGAAGATCAGCGCGAACGCGTTCCTCGCGACGAAGATCTCCTTCATCAACGCGATGGCGGAGATCTCCGAGGTCGCGGGCGCCGACGTGACCGCCCTCGCCGACGCGATCGGGCACGACGCCCGCATCGGCCGGAAGTTCCTGAACGCGGGGCTCGGGTTCGGCGGCGGCTGCCTGCCGAAGGACATCCGGGCGTTCCAGGCCCGTGCCGACGAGCTCGGCGTGGGGGAGTCGCTCGCGTTCCTCGCCGACGTCGACGCCATCAACCTCCGCCGCCGCGACCACGTCGTGGAGCTGGCGCAGGAGGTCCTCGGCGGGGCGGTCGCCGGCAGGCGCGTCGCGGTCCTCGGCCTGGCGTTCAAGCCCAACTCCGACGACGTCCGCGACTCGCCCGCGCTCGACATCGCGGCCCGGCTGCTCGGCCTCGGCGCCTCGGTGGCCGCGTACGACCCGGAGGCGGTCGCCACGGCGCGTCGGGTGCACCCCGAGCTGGACTACGTCGAGAGCGTCGCCGACGCGCTCCGGGACGCCGAGCTCGTGCTCGTGCTCACCGAGTGGGAGGAGTTCCGTCGGTTCGACCCGGCCGAGGCTGCCGCACTCGTGGCGAACCCGGTCGTGGTCGACGGCCGCAACTGCCTCGACCGCGACGCCTGGACCGCTGCCGGGTTCACCTACCGGGGGATGGGCCGCTAACCCGCTCGACGGCCACCCAGCGCACCGGCGCCGGGGTCGTGCTCCGGCACGGCACCGGCGCCGTGCTGCATCTCCGGCGCTGTCCCCGCCGGCGTCCCCTCCGGCGTCCCCGCCGCGTCGCCCGGCCGCTGCGCTGCGCCCGGCGTGGGCTCGTCGCCGGCGTCCGCTCCGGTCGGCAGTGCGACGCGGACGACGGCGCCGACGAGGGCGACGGCGACGGGCACGAGGAGGACCGGAACGGTCCACAGCGGCGCCGGTGCACCGGCGGCCCACCGGGCTGCTCCGTCCGCGGTCAGCGGGCCGCGTGCGGCGTTCCAGAACCAGGCCGCCACCACGGCGAGCCCGTACCCGCCGAGCACGACCGAACCCGCGCCGAGGAGGGCGGCGAGCACGCGGCGTCCGACCCGCGTGCGCGGGATCCGCCGCCACGCGACGGCGCTCAGGGCGATCAGGCACACGATCGCGGGGAAGTAGTAGCGGCCCTGCGTCGCGCCGACCACCGTCGTGGACAGGTAGGACGACCAGCTCGTCCAGGTCTGCCCGGCGACGAGGAGCGCCGGGAACACCGCGAGGCAGAGCGCGGCACGACGTCCGGGTCCGCGGCGGAACCCCCAGACCACCACGACGCCGAGCGCGACCACGGTGAGCACCGCCGTCAGCAGCGCGCCGATGGAGACCTGCGCGCCACCGCCGGGACTGCCCCAGAACGTGCGGGTGATGGTGGTCCAGCTGACGTCGAGGAAGTGCGACAGCTCCGGCCCCTCGCCGGCCGGGAAGGGCTTCGGCGGCCGGTACTGCTCGTACCCGTTCGGCTGCAGGTGGTGGTACGCGACGAGGTTGTGCAGCCACCACCACGCGCCGACCAGGGCGGCGACGACGAGCGCGGTGAGCGTCCGTCCCGCCCGACGGACGATCGGCAGCGCACCGGCACCGGCCGCGAGCACGACCACGGCGACGAACGGCACCGCGGGCAGGCCGGTGCCCTTGAACCAGATGAGGACCCCGAGGGCCACCCCGAGCCCGAGGAGCGTCCGCCGGCGCAGGTCACCCGTCAGCATGCGCGTGGCGAGCCAGGCGACCACGGCGCCGAACAGCATCACCGGTGCGTCGTTCGACACCGAGGACGCGATCGAGGCGAGCTGCGGCACGGCGAACAGCGCGAGCGCACCCACGAGCGCCGCCCGGGGCGACCGGGTGAGCCTGCGGACGGTGGCCCACGCGAGCAGGGGCAGCGCCGCGGTCCACCCCACGTCCACCAGGCGCAGCACCTCGACGGCACGGTCCCACCGCAGGTCCCCGTAGTGCGCGACGCGCAGGGCCGCGGCGCCGACGAGGTAGGCGGTCGGCGGGTGCTGCGTCATCTGGTCGACGGTGCCGGACGTGCCGGGGGACCGCTGCAGCAGCTCGGTGACGCTGGACCACGACGCGGCGGGCGAGGTCGCCTGCTCCTGCTGCGCCGCCATCACGGCGTTGAGGATCCGGAGGTCGCCGGGCGCCGCCCACGCGTTGCCGAGGGCGACCTGCACGGTCGCGTCGACGTGCGCCCGTTCGTCGGGCGCCTGGAAGACCGGGACGACGAGCGCCCACGCGACGAGCCAGAGCGCGAAGGCGGCGGTGACGACGGCGATCGTCCCGCGCTCCCACACGGCGACCCGCGGGTGGACGTCGACGGGGTCGGTGTGCATGCGACGGACTCCTGGGTCGGACGGGCTCGGCCCTGACGATCCTAGGGGGCCGTCCACCGGTCGGGCGTCGGCCGTCCGGGCGTCGGGGTCAGACGCCGGAGGACACCCGTTCGTCCGCGGCGTCCTCGCGGCGCTGCTCGCGTTCGGGGTGGTACACCCAGACCTTGTAGAGCCAGAAGCGGAACGCGGTGCCGAGCGCGAGCCCGATGACGTTGCCGGAGACGTTGTCCGCCAGCGCCGACGTCAGACCGAGCACGTAGTGCGAGACACCGAGGCAGCCGAGCGAGATGACCATGCCGCCGAGCGACACGACGACGAACTCGACCCCCTCGCGGGTGGCGACGGCGCGACGCTGCTCGCGGAAGGTCCAGTACCGGTTGCCCATCCAGTTCACGAAGATCGCGACGACCGTCGAGACGACCTTGGCCCAGAACGGCCCGGAGTGGACCTCGGCCGGGTCGAACACCGTCGCCCGCAGCAGGTTGAAGATGCCGGTGTCGACGACGAAGCCGACCGCGCCGACGACCCCGAAGCGAGCCAGCTGGGCAATGAGTCGCCGCACGGGTTCTCCATGGTCCGTAGAGTTGTCGCTGGTCGTGCACTGCGCGGTCGAACAGCGGTCGCGCGAAGGGCGACCCGTCAGGGATTCTAGGCAGGGCGTGCTCACCGCTCGGTGGGAACGACGGAAGGAACACACAGCATGACGTTGCGCGTCGGGGTCATCGGCGGAGGACAGCTGGCACGGATGATGGTGCCGGCGGCGGTCGAACTCGGCCTCGACGTCCGGGTGCTCGCGGAGGGGCCGGGCATGTCCGCGGCGATCGCGGCGACCGCCGAGGGGGACTACCACGACGTCGACACCGTGCTCGCGTTCGCCCGCGAGGTCGACGTGGTGACCTTCGACCACGAGCACGTCCCGCAGGACGTCCTCCGCGCCCTCGTCGACGCCGGTGTCGCCGTGCACCCGGGACCGGACGCCCTCGCCGTCGCACAGGACAAGATCACGATGCGCACCCGGCTCACCGAGCTCGGGCTGCCCGTGCCCGACTGGGCGGCCGTCCACGACCCCGACGAGCTCCGCGCCTTCCTCGGCGACCACGGCGGACGCGCGGTCGTGAAGACCGCCCGCGGCGGCTACGACGGCAAGGGCGTGCGCGTCGTCACCGACCCCGCGGACGTCGCCGACTGGTTCGTCGCCGTCGCCGAGGCCGGCGGGGACCAGGCGCTGCTCGTCGAGGAGCTGGTGCCGTTCACGCGGGAGCTCGCGCAGTCGGTCGCCCGGCGGCCGTCCGGCGAGGTCGTCGCGTGGCCCCTGGTCGAGACGGTGCAGCGCGACGGCGTGTGCGCTGAGGTCTTCGCGCCGGCCCCGGACAGCGCCGGACGGCTCGCGGACGCCGCCGAGGAGCTCGCCGTCACGATCGCGACGGAGCTCGGCGTCACCGGCGTCCTCGCCGTCGAGCTGTTCCAGACCGACGACGAGCGCATCCTCGTCAACGAGCTCGCGATGCGGCCGCACAACACCGGCCACTGGACGATCGACGGCGCCACGACGAGCCAGTTCGAGCAGCACCTGCGCGCCGTCCTCGACCTGCCGCTCGGCGCCACCGGGGCGCACGCGCCGGCCGCCGTCATGGTGAACGTGCTCGGCGGTCCCGCCGACGGCGACCTGGCCGCGCGGTACCCGGCCGCGCTCGACGCGTTCCCCGAGGCGAAGTACCACTTCTACGGCAAGGCCCCGCGGCCCGGCCGGAAGATCGGTCACGTGACGGTCGTCGGGGACGACCTCGACGACGTCACCTACCGGGCGCGCGCCGCCGCGGCGCACTTCGACGACTGAGCCGTAGCCGGCGACGGTCCGCCGGAGTGCGGACACCCGCTCGGGTGCCACCCGCTCTGGCGTCTGGTCGCCGACGGCCGCGCGTGTTGCCATGGGACGGTCAGGGGTCGATCGTCCAGGAGGAACCGTCATGCGCCGCCGTCCGTACCGCTCCGCGCTCGTGGGGTCCGCCGTCCTCGGCGTCGTCGTCGCCCTCGTCTCCGGGACGGTGGCACCCGCGTCGGCCGACGGCGCGCGTCCGACCACCGCTGACGCGATGCGCACGGCGTCCTCGGCGACGCTGTTCGGCGCCGGCCCGTACCGGTCGTCGTCGAGCGAGGCGGCGAAGGCCGCGACGGCGCTCGCCGCCTCGGACCCCGCCGGTGCGGAGGCGGCCAGGACCATCGCGCGTTACCCGGTCGCGACCTGGCTCGGCGACTGGACGCAGGGGTCGACGCTGACGCGGACGATCGACGCGGCCGTCACCGGTGCCGAGCAGTCCGAGACGACCGCCGTGTTCGTCACCTACGCGATCCCGGACCGGGACTGCGGCGGCTACTCCGCCGGCGGACTCGACGAGACCGCGTACGACGCCTGGGTCGACCAGATCGCGGAGCGGCTCGCCTGCCGTCCCGCGGCCGTCGTCGTGGAGCCGGACTCGCTGTCGATGCTGAGCAACACCGCGTGCAGCGACGCCCTCGACGAGCAGCGCTACCGCATCCTCTCCCGCGAGGTCGCGGCCTTCACCGCCGCCGGCGTGCCCGCCTACCTCGACGCCGGGAACTCGAACTGGGTGCGGCCGGCCACGATCGCCGACCGCCTGCTCCGTGCCGGGGTGCAGCAGGCCCGCGGCTTCTTCACGAACGTCGCGAACTACTACCCGACCGCGCAGGAGCAGGCCTACGCGCAGAAGGTCTCCGCCGCGACCGGTGGCTCGCACTACGTCATCGACACCTCGCGCAACGGGCAGGGCTGGCGCGGCACCTGGTGCAACGCGGCCGGCTCCGGGCTCGGGACGTCGCCGCGGGTCGTGGACGACGGCACCGGCCTCGACGCGCTGCTCTGGGTGAAGACCCCCGGCGCGAGCGACGGCACCTGCAGCGGTGGTCCGGCCGCCGGGACGTGGTGGTCCGCCTTCGCGCAGGCCCTCGTCGCGAACGCGCAACTCGGCGAACCCACCCCGGTCACCGCGCCGCGCGGAGCGCTCGAGCAGGTCGTCGGCACCGGCGGCGGCATCCACGTCCGGGGCTGGGCCTTCGACCAGGACGACCCGTCGCAGCCCGTGTCGGTGCGGGTGACCCTCGACGGCCGGCCGGTGGCGACGGTCAGCGCCGACGTCGCCCGACCCGACGTGGACACCGCGTACGGCGTCGGCGCGACGCACGGCTTCGACGGCACCGTCCCGGCGGCGGAGGGGTCGCACACCGTCTGCGTCACCGCGGTCGACGTCGGGGCGGGCAGCGACACCGACCTCGGCTGCCGGAGCGCGCGCGCCCACCGGCACGACCCGACCGCGGCGCTCGAGTCGGCGACGGTCGCGGCGGCGGGGATCGCGGTGCGCGGCTGGGCGTTCGACGGCGACGCCGTCACCGCGGCCACGACCGTGGTCGTGCAGGTGGACGGTCGCAGCGTCCGGACGGCCGTGGCCGACGTGGTCCGCACCGACATCGGCAGGACCTGGGGAGCGGGGGACCGCCACGGTTTCGCGCTCACGGTCCCGGGCGGGGCCGGTCGCCACACCGTGTGCGTCGTCGCGCGGAACACCGGTGCCGGGGCGGACCGCACCGCGTCGCCCTGCCGCACCGTGAACGTGCCCGCGTCCGCCCCCGTCGGGCACCGCGACGCCGTCGCCTCCCGGTCGGCCAAGCGCGTCACGGTGACGGGCTGGGCGTTCGACCGCGACGACGTGTCCAAGTCCCTCCGGGTGCGGGTCAGCGTCGGCGGCAAGGCGGTCGGCACCCTCACCGCGAACGGCCGGCGCACGGACGTCGACCGCGTCCACGGCGGCGGGGCGTCGCACGGGTTCTCCGGAACGGTCGCGGTCGCGAGCGGGAAGCGGAACGTGTGCGTCACGGCGCTCGGCGTCGGCAAGGGCGGCGACCGCTCGCTGGGCTGCTCCACCATCCGGGTGCGCTGACCCGCCGCCACGGGACGCGGGTCGCCCCGCCCGCCGCGGGTGCGTCCGGACGGAGCGGCCGGCGTCCGGCACGCGCGGACGGCGGCGCGCCGTGCGGCAGGATGGTCGGGTGCCCCGAGATGTCCTCCGCCGCGCCGTCGGTCGGCTCCGCCGCGTCGTGTCCGGCGCCGCCAGCACCGAGCCGTCGCCGGGCCCCGATCCGCGTCCGCTCCCCGTGCTCGGGTACGTCGTCGCCGGGGCGGACGGAGCGCACCCGGCCTCCGCGCACGTCCGGGTCGTCCGGCGCGTCGAGCACCTCGTCGCGAGCGGTCGCGCCGAGGCCCGGCAGGTGGACCCCGAGGCGTTCGTCGCGGGGACGGACGACACCGACTACGCGGCGGTCCTGGTCCAGCGGGACATCCTGCCGCGGCCGCTCGTCGACCCGTTCACGGCGCGGGCGGTGGAACGCGGGATCCGCGTGATCGCCGAGGTCGACGACGACTTCTTCACCGAGTCCGGGCGGGCCCGACTCGCCCGCGCCGAGTACGACCCCGACCGGCTGGCCTCCATCGACGCCCTCGTGCGGGGCGCCGACCGCGTCGTCGTGAGCACCGAGGAGCTCGCCGCCGTGGTCCGGCCGATCGCCCGCGAGGTCGTGGTGGTCCGGAACGCCCTGGACCCGGCCATCTGGACGCCCGACGCCGACGCCGACGACCCCGACGCGGACCGCCCCGACTCGGACCACCCCGACGCGCACCGCCCCGACGCCGGCCGCCCCGACGCGGACCACGCCGACGGCACCCGCCCGACGGACGAGCACCGGGTGCTCTACATGGGGACGCTCACGCACGCCGCCGACCTCGAGCTGCTCCGGGACGTCTTCACCGACCTGACCGCCGCGGACGGCACCCCGATCCGGCTCGAGGTCATCGGCGTCACCGAGGAGACCGCGTCCGACTGGTACCGGCGCGTCGAGGTGCCGGACGGCCACTACCCGGCGTTCTCCCGGTGGCTCGTCGCGAACCGGCGCCGATGGCACGCCGGGGTCGCCCCGCTGCGCGACGAGGAGTTCAACCGGGCGAAGAGCGACCTCAAGGCGCTCGAGTACACCGCGCTCGGGCTCCCCGCCGTCGTCTCCGCCCGACCGTCGTACGCGGTGGCCGCGCAGCACGGGGTCGTGGCCGTCCCCGACGAACCCGGAGCCTGGCGGGAGGCCGTCCGCTCGGCCGTGCAGCGCGGGCACGCGGACCCGGGAGCCGTCGCGTGGGTGCGCTCGGAGCGGATGGTCGGCGGCGACGACGACCGCTGGCCGGACGCCGTGCTCGGCTAGGCTCGTCGCGTGACCGACACCGCAGCCACCGCCCAGCCGCTCGTCTCGATCATCATGGGGTCGGACTCCGACTGGCCGACCATGCGCGCCGCCGCGGACCTGCTCACCGAGCTCGGCATCCCGTTCGAGGCCGACGTCGTCTCGGCGCACCGCACGCCCGACAAGATGACGCGCTTCGCCCGAGGCGCCGCGGCCCGCGGCATCCGTGTCGTCATCGCCGGGGCCGGGGGAGCCGCGCACCTGCCCGGCATGGTCGCGTCGATGACCACCCTCCCGGTGATCGGCGTCCCCGTGCAGCTCGCGCGGCTCGACGGGCTCGACTCGCTGCTGTCGATCGTGCAGATGCCCGCCGGGATCCCCGTCGCCACGATGGCCATCAACGGCGCCGCGAACGCCGGCCTGCTCGCCGCCCGGATCATCGGCTCGGCCGACGCCGGGGTGGCCGCGCGGCTGCAGGAGTACGCGGAGGGGCTGGAGCAGCTCGTCGAGGAGAAGGCGGCGCGCCTGCGCGACTCCCTCTGAGGTCGTCGACCGCGGTGCGTCAGAGGTCGGCGTGCAGCTGCCAGGTCTCGGCGGCGGAGTCGGTCCAGTCGAACATCCGGGCACGGTCCGGACCGGCGATCGCGAGCTGACCCGCGAGCAGCGGGTCGTTGACCACCTGGTACACCGCCTGGGCGAGCCGCTCCGGGTAGGACTCCCTCGGGTCGCGGGCGACCGTGACGCCCGCGTCCGCGGCGACCTCGCGCACGGCGGCGTCGTCGGAGTGGATCACCGGGGTGCCGAAGCTCATCGCCTCGATCACGGGCAGGCCGAAGCCCTCGGCCAGGCTGGGGAAGACGAACACCGTCGCCCGGTCGTACGCCACCGCGAGGTCCGCGTCGTCGATCCGGCCGAGCACCTTCACCCGGTCGCGTGCGAGCCCGACGCGCTCGGCGATGCCGTAGACGTCGACGTCGCCCCACCCGTCCGGGCCGGCGATCACGAGCGGGACGTCGGACGGCGCGTCCGGGTGGGCCATCGCCGCGATCAGGTGCGCCAGACCCTTGCGGGGCTCGAGCGTGCCGACGGCCAGGACGTACCGCTCCGGCAGGCCGAGCCGCTCGGCGCGGACGTCGGCGTCGACCGGGGTGCGCAGCCGGCCGCTCGGGGCGCCGCCGATGACCCGCAGACGGTCGTCGAAGCGGCGGATCTCGTTCAGGGCCGCCGCGACGGCGTGCGTCGGCACGACGACAGCGTCGGCGTGCTTCCACGCCCGCTTCACCATCGCCTTGTGGAACTGCACGCCGCGCGGGGTCAGCGTCTCCGGGTGGGTCCACGGCACGACGTCGTGCACGGTCAGCACCGTCTGACGCCCGGGGTCCATGAAGCGGTCGTGCTTGACGAGCGGTGCCAGGACGCTCGGCGCGTGCACCATGCCGCGGGCGACGCCGCCGACGATGCCGCCCTGCCAGGCGAGGGAGAGCTCGCGTCGCGGGAGGGCCAGGCGCTCGAGGTCCGCCAGGCCGGGCAGGAGCGTGCGGACGCGGTCGAGTTCGTCGCGGCCGACGGCGGAGACGACGCCGACGACGTCGCAGCCGGCCGGCGCCGTGTCGACGAGGTGACGGGTGAGCTCCTCCGCGTACCGACCGATGCCCCCCGGGACGGGTGCGGTCACCTGGTCCACGATCACGCGGAGCGTCGTCATTGCGGTGCCGGTCCTTCCGTCGGTCACGGACGGTGGAGCGGTCCGCGGGCGCCCCGACCATACCAGGGCGGCCCGGGAGACCCGCGAGGGCGGGACGGGCGCACCCGGTGGTCCCGTGTCGCTCCGGCAGGCCTGTCACGACCGATACGGGGCGGACGGGAGGCGCGGTGCCGGCCCGCACCGCGCCTCCCGTCCGCCCCGTCCTCGCGCTGCGCCGTCCCCCGCGTGTCGCGGGGCCGGTGGGGCGCCCGCGCGCCCGCCGGGATGCGGCACCGCCGGCCAGTATGCTCGCCTGATGCCCCGTCCTCTCCGCATCGCGATCGTCGGACCGACGCACCCCTACTCCGGCGGCATCGCCGCGCACACGACCTCGCTCGCCCACCGGCTCCGTGCCGCCGGGCACCGGGTGCACCTGATGTCCTGGAAGGCGCAGTACCCGTCGTTCCTCCGTGGCGGGACCACCCGGGTCCCCGAGTCGGAGCCCGAGGTCGCGCCGTTCCCCTCCGCCACCGAGCGGCTGACCTGGTACAACCCGATGACCTGGATCCGTGCCGGCCTGACCATGCGCCAGGCCGACGTCGTGCTCGTCACGGGGGTGACGCCGTACCACGCGGTGCCGTACGCCGTCATGCACGTCGCCGCGGGACGCCGGCCGCGCGGGGTGGTCCTCGCGCACAACGTCCTGCCGCACGAGCCGGGCCGGTTCGACGAGCGGCTCGTCGGCGCCATGTACCGGCAGCACGGCGCCGTGCTCGTGCACAGCGACGAGCAGGCTGCGCTCGCCCGTCGGATCGTCGGCCCGGACGCCGCGGTCGACGTGCGCGCGACCCGGCTGCCGCTGCCGGACTTCGTCGGCACCGACGCCGCCGGCACCACGCCCGCACGGTCCGACGACGGTCTCGTCACCGTCGGGTTCTTCGGGATGGTCCGCCACTACAAGGGCGTCGACCAGCTGATCGAGGCCGCGGCGCGCGTGCCGGGCGTGCGCGTGGTCGTCCGCGGCGAGTTCTGGCAGCCGGTGGAGGAGTACCGCGAGCAGGTGCGGTCGCTCGGCATCGAGGACCGCGTCGAGATCGTCGACGAGTACGTCGCGATGGCGGACATGGCCGACATGATCCGCGGCTTCGACGTGGTGGCGCTGCCGTACCGGACCGGGTCGTCCTCGTTCAACGTCGCCCTCGCCCACCGCTTCGGCACGCCGGTGCTGGCGTCCGACGCCGGCACCCTGGCGCTCGACGTCCGTGACGGCGTGGACGGTCTGGTCGTGCCCGCGGACGACGTCGACGCGCTCGCCGCCGCGCTCGGACGGCTCGCGCAGCCGGGGGAGCTGGAGCGGCTCCGGTCCGGGGTCGACCAGCACGCGTCCGACCGGATGTGGGACGACTACACCGCCACCGTCGCAGGCTTCGGGGACCGCTGACCCGGCCCATCCCTCGCGTACCGCACGACGTCGGCGCCGCGGTCTCCGGGAGGAGACGGCGGCGCCGACGTCGTGGTGCGGCCAGGAGCGGCGCCCGACCGCGAGGCCCGCGATCGGGCTAGGAACGGCGCCCGACCGCGACCGCGAGACCGGCGATCGCGAAGTCGGAGATCGCGTAGAGCAGACGCGACAGGACCGCGGCGGTCACCGCCACGCCCGGCCCGGTGACCGAGGCGAGGACCGCGGTCAGCACGAACTCACGCACCCCGAGACCGGCAGGGAACGGGATGAGCAGGACCCCGAGGGCGAACGCCAGCGACATCGCCGCGACGGCCGGGACGAAGCTGCGCGCCGGGTCGACGCCGAGCCCGATGAGGACGAGCCACAGCTGCACGCCGGCGAACAGCCAGTTCCCCACCTGCAGCCCCGAGCTCGACCCGGCGACCCGCCAGTCGTAGCGGAACGGCGCGTCGGGACGACGGAGCACCCGCAGCGCGAGCCGCACGCCGAAGCGCATGACCGGCGGCGTCAGGCACACCAGGAAGGCGACGCCGACGATCGGCAGCCACCAGTACGCCTCGAGGAGGTGGAGGTCGATGAACGGCACCAGGACGGCGCCGACGCCCAGGCCGGTCGCGATCGAGACGAGCATCGAGATGAGCGACAGCACGATCGACGACGACCTCGCCAGCCCGACCTCGCCCGCCATCTGCGCCTGCGCCGCGATCGGCCACACCGAACCGGGCAGGTACTTGCCGAGCTGGCTGACGAAGAACACCCGTCCGCCGCGGGCCAGGGGGAGCCGGACGCCGAAGGCCGGCCAGACGACGATCCACGAGAGCATCGAGAGGACGAGCGCGCCTACCACGGCCAGGAACGCCAGGACGAGCCAGAGGGGGTCCATCGACCGGACGGCGTCCGAGACCTCGTCCCACTTCCCGGCGATGTAGAACGCGCCCGCCACGACGACCGCGACCATGAACGCGATCTTGACGCCGTTGACGAGCCAGCGTCGGCGCGCACCCGTCGGCGCGACGGTCGGGTCGACCTCGGTCGGACGGGTCCGGTCCGGTCCCTGCTGCGCCTGCGGATCGGTCACGCGGTGAGCGCCCCTGCCCGGACGGCGGCGGCGAGGGCCTCGCGCCAGTCGCGCATCGGGGCGAGCCCCGCGCGCGACCAGCCGTCGTGCCCGAGGACGCTGTAGGCCGGGCGGGCGGCGGGACGGACGAACGCGGTGCTGTCGGTGGGACGCACGCGCTCCGGGTCCAGCCCGAGCTCGCCGTAGATGGCGCGCGTGAAGTCGTACCACGAGCCCTGCCCGGCGTTCGTGCCGTGGTAGATGCCCGCCGGCGCGTCCGACTCCACCAGCTGCACGATGCGTTCGGCGAGGTCGCCCGTCCACGTCGGCTGACCGACCTGGTCCGTCACGACGCTCACCGTGTCGTGCGAGGCGGCGAGGCGGAGCATCGTGGCCGCGAAGTTCGGCCCGTGCGCGCCGTAGATCCACGCGGTGCGGACGACGTACGAGGAGTCCGGCGCGATGTCGCGCACGAGCGCCTCGCCGGCGGCCTTGGTCCGGCCGTAGGCGTTGATCGGGTCGGTCGGCGCGTCCTCGGCGTAGGGCGCGGTGCCGTGGCCGTCGAACACGTAGTCCGTCGAGATCGTCACGAGCTTCGCGCCGTGCCGGACCGCCGCGCGGGCCAGCAGCTCCGGCCCGGTGGCGTTCACGGCGTACGCCTCGTCCTCGTGGGTCTCCGCGTCGTCGACCTTCGTGTACGCGGCGGAGTTGATCACGACGTCGTGCCCGGCGACCGCGGCGTCGACCGCGGCGGCGTCGGTGATGTCGAGCTCGGCGCGGCCGAGGGCCGTCACGTCGGCGTCGGCGAGGGCGTGCCGGAGGTCCTGGCCGAGCATGCCGCTCGCACCGGTGATGAGGTAGCGCGTCATGGTGTCGGGGCTCCTCAGGCGAGGGCCGCGCGATCCTTCAGCGGCTCCCACCACGAGCGGTTGTCGCGGTACCACTGGACGACGTCGGCGAGGCCCTGCTGGAACGGCACCTGCGGCTCGTAGCCGAGCTCGGCCTGGATCTTCGAGATGTCCACCGAGTAGCGCAGGTCGTGGCCGAGGCGGTCGGCGACGCGGTCGACGTACGACCAGTCCTTGCCGGTGGCCTCGAGGAGCATGCCGGTGAGCTCCTTGTTGGTGAGCTCGGTGCCGCCGCCGATGTTGTAGGTCTCGCCTGCGCGGCCCCTGGTGAGGACCATGGCGATGCCGCGGGTGTGGTCGTCGACGTGCAGCCAGTCGCGGATGTTGTTGCCCTCGCCGTAGAGCGGGACGTGCTCGTCGTCGATGAGGTTCGTGACGAAGAGCGGGATGACCTTCTCGGGGAAGTGGTACGGCCCGTAGTTGTTCGAGCAGCGGGTGATCGAGAGGTCCAGCCCGTGGGTGCGGTGGTAGCTGCGGGCCAGGAGGTCGCTGCCGGCCTTCGACGCGGAGTACGGGGAGTTCGGCTCGAGCGGGCGGTCCTCGGCCCACGATCCCTCGCTGATGGAGCCGTAGACCTCGTCGGTCGAGACGTGGACGAAGCGCTCGGTACCGTGGCGGAGCGCGGCGTCGAGCAGACGCTGGGTGCCGACGACGTTGGTCTCGACGAAGATGCCGGAGTCGCGGACCGACCGGTCGACGTGCGACTCGGCCGCGAAGTGCACGATCGCGTCGACGCCCGGGATGACCTCGTCGAGCTTCGCGGCGTCCGTGATGTCGCCCTGGACGAAGGAGTACCGGGGGGAGTCCGCGACGGGCGCGAGGTTCTCGAGGTTGCCGGAGTACGTCAGCGCGTCGTAGACGACGACGTCGGAGCCCTCGAGGCCGGGGTAGGCGTCCTGCAACGTGCGGCGGACGAAGTTCGAGCCGATGAAGCCGGCTCCTCCGGTGACGAGGATCTTCACGTGTGGGTTCCTTCCCGTAGCGCCGCACGGCGGTGGTCGTGGCGGCTGCGGACGGCCACCATTGTAGGGGGAGTCGTCCGCGGGACGGCCGCCGACCGGGTGGCGGTCGCCGCGACGGCCGCCACCCGGTCGGCCCGGCCGTGCGGCGGCCGCCCCGGCTCAGGCGTCGACGGGCTCGTGCGCCGCAGGGACCGACGGCCGGTCACGCCCGGCCGTCACGAAGCGGCGGACCGCCAGGAAGGCCCACAGCGCCGCCAGCCCGGCGACCGCCACGAGGACCACGATCCCCGGCTTGCCGGCCGTGGTGAGGTTCGCGAGCTTCGCGAGACCGGTGAACGTCGCCTGGAGGTGGAAGTTCTCGTAGAACCCGCGGTAGGCGACCGTGAGGCCGTACAGCGAGATGATCGGGAAGGCCCACCGGAAGACGGTGCCGAACCGCTCGCGGTCGCGGACGGTCGTCAGCAGGTTGCGCCAGGCGATGGCGGCCACCGTGATGAGCGCGGTCAGGGACGTGAACAGGTAGCGCCCCTGCACGCCCGCGATGATCTGCGTGTCGTCGTACGACTGGAAGTTGTCCTGCACCTGGATCACGAACGTCAGCGCCGGCAGCAGCGCCAGCACGATCGCGACGTCGCGGTTCGGGCTCCGTCGGAACGCCCAGCCGATGACGACCGCGAGCGACAGCACGGTCAGCGTGTCGGTGAGGATCGGGGTCATCGGGTACTGCAGTGCGCCGAACTGGCCCCAGAACGACGTGCTCAGACGGTCCCAGACGACGTTGAGGAAGCCGCCGAAGTCGGCGCTCGTCTGGTCGCCCCACGGCTTCAGGACGCGCAGCTCGCCGGCGCCTTTCGGCTGGAGCGTCTGGAAGAGGACGAGGTTGCGGATCCACCACCAGCTGCCCAGCAGGGCGACGATCGCCCCCGCGACGGCGGTCCGGACGACGCGTGTGCGCAGGGAGAGCACCGCGCGGCCGGCCACGAGCAGGGCGACCGCGACGAACGGGACGGTGGGTAGACCGGTGCCCTTGACCGAGCAGATCGCCGCGACCGCCACCGCGAGCCAGACGACGGTGCGCCATCGGTGGTCGCCGGTGAGGGTGCGGACGACGAGCCAGGTGACGACGGCGCCGAGCAGGATCACCGGGGCGTCGTTCGTGACGGCCGACCCGATCTGCGCCAGCTGTGGGACCGCGAACAGGGCGAGCGCGCCGACGACCGCGGTGCGCGGCGAGCGGGTGACGCGCCGGACGCTGCTCCAGACCAGGAACGGCAGCGGGACCATCATCAGGACGTCGAGGAGGCGCAGGGCCATGACGCCGACGTCCCACTGGTGGTGGAAGAACCCGACCGCCTTGAGCGCGAGCGCGCCGAGTGCGTAGTAGGTCGGCGGGTGCTGCGACATCTGGTTCGGGTAGTCGTGGAACCCGGGGTTCGTCGCGATCAGCTCGGCGACGGTCTGGCGGTTCGCCGAGGCCACCCGCATCTGCTGGCCCTGCTCGACGTAGGTCACGGCCAGCAGGTCCATCTCGCCCGGGTCCGGCCACCCGTTGCCGATGGCGATCTGCTCGGCCGCGTCGTAGTGCGCGGCCTCGTCGGGCGCCGCGAACATCGGTGTCACGAACGCCCACAGCGTGAGCAGGAGGGTGAAGGCCGCCGTCAGGGCGACGACGGTGACGCGTTCTGCGCGGGTGACGGTCGGCACGCCCCCGTACGTGTCGTCCTCGCGCATCAGTCGCCGTACCGCTGGAGCTTCTGGAGGTCGAGCTGCTCCTCGGCGAGCGTCCGGTTCAGACGGGTGAGGTCGGCGACGACGCCGATCACCACCGAGAGCACGGCGGTGATGAGGAGGACCACGCCGAGGATGATCGACTGCAGGTGGTTGCCGCCGCTGTCCATGGCGAGGAGCACCAGGTAGCGGATGAGCGGCCACAGGCCGAGGGCGCCGAGCACCGCGGCGACCCAGAGGAAGAGCGCCATCGGGCGGTACATCAGGTACACGCGGGCGATCGCGGACCCCGACTGGAACATGTGCTGCCAGATGTTGTCGAACAGCCGCGACTCGCGGGTCTTCGGGTTGGTCGTGATCGGCACCGACGCGATCGCGAGGCGCTTGTACCCGGCCTGCACGATCGTCTCCATGCAGTAGCTGAACCGGGTGACGATGTTGAGCCGGATGAGCGAGTACTTCGAGTAAGCGCGGAAGCCGCTCGCCGCGTCGGGCAGGTCGAGCCCGGCGGCGCGCGACGCCACCCAGGACCCGAAGCGCTGCATGAGCTTCTTGAAGCCGGAGAAGTGCTCGATCGTCCGGGTCTGCCGGTCGCCGATGACGATCTCCGCCTCGCGCCGGAGGATCGGCTGCACGAGCTCCGCGATCTGCGCCTGCGGGTACTGGTTGTCGCCGTCGGTGTTGACGACGATGTCCGCGCCGTGCAGCAGCGCGTAGTCGACGCCGTCGCGGAACGAGCGCGCCAGACCCATGTTCGTCGTGTGGTGCACGAAGTGCTTGACGCCGTGCTCCTTCGCGACCTCCACCGTGCGGTCGGTGCTGCCGTCGTTGATGACGAGGATCTCGATCTCGTCGATGCCGTCGATCTCGGTCGGGATGGAGTCGATCACGCTGGCGAGCGTGTTCTCCTCGTTGAGGCAGGGGATCTGGATGAAGAGTTTCACGGGTGCTGCGGCGTCTCGTCTCGTGGCGGATGGCGATCGGCTCCGACTGTGGCCGGAGCACGTCTCAACCGGACAAGACTATGGCTTCGGGCGCGTCGCCGCGATCCACGGGCCGGAGCGGCGTGCCGGAGCAGGGCGGGGGCGTGTGCGAGACTCGCCTGCGTGCGACGCATCGACCGAGCCCTCCTGACATGGACGACCCTCGCGACCTGGGTGATCATCGGCGCCGCGCTCTTCACCGCGTTCGCGTCGCTCGTCACCGGGTGGAGCGCGCCGCCGCTCAACTCCGCCGACGAGGCCGCCCACCTCGACTACGCCGTCGACGTGTGGCACGGCCACCTTCCGGTGTTCGAGGACGGGCTGACGATCCAGCCGCCGTTCGGCAAGATCCCGCCCGTGCAGTGGGTCGCGCAGCACCCGCCGCTCTACTACGCGGTCCTGGCGCCGTTCGTCGGACCGCTGTGGGACGCGCACCACCCGTACGTCTCGGTGCTCGCCGGTCGCTCGGTGAACGCCATCTGGACCACCGTCACGGTGCTGGCGGTCGGGTGGGCGGTCCGTCGCGTCCTGCCGCGTCGGCCGGAGCTCGCCGCCGTCGCCGCGGTCGTCATGGCGCTGACGCCGATGTTCCTGCTCCTCGGCGGGCAGATCTACAACGACCTGCCGAACATGCTCTTCGCGGCGCTCGCGATCGGGATCGGCGCGACCGCCCTGCGGTCCGGGCTGTCGACCCGTCTCGTCGTCGGGGGTGCGGTCGTCGCGGCGCTCGGCATCCTCACCCGGCTCTCGTTCGCGGTGTTCCTCGTCGGGATCCTCGTCGCCTTCCTGCTCGCCCGGTGGCGTCGCGGCGGGTTCTGGACCGACTGGCGCGGCCACCTCGTCGCGGTCGCCTCGGTGCTCGTCGTACCGGGACTCGCGTCGGGCTGGTTCTACCTGCGCAACCGGGCACTGACGGGGTCCTTCGTGGGCAACCACCCCGAGTGGGGTGAGGAGCACCTGCGCCGGCACACCTACGAGTTCGACCAGGTGATCGTGAGCCCCGGGTGGTGGAAGAGCCTGTTCGCGCTGTTCCGCGGGCACCTGGAGGGCAGTACCGACTGGACCTACCTGCTGCTGATCGGCCCGCTCGTGCTCGGCCTGGTCGTCGCCGTGGTCGGTGCCGTGGTCGCCCTGGTCCGGCGCGTGGGCCGCTCGCGCCGGACGGCCGACGTCGCCGAGCGTCGCGACACGGACGTCCTGCCCCGGACCCGCCAGGAGATCGTCGCCGACCTCCTGGTCACGGCCATGCTCGTCGCGCTGGCGCTCGGCGTGCTCTACCTGCAGGTGCGGTTCTCGATGACCGGCGGCGCCCCGAACGTCCGATACTCGCTCGCGCTCATGCCGATCCTCGTCGTGCCGATGGCGCTCGGCCTCGCCGGGCTGGGCCGCTACGTCGGCCCCGTCCTCACCGTGCTCTGGATGGAGGTCACCGGCTACATCTGGTTCCAGATCCAGAACGTGTCGACGCCGGCCTTCACCTCGGTGCACGCGCTCACGGTCTCGCGGACGACGTTCATCATCGCGCTCGTGTTCTTCTCGGCGACGGTCGTCGGCGTCTGCGCGCTGCTGCTCCGGCGGCGGCGGGCCTTCGCCGCCGCGACCCCGGCCTCCGCGGTGTCGCCCCCCGCGACCCCGGCCGCCTCGGTGCCGACCGCCGCGACCCCGGCCGCCTCGTCGGCCGCCGCGGCGAGCAGTGCCGACGAGCCGCGTCACGAGGAGCTCGGGCACGACGAGTCCCGTCACCACGAGCTCGGGCGCGACGACCACCGGGGCGCGGAGCCGCAGCACGCAGCGGCCCCCGCCGGCGCTCCGCAGCACGCCGCGGCACCGGCCGACGGGTCCGCCGACGCGGAGACGTCCGGCGGTGCCCCGCAGCACACCGCGGCGCTCCCGGTCGACGACCCGCGACCCGCGACGACCCCGGTCTGGCAGCCGCCGACGCGCGGCTTCGTCGACGACGCGCCCCGCTCCGCCGACGACGACGGCCCCGACGCACCCGGCGCCGGCCCTGCCGCGTCCGGCGCGACGGACGGCCGCCCCGGACCGGACGACGATCGTGACCGCGGCCCGGAGGCCGGGCCCCGACGCTCGGATTGGTAGGCTGCCCCGGTGCAGATCCGCGAACTGAAGATCCCCGGCGCGTGGGAGTTCACGCCCGTCCAGCACGGCGACGCACGAGGAGCGTTCCTCGAGGCGTACCGAGCCGACGTCCTCGAGGAGACCGTCGGCCACCCGCTGGACCTCCGCCAGGTGAACATGTCGATCTCGTCGGCGGGCGTCGCCCGGGGCATCCACTACGCCCTCGTCGCGCCCAGCCAGGCGAAGTACGTGACCGCCGTACGCGGTGCCTTCATCGACTACATCGTCGACATCCGCGTCGGCTCGCCGACGTTCGGCCAGTGGGACAGCGTGCGGATCGACGACGTCGACCGCAGGGCCGTCTACCTGTCCGAGGGGCTCGGCCACGCGATCGTCGCGCTCGAGGACCGGTCCACCGTGAACTACCTCGTCAGCGCGCACTACAACCCGGAGCGCGAGAAGGGGATCACGATCCTCGACCCGACGGTCGGCCTCGAGCTGCCGGACGGGATCGGCGACCCGGTCCTGTCCGAGAAGGACACCGCGGCGCCGACGCTGGAGCAGGCCGCGGAGCAGGGGCTCCTGCCGACGTACGAGGAGTGCGTCGCGTACACCGAGTCCCTCCGCACGACGAAGTAACGAACGAGAAGGACATACCCCCGATGAAGGGCATCATCCTCGCCGGCGGTTCCGGCACGCGCCTCTGGCCGATCACCAAGGGCATCAGCAAGCAGCTCATGCCGATCTACGACAAGCCGATGGTCTACTACCCGCTGTCGACGCTCATGATGGCCGGCATCCGCGAGGTCCTGGTCATCACCACGCCCGAGTACAACGAGCAGTTCAAGGCGCTCCTCGGCGACGGGTCGTCCCTCGGCATGGACATCCAGTACGCGGTGCAGCCGAGCCCGGACGGCCTCGCGCAGGCGTTCGTGATCGGCGAGGACTTCATCGGCGACGACAGCGTCGCGCTGGTCCTCGGCGACAACATCTTCCACGGCACCGGCCTCGGCACGAACCTCCGGAAGAACACCGACGTGCAGGGCGCGACGATCTTCGCGTACCACGTCGCCGACCCGACCGCGTACGGCGTCGTCGAGTTCGACGACGACTTCACGGCGGTCTCCATCGAGGAGAAGCCGGTCGAGCCGAAGTCGAACTACGCCGTCCCCGGGCTCTACTTCTACGACAACAAGGTCATCGAGATCGCGAAGACCATCGAGCCGAGCGCGCGTGGTGAGCTCGAGATCTCGACGGTCAACGAGCGCTACCTCGAGGCGGGGGAGCTCGGCGTGCAGGTGCTCGACCGCGGCACCGCCTGGCTCGACACCGGCACGTTCGAGTCGATGATGCAGGCGTCCGAGTACGTCAAGGTCATCGAGGACCGCCAGGGCTTCAAGATCGGCTGCATCGAGGAGATCGCCTGGCGCAACGGCTGGATCGACGACGCGCAGCTCGCCGACCTCGCCGCCCCGCTCGTCAAGGGCGGTTACGGCGTCTACCTGCAGCGACTCCTCGCCGCCTGACGCACGGTGTTCGGCAGACGCCGCCGTCGCGACGCGACGCCCTCCGGCCCCGGCCTGGAGGCGCGACCCGCGTCGACGACGGCGGCGTCCGTCGTCCGCGTGGCCGGGTGGGACGTCCCGCTGCCGCACCTGGACACGGCCGTCACCGTGGTCGTCACCACGCGGTCGGACCGGCACGCCGAGGTCGGTCGGCTCGTCGCGGCGGCGCGTGACGCCTTCGGCGCGTCCGCCGACGTGCGGGCGGTCAGCTACGTCGCGGACGCCTCGCCACGGGACGCCTTCGACCCGGCGCTCCCGTGGGTCCGTGCCGATGGCGTCGACGGTCTCGGCTCGGCGGTCAACGCCGGTGTCGCCGCCGGCGTCGGTCGGACCCTCGTCGTCGTCGACACCTCCGTGGACCTCGACGCCGGTGCACTGGCCGCCCTCGCCCGCGACG